>Ga0316206_1001577_pt1 | contig 19195 bp, 13 predicted proteins | sample 6monthpyrite_MG_FD_204942 | JGI IMG/M metagenome (GOLD analysis project Ga0316206, IMG submission 204942) | Microbial mat bacterial communities from mineral coupon in-situ incubated in ocean water Damariscotta River, Maine, United States -... | ecosystem: Environmental > Aquatic > Marine >... | reverse complement strand
GTACCACGCTATTAATCTCTAAAGAAAAACAGAATTGAATAAAACCTGATAACTCTAAACAACTAAATTACAAATTATGCAAAATAATGATAATAACTGACTTTAACCTTAAAAAAGACAGAGCCCAAATTTAAGTATTAATTTTCAACTTCTGCATCAAGTCATACAAAGTAGGTCGACTAACACCTAATAATTCAGCCGCTGGAGACACTTTTCCACTTGTATGATTCAAAGCTTTAGTAATTACTTTACGCTCTGCTGCTTCTCTCACTTCGCGCAGGTCAAATGAATTGGTTTCACTTGCTTCATCTGATGCTTTTAATTCTAAATCTTCTGCCGTTAACTGTTTGCCATCAGCCATTATAATGGCTCGTTTAATTCTATTTTTCAGTTCACGAACATTTCCTGGCCATTTATGAGAATCTATAGCAGTTAATGCTTCTTTCGTAAAACCTTTTAATTTTTTACCCTGCTCTTTGTTCATCTGATCAAAGAAAGATCGAGCTAATAACAATACGTCGCCTTCTCGATCTTTAAGCGGAGGAATATTTATTGGAATTTCATTAATACGATAAAATAAATCTTCACGAAATTCCTTCTTCAATATTTTATCTTCTAAATCTTGATGCGTAGCACAAATAACCCGCACATTAACAGGTATTTCTTCACGCCCACCTATACGTTCAACCACACGCTCCTGTAAAAAGCGTAATAATTTTGCCTGCAGTGGCATGGGTAATTCACCCATTTCGTCTAAAAATAATGTTCCACCTTCGGCGTATTCAATTTTACCGGGTGTTGATTTTGTCGCCCCTGTAAATGCGCCTTTTTCATATCCAAATAACTCACTTTCAAGTAAGTTTTCAGGTATTGCTGCACAGTTAATTGCTACAAAACGACCTGTAATTGATGGATTTTTACCATGTAACGCGCGAGCACATACTTCTTTACCTGTACCACTATCACCTAATAGTAAAACTGTTGCATCTGAAGGGGCTACTTTTTCAACTCGCTGACATACGGTTTGCATCTGTGGACTACTTGCAACCATACCCTCCATTGGCACATCTATGTGCTCCATGGTTAATCTACGGTTATCTTCTTCCAGTTCAAATACGTGGTGAGCCCGTGTCACAATTTGATTAAGTAATTCAGAATCAATTGGCTTTTGATAAAAATCATATGCACCTGAGGCAACAGCTTGAACCGCATTTGCACGGTCATCATTACCACTTACGACTATGACTTTTGTGTTAGGTGCTGCAGATAAAATATCCTCAACCGTTGCAAGGCCTTCTGTAGAACCTTCTGGATCTGGCGGTAACCCCAAATCAACAGTTGCAACCGATGGATGCTCCTTTGATATGATTTTTAATGCTTCTTTGCGATTACCTGCTATAAAAACTTCAAAATCTTCAAAACTCCATTTCATTTGCTTTTGCAAACCGGGATCATCTTCTACTACGAGAATCTTTTTAGTATTTTCCATTTATACTGCTATCTACATATTTATCAGAACAATTGATTTTGCTACAGATAATTTTAGTACGCAAGGATAAAGTGTCGGTTTTTTTTACTATGTAATTAATTAAATTTTCACCGATATTGTGTACGTAATATCCGATGAAATGCTATTAACAAGATTGACAAAACATTTTGTTTTAGGGGATGGTAACTACCTGATCGTTAATATTAGATCTGACTTATATTGGATTGTTCGATGAAGCTCTATAATCAGTATATGCAAGCTCAATTACTTTTTGCAATCGACTCAATTCTACAGGTTTAGGGTAATACTCAAATGCTCCACTGCTCCTCGCCATTTCAGCATTACCAAAATCTTCTGAGCCAGATACAATTACAATCTTTGTCTCAGGTGCTTTTTTCAGTATTTCTTTTAAGGTTGCAAAGCCTTCAGTAGTTCCTTCAGCATCAGGGGGTAAACCTAAATCAAGTGTAACTAATGGTGGCCGATGCAGATCAAATAATTCAATAGCATGTATTCTTGAATCAGCCGTTATAACGTCATAACCATCAAGCCCCCATTTAAGCTGAGTGCGTATTCCTTCATCATCATCAACAATTAAAATTTTAGGATTAGACATTAATGTTTACGCTTCTCGTGCTCATTTAAATGCACAACATGTGAATTATTTGTAGTTTCCTGAGACTTACTTAAAGGAATATGTAATCGGAAAGTTGTGCCTTTACCCTCAATACTTTCAACATCCAGTTGACCGCCGAGTTTATGCACATACTCCCTAACTTGAAAAACACCTATGCCCATTGTGCCTTTAGTAGACTCAAAAGGCTGAAACAGGCGATCATGTATAAACGATTCATCCATCCCTTCACCTGTGTCTTCCACTTCTATCACTGCCTCACTACCCTGCTTCTGTAGCCTTACAGTGATACAGCCGTTATCATCTGTTGCATCCTGTGCATTCTGGATTATATGAGCAATATTGGCAGACATACGGTCTTTATCGGCCGTTACAAACACATCTTGACTTAAACAATTTAAGACAGGAATAGGAAGTGTTCCGGCTTTAGTGCAAATACGAATACTATCTTCTAATAAGGAGCACAGGCTAATAGGTTTATAAATATCAGATTCACCACCACCTCTAAGCCGAATAAGTAATTTATTCATTTTATTAACTGAATTTTCAACAGTGATAATGGCATCATCAATAAACATAGGATTATTTTTATGTTTAGCTGCATTAGAAACAACCATTGAAAGCTGGCCAACCATATTTTTGACATCATGAACAATAAACGCAGACAGTCGATTTACTTCTTCAAAACGCTTAGCACTAATTAATGCCTGTGCTGCGTCATATTGAGCTAAATGACTAGCAGCCTGACGGCCTGCTGTTTTTAATAAGTCACTATCTTCCCAGTTAAAATAACGTTCATGAGCTGGGGATCGAAGCAAAACAATAAATCCCATCATATGATCCTGCAGCATTAAAGGCACGACCAACCAGGCATCTTTATTACTTGATATCCATTCAGGTATTTCTAATGGACCTAACCTGGTATACATATCAGGGTCTTTGCTATATTCATCAAGACTAATCACGAACTGTTGTTCTGATAGAAACTGTATAAATGCAGAGTCTGATGATTCTCTAATACTTATATTTTCATAATTCCAGCGCTCATCTGATTCAAAGCAGCCGTTTTCTCTTTCCATTACCAACAGACCACCGGGACTATCAATAATTTGAGCTAATGAACGAATAGCACGAACGTGAAGACTCTTAGATGTACTATTTTCAGTAGAAAGAGTACGAATAATCCTTAACCATTCTTCTCGATAATCATACTTGTAGTGAAAAAAGTGCTTATCAATAGCGACTTTAAGCCTGGATCGAATTCTGGAAGAGAAGAGCAATACCGCTAATATCATTACAGCGGCAAATAGAAAAGTCGCCTGAGCAACAACCCCCCATTCACCACCCATATCACGAACGTAATAACCACCAAAACCAATAAATATGAGGTAAGTACCAGCGGCCAATAAAGTAGTCGTATGAAACACCATACGTCGGGATAAGAAAATATCAATGGAATCGTCACCGAGGGACCAACGCATTTCACGCTTAATCGCCACTGCAATCAAGGGCACCACCATGGCGTGAATAAAACCACGTGCATTCCAAAGTTCATTATCTATACGTTGAAATAAAAAGGCATCAGAGTATAAATAGAAGTCATATGCAAACATGCCGCCTATGCCAATCCACAAATATTTTAAAGCCCATCGGTGCTCTTCAGACGTATTTCGATAAAGCTGTTCAATAATAACTATTCCACCAATAGATATTAACAAATGACCTATTAATACATCATTACCAGCAATAAGCTCGAAAAATGAACCTCCAGAAACTCGATAGAGTACTAAGAGCATTAAACCAATTACAAATACACTCAAGCCTGCGAATGTTATTTTGAAGTTCTTATTGACCTGATCAGAAGATTTATAAGCCGTACGAAGCATTACCAGTAAGAATGCAAACCACGCCAAAGAACGTAACAGCTCGAGTAAAAGAGTCAGTTCAAGTAATAGAGTTGAGCTAAGAGAGCCACCATATGCGGCAAGATAAGTAACAGCGCCTGACCAGAAAGCACTAGCTAATGCTGCCACAGCCAACATTGTTTTGGGCAGGTTATCACGTTGTCCCGTGAGCATAATCAAGCCCAATACAAGAAATAGGGCCGTAGAGACGCCAAAGCTTAAGGCTTCAATTATCATTAAGGGGTTGAGTCATCCAAATTATTATATTCACTTATAATAGCTCTTTTAAGAGAAATTTTAAGCAAATACTGAATAAATCTAATCTCATCAGGTGAAATAATTTCATGAAGGTAGCTATATTTTGAGATCAAAGCTTGATTACCTTCAAGAAATTATAGTAAATAAAACTAAAGTGTCTTTAGAAGCTCTTTTGCTTTATCTTTTCCAGTGAAATTCTGCTCACTAGAAACAGCTATATCCAGATGAGATTTGGCTGCAGCTTTATCTCCAGAATGATATAAAGAATATCCGAGGTGATATCTAAATACAGCTACTTTAGGTGACTTCTCAACAATGGGTTTTAATATTTCAACAGCTTTTAGGTTATCTCCAGATTTAGCATAAGCCCAGGCTAGCGTATCTCGAAGTGCTGGTTGCTTAAGTTTTTCAAATCCTTTAGTTAAGTCTAAAGCTCTTTTTATATCTTTCTCTTCACCGAAATCTAATAACAGTGAAGCCAAATTATTAGCTGCCAGTTTATTATCCGGTGTGCCTGAAAGAACTTCATTATATATAGAAATGGCTTTAGTAAATTCCTTTTTGTTTTCATGTATTGACGCCATTTTAACTAATACAGGAACCTTATTAGTGACCTTACTTAAAGATTCCTGATAAACGTCTAAAGCCTTTTCAAAATCCCCTTCCATAAGATAAGTATTTGCTAAGGCTGAGTGCGCAGGAAACCACTCGCCGTTTGCATCTATAGCTTTTTGTAAGCTGGTTCGTGCATCAGTTAGCTTATTCTGTGTTAGATACACCTGTCCTGTTAAGAAGTTGGCTATAACATCATCTGGTTCTTTATCCAGTATCACATTCAACCTTTGAAGCGCTTTATCAGGTTGTTTGTTAACTAGATGTGATTTTACTATTAGTTTTAAAGGTTCAAACTTAACTTTAGACTTTACAAATGCTTTCTCAAATTCATCTATAGCTTGTGATTGATTGTTTTTAGCTAAATAGTATTGCCCTCTAATAGTATTAACCTCAGCATTATTAACATCAGCTTGTTCCATCAAATTCAATAATGTCAGCACTTCAGAGTCCTTACCCTGTGATGCCACAATTTTTAATTTAATAGACAGTAAATCATAACTATCTTTAAAATATGCAAGTGCTTTGTCTACAACAGCAACAGATTCGTCGATTCGCCCCTTACTAATTAAAAAACGCGCATAATTAACATGAGTCTGGTCATTTACTGGATTAGCTTCAAGAGATTTCTTTAGCTCATTTTCAGCAAGTAAACTTTCCTTATTTAATTCGTGCGCTTGAGCTAACATATAGGAAGCTTCTGCGTTTTTAGGTTCGTTTTTAACAATGGTTCTTAATCCATTAATAGCTGTAACAGCATCAAGATTAATTAACGCCAACTTACTAATTATCAATAAAGCATCTAAATTATTTGGATATTCGGCAATCACTTCACCGACATAAACCTTGGCATTAATTAAATCACCCTCTTTCAATAAAATTTCTGCTAATTGATTACGCGCTTTAACACCTTCTTTATCATAAGATTTTTCAGTAATAATATCTTTAAGTATGTTTTTTGCTTTAACTCTGTCGCCAATTTCACGATAAAATTTAGCTTGTGCAAACTTCAACTCGTATAAATCAGGTTTATTTTTAATTGTACTGATTAGCTCTTCTTCAGCTTTTTTAAGGCCAAACTTAGACGCTAACATATCGAATAAAACCAAATATCGTTGAACGTCCTCATCGTCTTGCTCAATCGCATCTCGAAGTATACGCTCGCCTTTTACCTGTTGATTAGTAGTCGCATAAAACGATGCCAAAGAAACTTGTAATGCATAGTTTTCAGGCTCAATTTCAATTGCTTGTTTAAAGTACTTCTCTGCTTCAAGCAGTTCATTATTTTTGGCTAATAACTGGCCTAACGTTGTACGCAAAGGAATATTTGACGGGTTATCTTCTGCGCCTTTAATAAGTATTTTCTTAGCCCCAGAAATATTACCCTCAGAATTATAAATAGCAGCTAAAAGGTTTATAGCCTCTGTTAAATCTGGTTTATTATCTACGACATACTCAAGTTCTTTGAGCGCTTTTGATTTAGAGCCTACTTTATATTCAATAATTGCTAATACAAAATTAATATAAAGATTATCAGGTTGTTCAATAACTGCTTCAGCAAGAAGCTCTCTTGACATGCTAATGTATTCATCTGTACCTGGTATGACATATATTTTAGCGAGTCTTATTTTTGCATCTGTATACTTAGGATTAAGTTCTATAGCCTTCTTGTATATACCAATCGCTTTAATTAGCTCTTTTTGTTTTTCTTCAATTTGCCCTAATAAATAATATGCTTCTGCATATTTTGGATCAATTTGTAAGACATTTTTTACTTCAATTTTTGCTTTGTTGTAATTTTTTTCTTCAAAATATGTCTTACCTTTTTCTAAATATTTTTCTTTACGATCTTCAGCACCACCACATGATACTATTAAAGCCATTAACATTGTGGCTATAGTTAATTTAATAAAATTCGAGCTAAGATACTTCATTAACAGTCCCCTGTCTTATATACATTTTTCAAAATAATCGTTTATTATTTGGTTAATTTTGAGTGTTTTTTATAGAAAAAACTTACATAACCTTTAATAATTCTTTTTAAGGAATTTTTGTAGCTAGCACACTACATGTCTTATCATTTTTACGCAAGCGGCATTTATCATGATTAAATACCCCTGAAAATGAGTATCAATAAAGCACTTAATGTACCCACTCGCATAATATCCCAGCTGCGTTCTTTCAACCCCATAACAGCTTCACTAACATAAAACAATATGACTAACTTTATCGCCATTTCACCAATAGCGCTATCTTCTAAGTGCACTTCTGGGAGATTCGGCACAATAATAACTATTAATATAACCAAATAATCTAATGTCGTGGCCTGGAACGTTTTCTCATGTGAAAAGCGAACTCTAACTGCAAATGCAATTGCTAAAAACAAATATAATAAATTTAATATATTATAATATTGATACTCCAGGCTGCTTACTGGCGCAATATATACCGCTGTTACTGAAACAACGTAAACTACAATTTTTTCTAATATTTCTGTAGTTTTATTATTCAGGCTTGAAGATAATAAAAGAAGAACTAAAAGAAACACCGCAAGTATCAACATATCAATTTGAATTTTTTCAGCTAATATAAATGAAGATATATATACCAGGGGTACAGCTAACATCATAAACTTAGCCGGAACAATTGTTAACAAACCCTTACTTCTCAACATTCTAACTATACCGTGTAGCGCCGATACTTTTACTTCATCTGTTGAATGAAAACTCCACTGATTAACACGTGCCAATATAAAAGCACCAAAAACGCATATACTGACAACTATATATATGAACAGTAACAATGCATCTGATTCATATAACATAAAGTAAGCCGCTGATATTAGCGCACTTTGAATAAGGTAAATTATAAACACAGCTTCATAATGGTCTAATCCTAAATCTAACAACCGATGATGAATATGATTTTTATCAGGAGAGAAAGGTGAACGATGCTCATACAATCTTTGACCCATTACTGCCATGGTATCAATAATAGGCAAACCCAAAATAAACAGGGGAATAACAGGGCTCATGGCTAAATTTACTGTTTGAGACAATAAAATAACTAATACACCTAAGCTAAAACCTAAGAATTGGCTACCCGTATCCCCCATAAATAAACGAGCGGGATGAGTATTATGTCTTAAGAAACCAAGAATCGAGCCAGCTACTGACATAGATATTAGAACAATAGCACTACCACCAGTATCAAATGCCAACAGTGCAATTATACTAATTGATATTAAAGATGTACCACCAGCTAATCCATCTAGACCATCTGATAAATTGATTGCGTTTGTTATACCCACGAGTGCAAAAACAGATAACGGCACTGCCAGATAATAAGGCAGCCTCTCTTCAATAAAGGGAAAAGAGTAAACGACAACATCTCCGAAGAACACAACTACAGCTACTGCTAATAGTTGCCCGAAAAATTTAATTTTATAGTTAAGGTTGCACTTATCATCCCATAAACCAAAGCCCCAGATGATAAAAAATCCAGTTAAAATTGCAACTATCTGTTGATTTAAATCCGCGAGTAATAGTATAGAAAAAATACTGCCGGCAACCATTGCGATGCCACCAACACGTGGAATTGCTTGCGTATGCACCTTGCGAGCATCTGGAAGATCTATAGCGCCAATTCTATCTGCCCACTTCATTACTAGTGGAATTAAAATCATCGTTATGACTAACGAAATAATAAAAGCCAATATATACAACATAATTTATATTAACTTAATCTAAATAACTTAATTGTTATCATATGATGAGGCCTGGCAAATAAACTCATAGTGAGTGTTGTAATTTCATTAATATGCATATTTAATATTTGAAATATTCAAATAACCCTGTCAATCAGGCACATATTCAGGAATTGTACTACTCAAGTCATTAACGAACTGACTTAATCTTTTATCAGCCTCATCTATAGAACCGCCTTTAGGCACCAATGTCGTTAATCGTATTAAAGCACCATCAGTTCTTTGCTTCTGAATTGAATCCACAAAGAAATACCACTTAATCATCTGCTCATTAGTGACTAAACGATCTCTCTGTTTAAACCAGTAATAAACAAGCTGATTCACACCTTCTTTTTCTATGAGCAGTCGATTAACTTTCAGTGGTTGAGATGAAATAGATACCCCTTTTAAAGCTATAGACTTATTATCTTGTATTATCCATCCGCCACCAGGTATACATGATTTAGGAGAATGAGTCGTAGAATCTTTTCTCTGTGATTGATAGTAGGCAGAATAAAAGCTTATTGGTAAGTGATTATCACTCTTGTATGTGATTAATGCATAATCTGTTAGCTTTAACTTATCAATGTATATTTGCTCAAGAACATCATGCCTACCCTTCCACTCATTTACTTCTAATGGAAATTCAGCAAAATTCTTTCTCTCTGGAATAATTTCAGATCTTTTTTCAAGTACTAATGTAAGCAATATAGCTGAAATCAAAATTAAAATAGAGGCAATTGTCGCAGAAGTAATGCTACGAGACTTTATAGTGGCATTTTCAGGTGATGGCTCCGGAAACTCGATTCCAAATGCTTCTCTTAAAGGCATTCTATTTTTTCCGATACTCGATAAAATCCACATTTCAATAATAAGAATTGCAGTGCAACTCATAAATACTACCCAGCCTTCAAAATCATGAAGAAAGCCCTCCGCCATATCTTGACCCCAGTATTCAACTGTGACACCTATAACGCCTATGCGAAAACTATTCATAAGAACAGTTATGGGAATAGTAGATAAAAAGATAACTGCTTTTTTCCAGAAAGTACCTGTAAAAAAGTATGATGCAATAAAGCCTAAGGTCATTAAGGGAAATAAATAATTTAAACCACTACACGCCTCAACCACCTGTAACTTATAAGTTCCAAGATCTATTACGTTGCCTTCAAGATATACACTTATGTCAAAAAGACGTATAAATGCAACACCAATTTGAGAAGAAATCAATTGTAAATAAGCAGAAAGATCATTAAATATAAAGTTTGGTAAAGGCAGCATAAAGAAAAGGATAAATAGCGGAGTTAAAATCACCTTGAAGGCTTTGCTCCCCATTACTGATAATGCAACACCATACAGAGTAATTAGAAATGCATATTGAATAACTGTGTATATTGAAGCCAATTCACCTAAAAAATAAAGGAAGACACCAATTAAGATTATGAAGACACCTGCCCACGATCCTTTAAATTCAATCGTCTCTAACTGATCTTTTTTCTGCCAAATAAGAAAAGCGGTTATAAACGGTATCATAATGCCATGGCCATACTCTTCACGAGTCATCCACCAATCTACCATTATCTCAAGACCATCATAAAATAACACCCCAAGCAAACCAGCGCACAGAGCAATTAGAGCCCAAATGATTGGTGATATTTGCCATATATTTGAATTATTTTCAGGGGGCGTGTTAATTTCAGAATTCATACTAATTCTTCTAATCCTAGTTACAATTTGGGTGTTAATGTATCACTAGAGAGAAAAAATAAATACACCTAATTAAGCATTATTAATCAATTATTTGAACGAGATTTTTAATTTTATACTTAGTGCACTATTTCGAAAAAAAAAGGAAATATCAAAGAGAAATATTGTTATAAAAAAGCTGTGTTATGACACATACTGGAAATATAAATCAACCGGCCTATAAATTAGAATAACCGTATATAGTAATATATATTATTTCATATATTTTTTAATATCCCCTTACTATTTTGATGGTAGTTTAATGACTGTGTTAATTTATTTATATATTAAAATTCCAGCTAGACCAATCATGTATAAGCCAATCGTTTATCTGCTACAACAAGTCAATTAAAACTTGTTAATTTCACAATGAGTTCAATACACGAACCCATGAATTAAAAGCAAATAGTTTTGCATACTTTTCGTCATAAACTTTACGTGACGACATTCCCATATTTGTTGAAAGCTGATAATTATCATTTAATTTATTAATAAAATTAATAGCAGATTTTGAATCACCTATATCAACAGTTTGACCACAATTATTAGATTCTAAAATTTTAGGTATTTCGCCTGAATTACTTCCAATATATAAAACAGGCCGACCAGATGCCGCTATACCATAAAATTTGCTAGGCACAATCAATCCCTCAAGTTCTGGAATTAAACTAATTATATGTAAATCAGGTAAAGTTAAACTATACGGCAAAACATCAATAGGTTGATAAGGCTGGAAATGAACATTATGAAGTTGTAATTCTATTGCCTGCTCTTTAAAGGCCTTATATTGCGCACCTCCACCAATAATGAGAAATACTATATTATCATTATCTAGTAGCATTTTAGCGGCATCAATCATGGTCTGATATTCATGTGCTCGCCCTATATTGCCAGAATATCCGACTATGAACTTATCTTTTAGATTCCATTTTTCACGCAATGGATTTTTTGACGCATCTAAAGGCTCTATATTATCCTCAATTGACCAATTGTGAATAATATCAATTTTGTCTTCTTTAACGCCTTGTTCAAGAAGACGTGATGACATTAAATCACCAATAACAATATTTTTTGATGCCATTTTTAATGAAGAATTACGTGCGGCCTTAAGCATAGGATACAAAAAAGATATACCTTTAACCTGTAACGATTCAGCAACTTCAGGAAATAAATCCTGTATCCAGTTAACTTGAACGGCGCCTTTCAGCTTACATATAACAGCCGAAACAACAGAAATTAAAGGCGGATCTGTTTTTGCTACTACAACATCATTCGAGCGCACATTAAACATCATATAAAAAAATGCGCTTACATAAAATGATAAATAGTCGATAGACCTGCCCAATAAGTTCACCCTTCCAAAACGAGTGGTTGCCAGCCTGTTTACTTTCACTCCATTTATGACATCATTTTTACTAAGCGCTGCCTCTGAATCATCATATTTTTGCCTGCTCGTAATGATTTCTATATTAAATCCCTTAGAAGAGAGATAAAAAGCCAGATCACTCAATATCTGACTTGTTGCAGAGTGATCAGGATAGAAATAACGATTAACAAAATAAAACTTTCTTTCTGTGGGATTTTTTTTACTCATATATAAATATATTTATTGCTTACGTTCAACATAAAAATTATTTAATACAAGAACATCCATTTTTGTACGCAAGAAGCAATTAAGAGCCTCATCTGGCGTACACACTACAGGTTCATTTTCATTGAATGATGTATTTAATACTAATGGTACTCCCGTTATACCACCAAATTTAGTAATGAGGTTATGATAACGAGAATTTGTGCTAGAGCTTACTGTTTGCAATCTACCAGAACCATCAGCATGGGTTACTGCCGGTATTTCTGATTGCTTTTCTTTTTTAATTTTAAACACTTTCATCATAAAAGGAACGTCATCATCTGTTTCAAACCAGTCACTAACCGCTTCTCTTATAATAGAAGGCGCGAAAGGTCTAAAAGACTCTCTTCTTTTAATCTTTAAATTCAGTATATCTTTCATATCAGAACGACGTGGATCACCTAATATAGACCTGTTACCTAATGCTCTGGGGCCCCATTCCATCTTGCCCTGAAACCAGCCAATAACCAGTCCTTCAGAAATTGCCTGAGCCGTTCTTTCACATAACTCGTCTTCATTATCGATTTTCTTGATAATGCAGTTTTCATCATCCAGGCGACTCTTCTCAGTAGATAACATATTATCAATATATTCTTCACTAAATTCTGGGCCCCAATATGAATGATCCATAACAAATTCACGTTTGGAATTTGTTAACTTAGCCCATGTTTCATATGCAGCACCTATAGCACCACCAGCATCACCTGCTGCCGATTGTATATAGCATTTTTTAAATGGCGTATTATCGTAAACTTTGCCATTAGCTACCGAATTCATTGCACAGCCACCAGCCAAAGCAAGGTTATCAACTTTATATTTGCCATGCAGCTTATTTAATAAATGAAAGAAAGCCTCTTCATACATAGCCTGAATTGAGCGCGCAAGATCTTTATGTACCTGATCTAGAGAATCATCAGCTTTTCTTTCACAACCTAATAACTCGTCTAACGCACTTGTGTAAAGAGTACCAACCTTGGGTGAGTTGTTATCCCATTCATACTCAATTTTCTCACTATGATGCCTGAAATATTTAAGCTCAAGTTTGAATGATCCATCGTTTTGAAGTAGAACAATTTTCCTTAGTTTTTCAAGAAAAGTCGGTTCACCATAAGGAGCAAGCCCCATAACTTTATATTCATCTCCATAATTAGGAAAACCAATATACTGCGTTAAAGCTTGATAGAATATCCCCAGTGAATGTGGAAAATATACTTTATCATCTGTTTCTACGACATTTCCATCGCCAAAGCCCCATGCAGCACTTGCAAAATCACCAAAGCCATCAACCGACACAACGACTGCTTTGTCAAAAGGTGAAACTAGAAAACTAGATGCCAAATGGCACTGGTGATGTTCTACCTGATGAATCTTTGCTTTACACTGATATCCAGGAAATGTTTTTTCTAATTCGTCTTTAACCGATGCTCTTTCTTTCGCATTTTTTAAACGATCCATTACCAGACTCAACTCTGGACGTTTAGTTAGCGTAAAACCAATTTTCTTTATTAAATTAGCTTTTGGGTCACTATTAATCGCAATATGATCAATTTGACCTATTTCTATACCAGCCTGTTCAAGACATGACTTAATAGACTCTGATGGAAATCCGGCCCAGTGCTTAATTCTTCTGAAACGCTCTTCCTCAGAAGCTGAAATCATTTCTCCGTCATTAATTAAACACGCCGAAGAATCGCCATGATAAGCATTAATACCTAATATATACATCTTATAAACACCCCTAGAACCTTAAGCCTTTCACTTTCTATTTATATAAAAAAACACACACTAAGAAAGTGCATCAATAATATTTTAAAAATTATAGAACCCTAAATTTGAAAAAGAACAGTAAGAAATACCAATCATTAGTATATTAATATATTTTATTATTCTATTGCTTTTTTAATTACTACAATTTGTATTCCATGATAATCAATATAGACCCATATGCATAATAATTAATCTGAAATTTTGATAAATAATAAAAATATTTCTCTATCACACATTAGTCATTACTATCAAGGTTTGTTTTAAATTACATTCAATCTTTTAATTAAACTTTCTCGCCTTAATATACTTAGCCGGATTGCCTCTATAAATACCATTTGCCTCGGTACTCTGAGATAAAACACTTCCTGTCGTAACTATTGTATTACTTGCAACCGTAACATCAGGACAAGTGACAGTACGAGCACATAACCATGCTCCATCATTAATTTTTATTCCACTAACAATCAAACCAAAATTTTCATCTTTATAATCATGGTTACCCGTTAACAAGTAAGCATCTTGAGAAATGCATATATTATTTCCTATATCAACAACTGCAAGATTATCTATCCATACGCCTTCACCAATCCAGACATTATCACCGATAACCAAATTCCAGGGATATTTAATTTTAACCAAGGGTTTAATAACAACATTTTTACCTATTGATGCTCCAAATAATCGGAGTAAAACACATTTTAATGCTGAACAGGAAAGCAGAGAAGAATTAAAAAGTAATGCATTAGTAATATACCAAATAACGCGTTTAAACAAGCCCGCTCCAGGTTTATACCAGTCGCTATTGTAGCCTGCTAAATTTACACTTTTTAAATCTTGATCATCCATAATATCGTGTTCTTTTAAATCTTAAAATTATTAGAGCGGTTTTCAATCATATCTTTTAAAATAGACTCATAAGCATAATATTTATCCTGAGAGCTTGGCAAGCCATTTAATACTCTTTTACCATTTCTCGTAAGCTCCTTAACTAAGGACGCATTATTAATCAACTTATTGATATTATTTGCTGCAGATTTAGCATCTAGTGGTGAATAATATAACGCCGCATCAGCACAAATATCATGTGCAAAATCGAGATCAGTTGTTACCAGAGGTTTTTCTTGCGCCATTGCCTCAGGATAATTAGCCGAAAAAGTTTCTAATAAAGAAGGCTGTAAAACTATATCAACAGCCGCATATAATGCAGGACCATCTATAATATTAATTGGCCCAATATTTTTTACATTTTCAACTACATCTAGAGTTTTGCATAATTCTAAAAGACGAAGCTCTTCATAAGAATCCTTTACAATAGTAATGATAAATTGAAAGTCTCCATCCCCCATTTCTTTTAGCTGTTTAGAAATATATGGGATTATATCTAAGTTTTTATGCGGATAATATGAAGAGAGCGTTAAGATTTTTATACTTTTATCAGTATGCAGATCATACGGTGTTGATATTTTTTCATTATAATGTCGAGCACATGTATTCTTAACCACATGAACTGAATCTTCGGGCACTCTGAAACGTCTGGCTAGACCTTTTTTCGCGCAAACAGCCTCTACTACCCATTGGTCTGCATATCGATACCAAAAGCCCTTATACATGCAGCGCATAAAAGTTAACACTTTGGATGTAAAAGAATTAAGTGAACGATAAACGAGTAAAGTAGAATGAGTAACCCAGCCATCAGCCACACCACAAAGATGGGGCGCTTTAAATTTCACATACGCAGGACCAAAAAATGTGAATACTGCATCCGGTGAAAGTTCTATAGAAAGATTTAATAGACGTTTCCTAGAAGCAACATTTTGAGCTGGCGACTCATTAAAAACAATCAGCTTGTTATCAGCCATATCAATTCCAAACTTTTTAAGCTCTTCATCAACTCTTTGGGAAACAATATAAATCCAGTCTATATCTTGAGATAACTCCAATGACATTTGAATAAAGGAAACACAGGCTTGTATTCCTCCACCTTTAGGTAAGGTCGTTGCATTCAATATTACTTTAAATTTCATATTATAAGCAGCCCAGTAGACTAAGCGTTATACTTTTAAAGTATTTATCCATGCGTCATCTTTGGCATAGCCCAATTCCTTCATTTCAGAACCATAAAAACTATTAAAAATCTCGGCTGACTCTTTAGTGAACTTATCTTTCCAGTCACCTGGCTGGCCTTTTCTTATAAAACTTTTTATATCTTCTTGACCGGGTTTACGTTTTGTTTGGTTTTCAAAAGAATATTTCTGCACAATTAATTTAAGTCTATCTTCATCAATAGGCAAATCAGTTAAACTTTCTAATAATATTTTCATGGAGCCATAACAATCATCAATTAATTCTTCATATTTAATCATATTGACGTTTTTACCTGACCAGTCTTTAACGAAATCCCCCCAGGTAAACTTATATGGGCTTATGGATTTACTCTCATTGGCATGCACATATTTAATAAAATCAGATAAATTAGACCTGATATCATTAACATCTTTAAAATCAAGATCGCTTCTCGTACGAGACACTAGCAACGGAGAATTTTTATCATTCTCAAACAACATATGATAATAAAGAGAAACCATCACATCCCTGCCATCTCGATATAAACAAGTAACATTTTTCATAAGTGGCGAATATGAAATATGCCCATGAATAATAGATGACGTCATATCAGGGCGCCTATTTCTTGGAAATGGGATATCCATATATTCGGAAAGCATGCTACACAACCACGAGCCACCCGACTTAGGGTATTCAGTAACTATATATAAAGGAAGTACCCCCGATAATGTATTAATCATTATCAAGCGCTGCAATGCTTCAAGTTTTATTAGTATGTGTGGTCTATTATCCATAGATATTCAATCTTCACTTGTCAAAAGTTTCTCTAAAATAACTTTCGACAATACCTTTCATTAACAGGAAACTCTTTGAACTAACACCAGCCAAAAAACCTGACACTAAAATCATCGAGACTTACAACAAATAATATTTTTATGATTATAAATTAAGAAATTCAATAATACAGTCAATCCTTTATCAAAAAAAACCTAAAAATCATAAATATTATTTTAAAAAATCATTATTAAAAATAACTAGATTAAAAATCCAAACAAGATAAATGTTTTATATTGTCTGAACAATAATATAATATTAATACCATCTATTTCTTTAACCAATGATCAAGATTTCTATCCAGCAAATGGCTTAATTTTTTCACGTCGTCTTCAATCACTGATAACATAAAATTTAGTTCTTCATCACTTATGTCATACTTCTTTTTATTCAAATTCAATGACATAACCATTTCTTTAACGACTTTAATTTTCTTTTCAGGTAAAATTTTTCTTAAAACTTTAGTAATTCCAGACCTTAATTTAGATGGGTTAATTAAAAAATTATGAATATGTCGTGCTCTAGGTACTCCTGACTCATTGTACCTGGTATTCATATTAGGTTTATAAGAATCATCGACATCTAAAAACGCGTAAATACTTGCAATCGTTTCTTCAGCATTTTCACAGTAATCTTCATAAAACAAAACCTTAACGTTAGAAAAGTTATCCATATACGCTTTTACTGGCTCATAATACAAGCCCAGATTCATATGAAAATGTCCTAGAGTCCAGTTATTTGAAATCTTAGACTCTTCTTCTAACAGGCTATCTAACAAAGGCTTAGTTTCGAAACCGTCTCTAATTGCTCTCATATATGAAGAGAGCGCCCGTTTTATAGGATTTCTGAGCATAATAATTATTTTTGGATCACCAGCATATTTTTTAATTTCTGGAATAGCATACTCGTGCAAATACAAGTATTGCACACTGCCCTCTCCTTGATGCTTTATAACTGGATCGAATAATTTTTTATAATCATCCTCGGTAAAAACAACTGTAGATTTAGATTTCGAATATCTAGGGTCATCAGTACATAATTTACTGTAATAGTCTTTTACAAAATATCGAGGCTCTTTTGTAATAGGCATGAATAAATCAGGGTGCTGAGACAAATATGTACATAATGCGGTAGTACCTGCCTTAGGAGCTCCTACACACAAAAAATCAGGTGCATTATTATTTTTCATAAATTCATACCTTTTTTCTATTCCCAATAGTACGTGCTGGTACACCAGCAACTATGTCATAAGCTGCAACATTTTTATTTACCAATGCTCCGGCACCAACTATTGCACCACGCCCAATTTTTATTCCGGGCAGTATTGTTACGTGGGCACCAATCCAAACACCATCTTCGACTTCTACAGATTCAAAAACAATGGGTTGATCTACAATGTCGAGATTGACATCACTTTTATACTGATTACTCTGAGAATAAATCACAACACTACTCGCAATGGCACAATTACTCCCTATAGTAATCCCCCCCTGCCCATGTAAAGCCGAAAACACATCAATGTGACTGTGTTCACCTATACTAATGTAACCCCCTTCATAGTCAGACGTTAAATTACAATAATTATTAATATAAACTCCATTTGATAAAGATATCGTTCCAAGGCCGGCATTAATAACCACATAACGACCTACTTGAATCTTTTCACCATTAGAAATTTTTTTGTATGTAATACCTCTAATGTAATTCTCTACCCTTAAATTTGAAAGCCCAGCCAATGGAGAAAAAAATGACAAAAAACGAGAAAATAGCTCCCTATAAACAGGTATATCAAATGCAAAAAGTTTAAGTGCCTTGAAAAGTAACTGATTTCTCATTTCTTTATCAAATCGTTATATTTGGCATGTAGAATACCAGCTATGTTATTCCAAGAATAGTTCGTTGTAGCATACATTGCTGCTCGTGCTCCTAAATCAAATCGTTTCTTCTCATTACCTAACAAGTCGATTATATTGTCCGAAAACTCACTTGTTGATTCTGCTAAAATCCATGGTGCTTCACCGTCGACTTCCTTCAAACCAACAACTGCATCTGGTGTCGCAACCATTGAGCACCCACAAGCAAGCGCTTCTACCACTCGTGTACGCATCCCCGACCCCAACCTCAATGGGCACGCATAAACATCAGCACCTCTCAAATATGACGACAAACTATCTACAAATCCAGTTATATGTATTCGAGGACTCAACGTCTTTAATTCTGAGAGCTGTTTAGCAGGATTACCTCCAACAAGGTATACATTAGTCTCAGGATTTTTCTCCCAGACCTTAGGCATTATTTCTCGACAAAGATAAATAGCTGCATCAACTGACTGTGCAGAGCTCATCGCACCAGAAAAAACAATATTTGGATTTTTTAATACAGCTTTATCTCCATCTTCTTGATATTCAGAATCATCAAAGCCGAGAGGAAGCACATCAACATTTATCTCAGGTGCAAGTTGCTTTAGAAAGTTAACATCTTCAGGTGAATCTACAATACATAGGTCTGCCTG
>Ga0316206_1001576_pt1 | contig 19207 bp, 20 predicted proteins | sample 6monthpyrite_MG_FD_204942 | JGI IMG/M metagenome (GOLD analysis project Ga0316206, IMG submission 204942) | Microbial mat bacterial communities from mineral coupon in-situ incubated in ocean water Damariscotta River, Maine, United States -... | ecosystem: Environmental > Aquatic > Marine >... | reverse complement strand
TTTATTAAATAAAAGCTTGTTATTACTAAGCTTTCGAGTTTCTATAAATAATTTTCTTCTCAAACAACTTTACTTTTTAAAAATAAGCCAACACAACTACTTTTGCGAGATAAGCTGAATATTAGACAGAACTTATTAATTGCAGTACTAGTGAGGTGTTATAATCCACTCTTCTTTTATATTGAATAGGCAAACGTGAGTAGCAAAACCCCTCAATACACCATTTTGGAAGCGGTGCCAGAACCCTCAGCCTTGAAAAAGTTAAAAATCCCTCTTTTTCTTTTGCTTTCCTTATCTATAGGCTATTTAAGCAGCCATTATTTTGCGGGAGACCGTTTAAAGAGTTTAAGAACGCGTAACAGTGTACTAGAAGATTTGAATGCAAAAAATGAAGACACTTTTATGCAACAAAAAGCAAAAATAAGTAAGCTAGCTATTGAAATAAAAGTTAAAAATCAAGCCATATTACAATTGCAAGAGGATTTGACAAACTCCATAAAGAAACAAGGTCATTTGCAATCTGAAATTAAATTTTATGAAAAGCTACTTAGCCCTAATGCTGAAAACAAGGGATTAAGGGTTTTTCAGGCCAAACTCAGTAAGCAAGGGCTTAACGAGTATGAACTCAATGTCATTTTAGTGCAAAAATTAGAACGAGCCAAAACCATCACAGGAAAGTATCAAATACAATTAAAAGGAAAGCTGAATCAGGAGGGTAAAATTTTGACTTTAGCGGCAAAAGATCAATCAAATTATAACTTTAAGTATTTCCACCCTATTACTTTAGCCTTTTCTGTCCCTGAAGGTTTCAAAGCAGAACAACTGGTAGTAAAATTATTTCCGAAAAGAAAAAAATCCAAAACAGTTGAATTCAGTACAAACTGGGATTCACTCACCAAACAGGAATAATAAATATGTTTAATAGCAAAGACAATTCAGCAAGTAACACAAACGCTCGCCCCAACACTAACAACTCCTCTTCAAAACTAGATACGATGTTGGGAAGCAACACGACGATAAATGGCGATATCAATTTTAACGGCAAACTGGTTTTGGATGGCCGTATCGTAGGGAGTTTAAAAGGCACACAAAACGATGATGCTTTAATCGTCAGTGAATCTGGTTTGATTGAGGGCAAAGTAGAGGTAGCCAACATTGTTATAAATGGTCAAATTAAAGGAGACATTACTGCATCAGGTAAAATTGAAGTTTTGTCAAAAGCACAAATTGAAGGCAATGTTTATTACCACAATATCGAGATGGAAGCTGGCTCTAAAATTAATGGGCAATTAATCTATCAGGAAGAAGATAAAGTCGGTAGTGCACAAAAAAAAGAAGAAAAGAAAAGTAAAAAATAAAACCAATGAACAACCAAGAAAACATGCAAAGACAGATGGTACTTTCAGACTCAGCGGCCTCAAAGATACGTGAGTTAGTGCTGGAAGAACAAAATCCAGATCTAAAATTACGCGTCTATATTATTGGTGGGGGCTGTTCTGGGTTTCAATATGGTTTTGCTTTTGAAGAAAACAGCGAAGAAGGTGATTTTATCATCGATAACGAAGGCGTTAAAATGATGGTTGATCCAATGAGCTATCCTTATTTGATGGGTTCGGTTGTGCAGTACAAAGAAGATTTGCAAGGTTCGCGCTTTGTGATCGAAAACCCCAATGCTAAAACAACTTGTGGTTGTGGCAGTTCATTTTCTATCTAACACCCAAATCACGATTCTATATCGGGATTTGGATAACAGCTAAAACTCTATGAGTACTCAAGAAAAAAACATTTACTTTGCTAAGAACAAGTTCGATCGCGCTTCGCATTTACGTGAGCGAACCGCTCAGTTGGAGGAGATGAAGAAAAACAACGACGCCAAATATATCCCTGTCTATAATGGCCGTCATATCTACATGAATCAACACTCTAGTTTTTATCGTCGCAGCAACCCTTTTGAATGCGAGTCCGAATGCTTTTTGGGCCTGATTGGCGAACAAATGTGGTACTCCTGTCCGCTAAATGATGAACAAGCGAAGAAGTTAGAAGAAGAAGTCGGCAAGCGTTTTGCTTCCTTACGAAGATACGCCTTAAAGTTGGACGATGAGTTGGCACATATTGCCTTGTATTCTCGGGGATTAGATTTGTGGCAACGCAATCGAAAATTTTGTCCCAAATGTGGCACTCAAAACCGATTAAAAATGGCGGGTCATAAATTACTGTGCGAAAACAATCACGAACAATTTCCTCACATTGAGCCCGCCATCATTGTCTTGGTCACACACGGCAACAAATGTTTGCTCGGCAGAAAAGCAGAGTGGCCGACTCATGCTTATTCGACTTTGGCTGGATTTGTTGAACCTGGTGAAACCATAGAAGAAGCAGTCATAAGAGAAGTCGAAGAAGAATCCAATATCCGAGTAGGGAATGTAAAGTATTTTGGGTCGCAGCCTTGGCCTTTTCCTGCTGCATTGATGCTGGCCTTTACTGCGGAGGCAGAAAACGAGGACATCGAAGTGGATGATGAGCTTGAAGATGTGCAGTGGTTTACCCGCAAACAACTGCAAGAAATGCTTAAAGAAGGTTATGTGACTATTTCTCCACGTTATACTGTCGCACACAATCTGATTGTTGGCTGGTTAGAAGGTACGGATGCCTGAGCTACCCGAGGTTGAAACCACGGTCAATGGTATTCGCCCATGGCTAGAAAATAAAACCATCCAAAGCATTAAGATTCATAATCCATCCTTGCGTTGGAAAATCCCAGCAGATATAGCAGATCGGTTTAAATCTCAAAAAGTCACAGCAGTAAGTCGCCGCGCTAAATATATACTGATTCACTTTCATAACCAAGAAACATTGATTATGCACCTAGGAATGTCAGGCTCTTTAACCATTATTACTGAAGCCAAAAAACTCGCCAAGCACGATCATTTCGAGATGATAATGGATGATGGAACCATTCTTCGTTTCAATGATCCGCGACGTTTTGGTTGCATACTGGACAGTGTGGACTACAAGCAACACAAACTCATCAAAAACTTAGGGCCAGAACCGCTCACAGATGCGTTTGATGGATTGTTGTTGAAATGCAAGGCAAAAAACAAAACTCAAGCTATAAAAAACTACATTATGGATGGAAAGATTGTCGTTGGTGTTGGCAATATCTATGCCAGTGAAGCTTTGTTTTTGGCTGCAATTCATCCCAAAACCCAAGCAGGACGATTGTCCTTGAAAAGATACGAAAAACTAGCCGCGGCGATAAAGCAAATTTTATCCCAAGCCATCAAGGCGGGTGGAACGACTTTAAAAGATTTTATAAATGTCGATGGAAAACCTGGCTATTTTGCCCAAGAGCTGCATGTGTATGGCAAAAAAGACCAAGCCTGTAGCCGTTGTCAAAAACCAATAAAACAAATAACATTAGGTCAACGCAGTACTTTTTATTGTTCTTATTGCCAAAAATAAAAAACACAAGCACCCAGGCACTTGTCCAAGAAACTTAATCGGCTATAATTAACAGCTAAGCCAATTGGTATTATTTTCAGCACAAGGTTTTTTAGAGGAATCTGCAAAACAGACTGTGAAAGTCTCTTACCCAAATCCCGATATAGAAATGCGCTTAAAAATGCAAGTAAAGATGGTCATAGAAAATCAAGAAATTGGCAACCCTGAATCTAACCGAGAAAAGAAAACAACGTGAAAGATTTTGACATTAACAACCTAGAATTGCAATTATTAGAACTACGCAGTGAACACCGTGATTTGGATGATATTATTCGAGAAATGATAGAATCCCAGCATCCCGATCAACTCCGCATTCAGCGCCTAAAAAAACGCAAACTTAGGATTAAAGACAGCATAATAAGAGTCGAAAGCCTGTTGATTCCTGATTTAGATGCTTGATAGTCATCGTAAGTGACTAGTACTGCAATTAATAAGTTCCGTCTAATATTCAGCTTATCTCGTAAAAGTAGTTGTGTTGGCTTATTTTTAAAAAGTAAAGTTGTTTGAGAAGAAAATTATTTATAGAAACTCGAAAGCTTAGTAATAACAAGCTTATATTTAATAAAAATATTCTCAACGAGTTTTTTACTTTTTAAAAATAAGCCAACACAACTACGGTGAATATTAGACAATACTTTTTGTTTGTAGTACTAGCGTGAAACACGACTCAGAAATGCATTTCAATAAACTCATTAAGTCTTTTGCTGAATAATTACCTCAAATCTTAATGAGTTTAAAATTTTTCAGCAACTACGACCAAGCGCTCAGAATCTAGCTTGTAATCATCACCAGCAAGAGAGCCAAAAACTTCAACATTTGTGAAGCCTGCTTGCAAACACATTTGAGTTATTTCCATAGGCGTATAAACATAATGTTGATACTGGCGTCTGAACACTTTATCTTTGCGAATTAATAACCACTCATTGGAAAATATTTGCAGGTTGTCTATCAACAAAGGGCGTTCAATACGTATATCTCCGTTGCTGTATTCAGTCAAATGCACAGGTTCTATGGATCGCGCCAAAGTTTCTTTGCCCACTGTATCTATTAAAAATGTTCCAGTTTCTGCTAAATTTTCATAGGTTTGTTGAATAAAGGCTTGGTTTTTTTCATGCGAATCAAAATAGCCAAAGGAATTAAACATATTAATAGCCAGATCAAACTTCTTGTCTGCCTTATAGTCAAGCATATCTGCCTGTATAAAACGAGTTGAAGAGTCCGCCACTTTTCCTTTGGCTTTATTCAACAGAAAAGCACTGCTATCGACAGCTGTTACCTGCAAGCCTTTTTGTAAAAGTGCAAGTGCATGACGGCCAGGGCCACAAGCTAAGTCCAAAACAGATTGAACTGGATGGCCGATTAATGACAGCAGCAGGGGAATTTGTTTTTGTGCTTCATCAAAACTTTCTTCATCAAACATGCAGTGATAAAAATTTTGCCACAATTCGTCATCTTCATACCAATTCATTTATATTCCTCGTACCCAAATCCCGATAGAGAAAACAGGTAATTATTCAGCGTATCTCGGCGTTAGTTTTATGTTGGCTTTGTTTTAGACAATGATTTGTCCGAGAATAGAAAATCTGCTGGTCAACGGGCAGCCACAAGAGAGGCTCCTACAGTGGTTTCGACAGCAATGTAGGGGATCCCTTGTGGACGCCTTCAGCCAGCAATTTCGAAAGAGATTTAAAAATCAATCCTCAATATTGCGCAGCAGCAAAATCAAGAACGATCGTCAACAACAGTTGCATCGGCTGCATTTTTTGCAACTGAGGCCTGTCCATTATCACAGCCACTTTGAGTTTTGTACATTTGACTGCGGCCAATTTCTTGTCCATTGTTCGCTTTTAGAACAAAGTAGGTGCGACCATCTTTGGCTTCTCTGCATTCAAATTTTGATGGGTCTTGCGAGTTTGTGCGCACAGACTCAATACCATTTTCACAGCCTGATGCTGACTTATAGCCTTGAGATTGCATGATGATTTCACCATTCCCTGCTTTTAGTACAAAATAATCTTTCCCGTCTTTTCCTGTTGTTATAACAAATTTACCAGCCATATCTAAATCCTCATAGAATTAAAAAAATATCCATAACCGTGTTTGGAATAACGGTTTCGGAACAAAAAATAGTAATATCCGCAGACATTAGTAAATACACATATTAAAATAACTCTGAACTGTTGTAAAATAGAAAACCTGAAATTTAACAAAAGTTTATATGAACAAATTAAAAATATCTGTCTTATGTGCCTTCTTTTTTTGCACAAATTCATATTCACAATGCACTGCAGGCCCCAAAGTAGAAGCGACAAGCCTTTGCAAAACAGACTTTGACCCAGAGCGAACAACGATTGAAGCACTTGGTTTTACACCTCTCAATGATGAATTAATGAAAATTGAAGGTGGCGTGTGTATCGGCATGGGCTCACAACTCATTTCAACTCCAGAAGTCTTGTACAATGAAAACAAAGGACTTGTAAGCATAGAAACGCCGTTGATCTATCGCGATAAAAAACAAATCATCCACGCAAAATCAGCAAAGATTAATTTACAAAGCAACAAAGCCACTATAAAAGAATTAAATTACAGCTTAACAGAGTCAAAGGCCAATGGCAGGGCTTCACAGCTGACCACCGATGAAAATATAAGTCACTTGAAAGAGATGACTTATACCACTTGCCCTTCAAACGATCAACAGTGGTATATTCAAGCACAAACGGCAGATATCAATCAAGAATCACAAGTGGGCACATTCAAAAAAATGACTTTGAATTTTAAGGGGGTTCCTATTCTCTACTTTCCCTATGCAAAAATGCCTCTAAGTGATCAAAGAGAATCTGGCTTGTTGATACCCGACATCCGCAATTCTTCGAACAATGGTTTTGATCTTGCCTTGCCTTACTATTTTAATATTTCCGAGAATATGGATGCTACTCTTACACCGCGTTATTTAAGTAAAAGGGGGACCATGTTAGGTGCAGAGTTTCGATACCTGGGGCAAAAAATGTCAGGAAAACTCTATGCCGATTATTTGCCTTCGGATCGGCTTTTAAACCGCGACCGGGGCTATGTTGAATTTAATCACCAGCAATCATTCAAACAAAACTGGTCATTGAATTCACGTCTTAAAAATGTTTCTGACCGGCAATATTTTGAAGACTTTGGTAACAATATTTTTGCAACATCACAGGCTTATCTTTATTCCTATTTGAATGTTAATGGTTTTGGTGATCGCTGGTCATTTCAGGGAAGATTAAGCGATTTCCAGATCATCAGCGATACAATTGCATTAAATAACCAACCTTATCAATCGCTCCCTAGCCTTAATTATTCTTGGTTCAATAACAGCTATACTTCAACATTAAACTATGGAGTAGATAGTCAATGGACGAGTCTGTATCGAGAAAATTCAATCACCGTTAACCGCCTAGATGCTACTTCCTATATTGAGAAAACATTTCAAAATCAATATGCAAAATTCACTCCCAAGCTGCGTTACCGTTATACCAATTGGGACTATGCAAACACGCAATTTTCTGGCATTGAAAACTTGGACAGCAGCCGATCCTTGCCTATTGCCTCTTTGGATTACAGTTTGTTTTTTGAAAAACAACTCACTAGTGGTGGTTATGGCTCTATAGAACCGCGTTTGTTTTATTTGTATGCACCCTACCAAAACCAACAAAATATTCCATTGTTTGATACCAGCAGACTTACTTTTGGCCGCAGTTTGTTGTACCAAAGCAATGCATTTTCTGGAGTGGATCGCCAATCCGATGCCAATCAGGTTTCTTTGGGGATAACTCAACGCCATTACGATGCCAAAGGAACTGAAAAGTGGAATTTAACCCTCGGACAAATTGCCTATTTCGCAGATCGCAAGGTACAGTTAAATAACACTATTGAGACGCGCTCAACTTCACCTATTATTACTGATTTTAATTATTTTTATCGCAATTGGAGAACCAGTTTAAGTGTTCATTGGGACACACAAATCAACAAAGCGGAACGTGCATTGCTTAAATTTCAATACAAAGGCAAGAATAATTCCCTATTTAACTTCGCCTACCGCTTTCGACAAGGTAAAATTGAACAGTTAGACTCTTCAGTTGTCCTACCCATTGGTTTAAAAAATCGATTTATTGCTCGTTGGAATTATTCATTGGATTCCAATAAGACAATTGAAGCAATTGCAGGCTTTGAACACAAAAATTGTTGCTGGGCAACAAGACTTATTGCGCGGCGTTATATCTTCAATGAAGATGGCGATGTAAACAATGGAATATTTTTCGAACTACAACTTAATGGCTTAGGTGCCATTGGGCGCAATCCAAGGCGCTTACTAAAACAATCAATTCTGGGTTATTCAGAGGAATTTTAAAAAAATGAAAAAATTATTAATATTTAGTCTATTATTTCTACACAATATTAACAGTGTTGCGAAAGAACAATTATTAGACGAAATTGTCGCCATCGTTGAAGATGGTGTGATACTGCGAAGTGAATTAGACCGTGCTGTTAACAACATAGTGCAACAGTTTAAATCAAGAGAGTCTCAATTACCTCCCAAGTCTGTATTGGATAAGCAAGTTTTAGAAAGACTCATTGTACAGGAAATTCAGTTGCAAAAAGCAGACCAAGCAGGCGTGCGTATTTCTGAGGCAGAAGTTGATACAGCATTGTCAAATGTAGCCTCTCAAAACAAACTCACTTTGCAACAAATGCAAATGGCCATAGAAAACGATGGCTTAAGTTTCGCAGACTTTAGAAATGATATGCGAAAAGAATTGAAAGTAGAAAAAATCCGCAACGGATTGGCTCAACAAAACGTCAATGTCAGTGAACAAGAAATTGATTTATTTTTAGCTGACAACACCTTATCTCAATCTGAAGTCAGGCTTGGACATATCTTGATAGCTATTGAAAAAGGCGCTTCTGCTGATGAAATTAAAGCAGCTCAAGATAAAGTTAACAAGATTTACGCCTCTTTGGAGAACGGAGAAGTATTTTCATCATTGGCCACACAATTCTCAGATGGGCAAAAAGCACTTGAAGGTGGAGATTTGGGTTGGCGTGCCAGCAATGAACTGCCTACTTTGTTCTCTGATCAAATCAAATCCATGAAGATAGGCGAATATACTCATCCTATTCGCAGTGAAAATGGCTTCCACATTATTCGCCTCACAGATCAAAGAGAACAATCCAAAAAGCTTATTACTCAATATCATGCACGCCATATTATGATTATGAATTCCGAATTAGTCACACCTTCCCAAGGGATGGAGATTGCCAATGTCATTCACAAACGAATCTTAGAAGGCGAAGATTTTGCCACCTTAGCAGAAGAAAAATCAGACGATGTTAATTCTGCAGCTCTGGGTGGAGATTTGGGCTGGTTTCAACTCAATGAATTCGGACAGCGTTTTGGCAACGTATTAAAAGAACTGGATGAGAATGAAATTTCATCCCCATTCCAAACACAAGTGGGCTGGCATATCGTGCAAAAATTGGGAGTTCGTGAAAATGACATTACCGATGATATAAAACGTGCAAAGGCAAAACAGGCAATTAATGCGCGCAAGATGAATGAAGAAATAGAAAGTTGGATAAGAGAGATTCGTGGCGAAGCCTTTATTGATGTTCGTTTATAATGCCTAAAAAAATAGCCATTACCCTCGGCGAACCCGCAGGTATTGGTGTGGAAATAGTGACTCAGTTGGCTCTACAGGGCCGACTTGAGGACTGCATAATAATTGGAGATCAAGCCTTACTGCAAAAATATATTACCGATTGCAACTTAGCACTATCACTCAATACAAAGCAAGCTAGTACAACTCAATTACTGTGCGAAAACATCTCCTGCAATGATAAGGTTGAGTTCGGCAAACTCAATGTCAAAAATGCTCCTTATGTTTTATCCCTGTTGAATCGTGCTGCACAAGGCTGTCTTTCTGGACGCTACGGTGCGATGGTGACTTGTCCCTTGCACAAAGGCATAATTAATGAGTCAGGATTAAAGTTTTCGGGCCACACCGAATACCTTGCCGAGCTTAGTCAGACCTCAAAAGTTGTGATGATGTTATTAAACAAACACATGCGCGTCGCTTTATTGACAACACATTTGCCTTTAAAAAATGTCTCAGAGAACATCACTAGCAGTAATTTGACAGAAACTCTTGATATACTTATTCATGATTTGCAGCATAAATTTGCTATTAAATCACCCAGAATTGCCGTTTGCGGCCTCAATCCCCATGCTGGAGAAGAGGGTTACTTGGGCATGGAAGAGATAGAAACAATAAATCCAGTGATTGCCCGCTATCAGACCAAAGGCCATAATATCCAAGGCAGTATTCCTGCCGACACCTTGTTTACACCCTCAAAATTAGTTCACTACGATGCCGTTTTAGCCATGTATCACGATCAGGGCCTGGCGCCTTTAAAGTATGCTGGTTTTGGACAATCAGTTAATATCACTTTAGGCCTTCCTTTTATACGCACTAGTGTTGATCATGGAACAGCCCTCGACATTGCTGGCCAACATCTGGCCTCTTCAGATAGTTTACTAGAGGCGATTAAACTTGCAAGGAAGTTAGCCAATCATGCAAAATAAAATACGGGCGAAGAAAAAATTTGGGCAAAACTTTCTGCAAGACCAATCTGTGATAGAAAGAATTATTCTGGCCTTTAATCCAAAAAAAGAAGACGTGGTCTATGAAATAGGGCCAGGCCAAGCAGCATTAACAGATCATTTGCTTAATTACACTGACAACCTTAACCTGATTGAAATAGACAATGATTTAGTGCCATTATTGCATGAAAAATTCAAGCACAAAGAAAATGTAAGCATTCATCACCAAGATGCCTTGTTGTGGGACATTAAACAGAACAATATACGCATCATTGGTAATTTGCCCTATAATATTTCTACTCCTTTGCTGATAAAATTTTTATACCAATCCAATAAAATACAGGACATGGTTTTTATGTTGCAAAAAGAAGTAGTTAAGCGAATTTGCGCACCTGTTGGCATAAAAGCCTATGGTCGCTTGAGTGTCATGATGCAATATGCCTTTGAATGTGAGGAGTTGTTTGTTGTTCCTCCTGAAGCTTTTATTCCTCGTCCTAAAGTCGATTCACAAATTATTAGATTGACACAAAGAAAGGAAAAGCCAGAAGTGGTACTGGAAAACCTAGAAGCCGTAGTAAAACGCTCTTTTGCACAAAGAAGAAAAACCATCAAAAATAATTTGAAATCGCTTATCTCAGAGCAGCAACTCATCGCATTGGACATTGATCCTAAAGTGCGTCCAGAACAGTTAACAGTCGAGCAGTTTATAAAGCTTAGCCACTGTTTACATTCCCCCTTGTAAGCCGCCCGTATGCAGAATAACAACCGTGCTGCCTTTTTCAAAATAACTTCTTTCAATCAGATCGTAGGTCGCATAAAAGGACTTTAGAGTATAGATCTTTTCCAGTGGAATGTTTTTGCTTGTTACAAACTGATGGCCAAAATCCTTCATCAACGCTGTTGTCTTAGCATAGCCTCCCCCGTGGTAATCATGAATTATCTGCCAATCAACACGAGCCTGTCCTTGGCTCAATCGCACTACCTCTTGTGTTAGAAACTGAGCTCCTTTTAAAACTGCAATACCGATTACTTGTGTACGCCAGCCTTTCTGTGCAATACCATCAATTAAACCCGCCAAGGTTCCACCTGTTCCACAGGCACAGACTATATAATCAGGTGCTTTAATTTGCCCCTCTAGCTCATCAATTATTTCTTGTACTCCCAGCAAGGCCAAGGAGTTGCTACCACCTTCGGGCACCACATATATTTTTTCAGAACTGTAACTTGCTAATTTCTGATATATCTTTGAGTTGTCTTTGTGCCTGTATTCTTGCCTGGATAAAAAAAACAGCTTCATGCCTAGCCTGTTTGCAGTAACTAATGTTGGACTCCATTTGTGAGGGTTGTTTTCCAATTCATCGCCTCTTATAAAACCAATGCAAGGGCTATTTAGCAATTTCGATGCCTGAGCTGAAGCGACTATATGGTTAGAAAAAGCGCCTCCGAAAGTCGCAATTGTGGAAAAATCATTGTCTAAAAAATATTTGAAGTTGTATTTGAGTTTTCGTAACTTATTTCCTTGAATCACAGGATGATTTAAATCATCGCGCTTCACCAGCACATTAATACTTTTTATTTTTTCAATTTCATTAATCGCTGTTGGTTCTGGACAAAATAATTTTTTCCACACGCTCTTCACTCTTGGCACCCAAATCCCGATATAGAATCGCAATTTAGAGTGCAAGTAATTGATGCGCATAAGGAATTCACAAAAACTAAATACACCTCATTGGTGATGAAGCTTTTTGAGGATTTCTTAGGCGCATTAAGGGCTTGTGCTCTCATTGTGATTTTCTATATCGGGATTTGGCTGGTATATGTTTCTCAATTGTGGATCATCTCTTAAATAACAGACAAATTCAACTTCATAGCCACTGGGATCTACAAAATAGACACTTCCGCGGTTATTATCACCATCGTATGCTAGAGATGGTGTATATCCAACATTGGCCAGCCTTGCAATAATTCCCCTGATATCATTACTGACAAAGGCGAAATGAGCTAAGCCAATTTGATACTTTTTTAAATCCTTGTTTTCACCAGTACCATTGTCATTGAGTGATAAATAGGTGTAGTCATCGCCAAAATGCAGCCAATTACGAGGATGCCCATACCACTTGCTTTGACCACCTCCTCGTACTTTCCAATGTGGGAATGCAGCTTGATAAAATTTTAAGCTTTCACTCATGTCTTTGACAATAATATTTAAGTGTTCTAGATGTATCATAATGTTCTCCAGTTTAGTTTTTTATTGGTGGTAAATTTTAATTTTTTAGTGCTGTGTCAAATAAAACTCAGTACATTGCTTTATATTCTTTACGGCTAGAGTGACTTGATTTAGATTCATGTTTTATTTAGTAAAGTTTAAAGTTTACATAATAGATATTTACAAATATAAAGTAAAGTTATTTCTTTACATAATAAAAAAAAATGGGATAATTCCCCTATGAAAACTGAAAACAAAATTCTTCATCTACTTAAATCCAGAGGAGCGATGACAGCCAAAGATCTTTCCCATGAATTAGATGTCACGACCATGGGGATTCGACAACATATGTTGCAGCTTGAAAAAACACACGATGTTGAATACCAAGATAAAAAGGCAGCGCGCGGACGCCCAACTCGATACTGGGCATTGACAAAAAAAAGCGACAGACACTTTCCCAACGGACATGAAATTTTAAACCTGCAAATAATTGAATCGGTAAAGCATGTATTTGGGGAACAAGGCTTGGAACAATTAATTGAGCAACGAGAAGAGCTGAGCTATAAAATTTATCAGAAAAAATTACGTGAATGCGTGAGTGTAAAAGATAAACTCATGGCTCTAGCCACAATACGCAGCAAGGAAGGTTACATGGCCACAATAGAATCCGGTAAAGATGAGTACTGGTTGCTTGAAAATCATTGTTCAATTTGTGCAGCAGCAAGTTCCTGTCTCAATTTTTGTCGCAGTGAATTGCATTTATTCCAAAGACTATTTGCAGGCATAGCACTAGTAACACGAGAAGAACACATTATGCAAGGCGCCCGGCGTTGTGCGTATAAATTGCGCTTGTTACACTCAAAGAAACCTTTACATAATTAATCTGACGAATAAAAAAGCCCTTGTTCTCAATTTATGTTTACGTAACGAGATTTGAATGGTTAAATTTTATTAGAGATTTAATTTGAAGCTTGCTTGGTTAAACTGACAAAAGGAAGTTGAATACTTAACCGACCATGCCTTATCATTATATTTCATCCTCATAATGCAAATATATCTTTAAAATACAATGACTTTGATTGAAATCATCATGGGTTATAGCGTAACATAGGCTATGGATACATCAATTATGATGTTAGGTGGGAAATCAAGAGTTAGTATTATGAAACAATTAATTAATTTTTGCATGCTTGTCGTATGCTTATTTGTAGTCGATGGACTATTCGCTTCCAATTATAAAAACATTTCAACTGATTTGAATTCAGGGCTTTTGCCGGTAGAAGCCGCAAAACGCGCACACAAAAACAATGAAAATTCATCAGAAGTTGTTCAACAGCTCGTGAACAATAATGTGGATGTTGTTAAGGCGGTTCAAACAGTAGTCAAAGAATGGGGCTCTTGTGATGACACCTATTCATCGGTAAAAAAAGGCGTTCAAATATCGCCAGATAGAGCGGATGAAATAGTGGCTTCCGTCGCCACAATTAAAGGCTGCCATTGTAATTCTCAAAGCTTTTGGGGCCGATCAAGAATAGAACAAAGACTGCGTCCTAAGATTAATCGCGCTTTAGTCGAAATCAATGATTTCTGTAGCTGTGCATCAGCAGGAATTGAAGCGGCTATCGAAGTTGTTCCAAGTAAAACAGAAGACATGATTGATGCCATAATTGTGGCTAAAAACAGAGCAGAGAATACTTCGGATTCTATTGGCCAAATTGGCAAGATTCCTGAAAATAAATATTGGGGAGACAATAGTACAAAAACAAAAGATTCAAACCTGGTTAGAAACACAGATGTGTGTGAAGGCGATTATAATGAACTGGATGAATTCTCACCTGAAGCAACATGGGCCAGTGTTAATAATGCAGCTCAAAACTCATTATCCAAGCAGAACAGCGTCTTAGGGCAGCACAAAGTTAGTTGTAAAAACAAAAACGTTGATAAGCAAGAGAACGAAAAGAAAAACGATGCACTCATAATTTCTCAGTACTTAGAGGGTCAAGGAAACAACCAAGCTCTAGAACTCTATAATAGCAGTGACAAACCCATTGATTTATTACTGAACAACTACCAATTAGAAGTCTATTTTCATGGTTATGAATTCCCTGGAGAAGTGATTCAATTAAAAGGCCTGATTGAACCTCAATCAACTTTTGTGGTTTCAGATGCCAATGCTGCCGCTGACATTGCAAGAGCATCCAATCAAAAAGTGCATGGTCTAGTATTCAAGGGTGCAGATGCAGTGGTCTTAAAATCAGGCTTTACTAACAATCCTTGTGCTTGCTCAGTATCTACTGTCGCCTCTGCCATCAATGGTATTGACACAGGAAACAATTCTAGCACTGTTGTTTCAAAAGAGAAAAAAGATTTTATTAAGCGCATTGAACAGCATTATGAAAACACAAATATACAATCGACTGTTATTGATAGTATAGGTCGTATTTTATTAAATGATGAAAATAACAATGGACAACAAGATAAGCCTATAGTTAGAGACAAAACCTTAAGAAGAGTGACAAACACCTGCAAAGGAGATCGTATAGAAATGGATGAATTTGTCCTTCAAAAAGAATGGCGGTCTTATGCGGTGGATAATTTCCTAGATTCAGGAAATTTTGATGAACAAGAATGTATAGCAACTAGAAAAGACTTGTTACTTTCTGAATTTGTTGAAGGCACTAAAGATAATGCTATGATTGAAATTTTTAATGGCACAGATCGACCCATAAATTTCACTAATGAGAAATATTTTCTTGAAATTTACAATGACGATGATGAAGATCCCGAGAAGCGTATCTATTTAAAAGGCAATGTTGATCGTAAAGGTACGTTTGTAATCAGTAATGATAGCGCTGAAAGATCACTAAAAAATGTAGCCAATCAGACCAGTGCAGAACTTGATTTAGAGAACGCAAGAGCTGTGGTCCTTAAAAAAGTTGTTTTACCTGCCTACCAATCTTGTTACGCTGATATAAACACTTGGTTGGTAAACAACAAAGGAGATGGTATTATCTATATCAGTAAACCTATCAACGACCCAGGATCGGGTCCAATTTCAATTGATGATCCTCGTGATGGCGATGATGGCGGACAGTTTGCTAGTCCAAACTAAATCTAAACCCACAAATATAAAAACAAAAAGGGATGTTTTATATCCCTTTTTTCTTTCACCCAATTAAAAACATATGAAAAATAAAATTGCAGTCGTTGGATTAGGCTATGTAGGCTTACCGTTAGCAGTTGCCTTTGCCAAGCATTATAGTACAACAGGTTATGACATAAATTTGTCACGAGTTGAAGAATTAAAAAATCACAAAGATTCAACCTTAGAAACGACTTCTGAAGAATTAAAGTCAGCCAAGCTGTTATCGTTCACAACAAATATTAATGAGATAAAGTCCTCAAATATTTATATTATTACTGTTCCAACTCCAGTAGATGCAAACAATTTGCCAGAGTTACTCCCTCTAGAAAGTGCTTCTACGGCCATAGGTGGACTATTAAAAAAAGGCGATATTGTTGTCTATGAATCTACTGTATATCCTGGGGCAACTGAAGAATATTGTGCAAAAATTCTAGAAAAACAAAGCGGTTTAATTTTAAATAAAGATTTTAGTATTGGTTATTCACCCGAGCGAATCAATCCAGGTGATAAAGTTCATACCCTGAAATCCATTACCAAGGTTGTTGCCGCTTCAAATCAGGAAACTGAAAAAGTATTAGAAGAATTGTATTCTAAAATAATTGATGCAGGTGTCTATATGGCCAAATCAATTAAAGTTGCAGAAGCCGCAAAAGCAGTAGAAAATACACAACGCGACTTAAATATCGCTTTTATGAATGAACTTGCCGTCATGTTCAACCATATTGGTATTGATACATTGGATGTCATAGAAACAGCCTCTACAAAATGGAATTTCTTACCCTTCAAGCCAGGTTTAGTCGGGGGACATTGTATTGGAGTCGATCCCTATTACCTTATTCACAAATCACAAGAAAGTGGTTATTATCCTCAACTTATTACAACAGCTCGAAGAATAAATGAAAACATGAGTCAATATATCGTTGATAGGCTGTTGAAAAAATTAGCTCTAAGCAGGATTCACATTATTAATGCCAAAATATTGGTCTTAGGATTAACATTTAAAGAAAACTGTCCAGATTTAAGAAACACTAGAGTAATTGAAATTATTGAAGAACTTAAAAAATGCCATGCAAACATAGATGTTTATGATCCATGGGTTGAAAAGACACAAGCCAAACAGTTTTTTGACTTGGAAATGAAAGAAAACTTAGAAAAAAACCATTATGATGCCATACTTTTGGCTGTATCTCATCAAGAATTTATTGATATGGGTGAAACTCAAATTAGAAATTTAATGCGAAAAGATGGCATTATTTTTGATATAAAAGGCATGCTTCCATCAAATTCCGTAGATGAGAGACTGTAACATGACAGTATTAGTCACAGGTGCTGCAGGCTTTATTGGATCTCATGTTTGCCTTTCTTTGTTGCAAAGAGGGGAAGCTGTAGTCGGAATAGATAATTTAAATGATTATTACGATGTCAACCTAAAGCATTCAAGATTACAACGCATAACAGATTCAAATTTCACTTTTATTAAATGTGATATTGCAGATAAAGAACAAATTGATACACTGTTTAAAAAACATTCGATTACAAAAGTCGTTAACCTTGCTGCTCAAGCAGGCGTGCGTTATTCAATAGAAAATCCATGGTCTTATTTGAACAGTAATTTAACTGGTTTTTTGAGTATTATTGAAGCCTGCCGCCACAATAAAATACAACATTTGGTTTACGCATCTTCAAGTTCTGTTTACGGTGCCAATACAAACTTACCTTTTAGAGTTGAAGATGGAGTCGATCATCCATTATCATTGTATGCTGCAACAAAAAAATCCAACGAACTTATGGCGCATTGTTATTCTCATTTGTACCAACTGCCTACAACAGGTTTGAGGTTTTTCACAGTGTATGGCCCATGGGGACGGCCCGATATGGCTTTGTTTCTTTTTACTAAAAATATACTCGCAAAAAAGCCAATCAAAGTCTTTAACTATGGCAATCACACACGAGATTTTACATACATCAACGATATTGTTGAAGGCATTATTCGTGTCCTGGATAATACTCCTCAACATAATCCAGATTATGATTTTAGCCAAGGCAATGCAGCAGAAAGTTCGGCGCCCTATCGTGTTTACAATATTGGCAATAACAACCCTGTAAAGCTGATGGATTATATTAATGCTATCGAAAATGCTTTAGGAATGAAAGCGGAAATGGAGTTACTTCCCCTGCAACAAGGCGATGTCCCAGATACTGAAGCAGACGTTAGTAAACTAGTCCGAGATGTGGACTTCAAACCCAGTACGACAGTACAAGATGGAATAGATCAATTTATCCATTGGTACCGGGACTATTATAAGGTTTAAAGCCTGTGAACAAGTTCTTAGATAAACTAATTGAAAACGATAGTTTACTAAACAATTATAGTCACGATAAGGACATCATTCAACAAGGGCTTGCTCCATTGCTTGCTGCCAAGAACAAATCTTTGCTCTTGCAAAAAAACCTCTTATATGAACAGCTAAAATCCTACACATGGGATACAAAGGCCGTTAAGATATTTAATCTTTTGCATGAGAAGAAGATTAGATTTATCGTATTTAAAGGCTTCGCTTTCACACACTGTCTTTATAACAGTGAGATTTTACGTCCCTATTCAGATATAGATATCCTCATAAATAAAAAAGATTATGCTTCTGTATCTGAAATATTTCAACAACTGTCCTTCAAATGCTTTCCTTCAAGACAAGGTCAATTTGTTAGTTTCCAGAATAGTTTTTTCGACGATGAAACTCCGCCAATGGTGATAGATCTTCATTGGCAAATAAATAATAGAATTGAGTTCCATCACCATTTTCCTTTCGAGAACCTTTATTTTAATTGCTATACAATTAAAGTTAAAAACTTAACTTTTAAAACCTTGAACATGGAATTTGCCTATATTATAGGTTGTTTTCATTATTATGCTCACCGTCCAGAACACAGAAAACATATATGGCTTTATGATTTAGCCCTGATTTGGAATTCTATGGATTATGACTGTAAACAGCGCTGCATTGCGCTAGCACAAAACAGTAAAAATACACAGCTTGTTCAATCAAGCTTAAAACTACTGAATGCTACATTTACCAGATGTTTTGATGACCTCCCTGTTTTTGTAATCAACAAAAAAGAGTTTAGTGCAAAATTTCTAAAACCAAGGAATAATAAGTTTGTGGATATCATCAATCGAATAAGGAGCATTAAGGGTTTAAAGAATAAACTGAAATTTTGTTCGGAGTATATTGTTCAGGACAAAAATTATATGCAAAACAGATTCAATCTTAAATCTAAGAAATGGCTCTTTCTTTATTACCCACGTATGTGGTTTCAAGACATTATTAAGCTCTTTAAAAAGAACTAAACCCCAAATCCCGATGAATGTTCACACCTTAATAGACATTAGAAATTGTAATTATTTTACAGTGATGAAAAAGAACTCAGTATCGGTCATCCTAATTGTCGCCTGATACCCCACATTCACGAGGATGACATTATACGGCTTTTTATGCCTTAACTAAGTGCCATTCGGGTAATAACCACCTTACTTTTGTCATTTTAAGTTCAAAACAATACTGCGTTGATTTTAACTATATGTTTCATTAGCTTTTAATATGTTTGTAAGTATTAATCGGACACGAGTACTGCAATTAATAAGTTCCGTCTAATATTCAGCTTATCTCGCAAAAGTAGTTGTGTTGGCTTATTTTTAAAAAGTAAAGTTGTTTGAGAAGAAAAT
>Ga0316206_1001575_pt1 | contig 19212 bp, 14 predicted proteins | sample 6monthpyrite_MG_FD_204942 | JGI IMG/M metagenome (GOLD analysis project Ga0316206, IMG submission 204942) | Microbial mat bacterial communities from mineral coupon in-situ incubated in ocean water Damariscotta River, Maine, United States -... | ecosystem: Environmental > Aquatic > Marine >... | reverse complement strand
GAAGGGACGCGGGAACTACATGTCGATCCGTCGGCTCAAGCTCGCCTCACAACGCCGAGACAAGTTATTTGCCGACCAAGCCCAGCGCCGGACGCTTGGCATGATCGAGGAGTGGGCGTATGAGACGGAGGACGGGTCGCTGGCATCGCTGCCTCAGTTGGAAAGGCAGGGTGTGTGGTCGAGTGTGCAGTCGGATTCGACGAACTGCATGGGCCGCAAGTGCCCGCACTACAACGAGTGCTTCTATCAGAGCGCCCGGCGGGAGATGGAGGGGGCGCAGATATTGATCTGCAATCATGCGTTGTTCTTCTCGGACATGGCGCTCAAGATGATCGGGACGGGGTTCTTGCCGGCGTATGACCATGTGATTCTCGACGAGGCGCATGGGATCGAGGATGCGGCGGCGGACCACTTCGGGTTGCGATTGACCGAGTGGCGGGTCTCGTTCCTGCTCAACCAGTTGTATAACCCCAAGACGGGCAAGGGGTATCTGGCGCAGCTGCAGCTTGCGGCGGGGGATATCGAACCGGTGGAGAAGGCGTATCGGTTGGTTGCCCATGCCAATGAGTGTGCCAACAGCTTCTTCGATGCGCTGTATCGGTTGAGCAAGTCGAGCAAGCTCGTCAATGGCAGAATGCGCGAGCCGGGGATGATCAACGATGAACTATCGCAGGCGATGAACGAGTTGTCAGTTCGGCTCAAGCGATTGCGGGAGCTGGTCAAGAGCGATGCGGATAAGTTCGAGTTGAACGCGTTTGCGATCCGGGCAGCGGAGATCGGCGATCAGGCGGATGCGTTGATCCAGCAGGCACTCAAGGACTGTGTGTATTGGGTGGAGGTGAGCGAATCGCGTGGTGGGCGAGGGGGCCCGAAGGTGACTCTGGCGTGCTCGCCGGTGGAGGTGGCGCCAATCTTGAAGGAGCATCTCTTTGGCGGCGACGCGTCGGTGGTGCTGACCAGCGCGACACTGACGACGCGGGAGATCGGGGAGGATGAATCAGACGAGCACGCCGAGACGGCGTTCGGGCATATTCTGGGTCGGTTGGGCGCGGAGGGGTCGAAGACGGTGCAGCTCGGCTCGCCGTTTGATTATGCGAACCAGGTGAAGGTGCTGGTGGATGTGACGGTGCCGAATCCGGGTCGTGGATCATATGGGAACCCTGATGCCGAATCATTTGAGGATGCGATCACAACTCGGGTGCGGGATCAGGTGATCAAAACCGATGGCGGGGCGTTTGTGTTGTTTACGAGTTTTAAGCTGTTGTATCAGACGAGCGATCGGCTCAGCCGCGAACTTGAAGCAATGGGGATGCGGGTGTGGACGCAGGGCAAATCGGGCTCACGCACGGAGATCTTGGATGCGTTCCGGCTCTGTGATCGCGGGGTGTTGTTTGGGGCAGCGAGTTTCTGGCAGGGGGTCGATGTGCGTGGGTCGGCGCTGCGGAATGTGATTATCACACGCTTGCCGTTCGAGCCCCCGGATCGACCGATCGTCGAGGCGCGGGGCGAGCGGATCAAGGAACTCGGGGGCGATCCGTTCCGTGATGATGCGCTGCCTCGGGCGGTCATCCGGTTCAAGCAGGGGTTCGGTCGGTTGATCCGTTCGGCAACCGATGAGGGGCAGGTGGTGGTGCTCGATCCGCGGATTGTCAAGACGGGGTACGGCAAGTCGTTCCAGCGGGCGATTCCCAAGGGGATCGAGATCCAGCGGACAGAAAAGCCGAAGGCATGAAAGGAAGGGCATCGCCGTGGAACCGGGAGCAGCCCCTTCCATCCTTGATTGATTGGTTGAATGTGGAGCGGGGGGCGCCCCGCCAAATGGGGGGCGACGACCGAAACTATGCGTCGGTGAACCAATCTTTTGCTCAGTTTGATCGCGAGGCTTGTATCACACGGGGATTGAGGTATCTTCGTGGATGATGTCCGATGCGGTTTGAAGGGAATCGCTGTTCGGTTTGTTTCGTTGGCCTGCCAGCGGCGTTATCAAGGAACAGGCAAGAAATGAGGGACGCTATGAATACTACCGTGACCAAATGTCTCTTCGGCGGCGCGTTCATCGTGGCGGGGCTGTGCACGAGCGCATCTGCGGACTTTGTCTGGGGATTGAGCGTTGTGAGCAGGGCGAACTCGATCTCGACCCAGCCGAGTGTGTTCTCGACGACGGGCGGGTGGGACGACTCGACCTCGTTTGGCACCTCGTACACCGAAACGGTCGTCAATGCCCTTGGCATGTCGATGCTGGTGTTCAACGGAAACACTGTGGCCTCGCGGATCCAAGCGTACCGCACGGCGTTCTCGGTGACTGAGGACACCGTCGTCACCATCGAGTGGGACTTCACCGCGTCGGTGGCCAACAACTATACGAGCTCGTACACCTTGCTTATAGATGCCTCGACGAATACCACATTCTTCGAACGGGTAAACGGCGGCCCGATCCCCACGGTGGGCAGCGCGGTCATCACGCTCCTTGCGAGCGAATCCTACCTGATGCGAGGGTACGCGGGGGCGACCAATGGGCTCACGAGCATCTCGATGTCGTCCAACATCTCGGTTGTCCCGCTGCCGCCGGGTGCGCTGACGGGGCTCGGCCTGCTAGCGGGGTTGTGCGCCTACCGACGCGTGCGACGATAACAGAACCACCAAGAAAACACACAGCACCCTTCGGGGTGTTTTTTTATACGCACTTAAATTGAAGGAAGGAAGGAAGGTGAAGCCCCTTGGGACATGGTCGCCACCTTCATCGAGCAAGACACCCCTCCGACCCGCGATGGCGCAGGGAGGGACAGGATTCGAGGGGCCTGTTCTTTCGGTGGGTTTTAGTGGTCGACCTTTGAGCCGAGTGTGGGGGTGAGTTCTTCGTAGATCTCGTCGAGGATCTCTTGAGTTTTGGCTTCGATGTTGAGTCTCAGAAGAGGCTCGGTGTTGGACTTGCGGATGTTGAGCCACCACCCCTCGTCGGCGAAGCAGTCCACCGTCACGCCGTCGAGTTCGTCGATCTCGCCCCGATCGGAGTAGGTCTCCATCACGCCCTCGAGGGCGAGGTCGGCCTCCTCGTTCTCGAAGTTGACCTCCCCGGACTGGACATACCGCATCAGCGGCTTAGTCATCATCGACATCGGCTTGCTCGAGTTGGCGAGCACCGAGAGGAAGGTCGTCATGGCGATCGCGCCCGAGTCGGCGTTGAAGTTCTTGCGGAAGTAGAAGTGCCCCGAGAGCTCGCCGCCGAAGATCCCGTCGCTCTCGGCGAGGAGCTGCTTCATGAACACATGCCCGACGCGTCCACGCAACGGCTTGCCACCGTGCTTATCGACCTCCTCCTTGACGGCCTTGGTCGAGCGGAGGTCGTAGATGATCGCGGCTCCGGGCTTCTGGGCGAGGAAGTAGGGCACCAGCAAGGCGGTCATGATGTCGCAGGCGACGATCTGGCCCTTCTCGTCAACCGCCACGCACCGGTCGGCGTCGCCATCGAAGCAGAGCCCGAGGTCGGCGCCCTCCTCGATGACCCGTGCCTGGAGCGATTCGAGGTTGGCCGCCACGAGTGGGTTTGGCTCGTGGGCGTACTCGTGCTTGGTATTCTCGAAGTTCATTTCGATGATCGAGAGTCCGTCGGTGGCGTCGCCGCTGGAGCCGAAGATCTTGGGGCACATGGTCCCGGCCATCCCGTTAGATGCGTCGACGACGATCTTGAGGGGGTTCTTGTCGGTGTGGTTGCCCAGATCGAGGAACTTCTTGACATGCTTGGCATAGGCGGCCCACAGGTCTCGCTTGTCGACAGCGGTGCCGGGCTGGGGCGTGAGGTTCTTGTCGACCATCGCGGCGTTCTTGCGGACGACATCGAGCCCGGTGGTCTCGCCGACGGGCTTGGCCTTGCGTTTGGAGATCTTGAACCCGTTGTATTGCGGCGGGTTGTGCGAGGCGGTGACGACGATCCCGCCCGATGCGTCGAGGTAGTTGATCGCGAAGTACATCATCGGGGTGTCGATGAGCCCGAGGTCGATCACGGATGCCCCGGCCGAGGTGATCCCGCGGATGAGTTCCTCAGAGAGCTTGGGCGACGAGACGCGCATGTCTCGTCCGATGATGACATTGCGCATCATGGGTGTGGACTCGCCGTCCTGCTCGGCCTCGTTGAGCAGGAACTTGGCGCTGCCGCACCCGATCTGCCACGCCATATAGTCGGTGAGCAGGTCGGGGTAGACCCCACGGATGTCATAGGCCTTGAAAACGCGTCCGAGCATGGGTGTATCCTCCGTTCAATCGCCCGATCTGCCATCGATCGGACGGACAGAGAGGATAGCGCGTCCGAGCCCGGATGGCCTCCCTTTCTTTCACCTCCCCGCGCCCTCGCGGGGAGGTGAAAGACACAGTGAGACGGAGGGGTGTCTTTCTCTTTTTCACTCTTACCTAACAGCCCGATGTCTTCAAATGCAAGACACCCCTCCGACCCGACTTTGGCGGGCCCCCTCCCCGAGAGGGCGCGGGGAGGGGCAAGATGCTGTGGGTTCAAGGTTTGAAGGGATTGCTGAGCATGTCATTGAGATCTGTCTTCGTTCCAAGAGCGTGGTTCGAAAATCCTTCGGATTTTGAACCACGACACCACCTGGGGGCGGGGTCCTCTATACTTGGTTGTGGACGGCGGGGCGTCGTGTGGTCGTCGGTTGATCGGGTTAGGTCGCTGGGACGGAGTTGGATGGATGAACCTATCACAGTTCTTCGAGCACTGGTCGATCGTCGAGAACCCCTTCCGGGGCGAGGAGGCTCGCCACGACTCGATCTTTGCGCGGATGGGGATCAACCCAAACCTCGCACGCTCAGACATCGCTGACGACCCCTTCGACAACGCCTCGCCCGGGGAGGGCACGCTGGCCAAGCCCCGCTCGCCGAGCATGCACTCGGACTTTGAGAAGATCATGGGCGAGCTCAAGCACCCGTCGACCTCGATCGTCTTCGGCGAGAAGGGCGCGGGCAAGACCGCGATCCGGCTTCAGATCGCCGGGCGGATCGACCGCCACAACCGCGAGCACCCAGATCGCAAGATCTTCATGATCCCCTACGACGATCTCAACAGCTCGCTCGACAAGTACAAGCAGCAGTCGGGCGTCCGATCGGGCAAGGGTGACAAGAACCCCTTCGAGGGGATGCGCCTCGTCGATCACATGGACGCGATGCTCTCGATCGGGGTTGGGCGGGTGCTCAATGCGATCCTGCCCGGCCCGACCGCCCCCCCGCCAGCGAATCTTGGCGACGAGTCGCCCACACAGCTCGCCAGGCGGGCCCGTCGCCTCCCGGCGGCGGTCCGACGCGACCTGCTTCTGCTCCAGGCGGTCTATGACACCAACGACCCAACGGGCCATCGGACGAGCACGCTCCGCCAACTCCTCCGCCTGCCGAGCGCGGGGCTTAGTGGTGGATGGGGAGCGCTGGTAGTCATCGGGCTTTGGGTGGGGTGGGTGCCGGCGGTGGCGCTGTTCCTCTGGGCGCGGATCTCGATGGGATTTGAGGGCACCATCGCGTCGGCGACCGATGTGGGCTCGGGGGTGCTCCTGCTGGCGTGGGGGGCGTTGCTGGTCAAGGCATTCTTGCTCGATCGGCTCGTCGTCAACCGCGTGGCGGGCAAGCTCGCCAAGCAGCTCCGGATGGTCAGCCGACCGATGAGCGGGTACCTCGGCTCGATCCGCAGGCTGCCCCGCTCGGTGCTCAACTCGGGCGAGCTGCCTACCACCGACTCCGACGAGCAGCGCTACGCCATGTTCGCCCGGCTCAGACGCGTGATCGAGTCCTTCGGGTTCGACGGGATCCTCATCGTCATCGACCGCGTTGACGAGCCCACGCTCGTCAATGGCGACCCCGAGCGTATGCGCTCGATCATCTGGCCAATGTTCAACAACAAGTTCCTCCAACTCGACAGGGTGGGCATCAAGATGCTCCTGCCGATCGAGCTGCGTCATGCCCTGTTCAAAGAATCATCCGCCTTCTTCCAAGAGGCCCGGCTCGACAAGCAGAACATGATCGAGCGCCTGAGCTGGACCGGCGCGAGCCTCTACGACCTGTGCAATGCTAGGCTCGGCGTGTGCCGACCGGCATCAAGCGATCCGATCTCGTTGATCGATCTCTTCGATCAGGATGTCACCCGCAGCGATGTCGTCGATGCGCTCGGGCTCATGCAACAGCCCCGCGACGCGTTCAAGTTCATGTACCGCTGCCTGAGCGAGCACTGCGCATCGGTGACGACCGAGGACGGGCGGTGGAAGATCGCCCGCCACACCCTCGAGTATGTTAAACGCGAAGAAGCCGAACGGGTCATGCAGCTCCAGCGTGGGATCCGACCGGCGTAAAGACGATCTTGGATCGCCTGCGCAGCCTCGGCTTGAACCGAATCCAAGGCCCCGAATACACCAGCGCCGCGCCCATGAAGATCGCGGGTCCTGCAAAGAGCAACCGCAGCCCGGGTTCATTGAAGTATGTGCTGCTCAACATCGCCAGCGGGAGGAGCAAGAGACCGCCGAGCTTGGGAGCGGAGACGGCGAGGAAGGTGACGAGGGTCACCGGGAGGCTCAGCGCGAGCATAGGGCCAAGCAGGTTGCTGCCGGCATCAGAACCGAAGAGGTGTGAGATCGAGAACACATCCCAGAACCCCGCCCATGCGAGGATGACCCCCGTAGCGAGCCAGCAGGTGATGGTGGTGGACTTTGGGAATCTCAATCGCGGAACCCGCAAGCGGGGCAGCCGCAGGCGTGGGAGCCGTTTCGGGATCCGATCTTGGACATGTCTGACGCTCTGTTCCAGATACCCAGGCAGGTTCTGTGCGTGATGAGCGACCCGATCTGCGATGTGTTGGAGCTTGGCCATGGTCGATTATTGGGATCGCTCGGGGGACAATTTCGCAGGCAATTGCCTCCTATAAGAAGAAAGGAAGGTGGTCAATCCCACAATTCCGGATTGACCACCTTCCTTCTCTCTTCTGAAGTGAGGGTTTTAGTGCACCCGCTTGAGCCGGGCGTATTCGAGCACGAGGGTCTTGCGCCCGACGGAATTGAACTCGACGACAACCCGCGCGTTGGTGCCCCCGGTGGTCTTCATCACCGTGCCCTTGCCGAACTGGGGGTGGCGGACGATCGAGCCCTGGGGGAAGGCGCTCGTGGCGTCTGCACCAGCGGGCTTTGATCGGGCTGACCCGATGCTCGGGCGTGGCGGGAGCGTCGTGCGGGGCACGACATTGGCGAGCCGCTGCTCGCGGGCTTGGGCGATGCGTTCGTGGTCCGCCTTGTTCTTGGGCGAGCCCGAGGGCTCGGGCTTGAACTGCGAAAACGAGCCCCGACGGAACGAGCCACTCGACGAATGAGACTGTGCGAACGCGTCGTCATATTCCCCCCCGCCAAAGTCCGCGTCGGTCTGGTCGGATTGGATAATTCCTTCGCTCCCGATCTCCCCGAGGAACCGCGAGGGGATGGTCCGCTCGGACATGCCTCGGATTGTTCGTCGGTTGGCGCTGGTGATCTGGAGGTGCTTCATCGCCCTCGTGATGCCCACGAACGCGAGTCGCCGCTCCTCTTCGAGTTCAGCGAGCGATTCATTCGCCCGTGAATGTGGCAGCGTGCCCTCTTCGAGGGCGATCATCGCCACCGCGGGGAACTCCAAACCCTTACTTGCGTGGAGCGTCATCAGTGTCACACTCCCCGAACTCGTATCGACCGCATCGGCATCGGCGACGAGCGCGATGGACTCGAGATACGCCCGGAGCATCGCCAGCAGTTCGGGGACGGTCCCCATCTCGCCCACGGTTGCCGATTCGGGATTGGTGAAGGCCGCCGGGTCGTTGGCGGGGTCATACTCGCGCTCGAAGTCCCGCGCCGAGGTGACGAGTTCGGAGAGGTTGTCCAATCGCTCCTCGTCGGATTCGGACCCCGATGCCTTGGCCTGTTTCTTGTAGTGGGCCTCGAGCCCCGACTCGGTGATGACCCGTTCGACGAGTTCGTGCAGGCTGCTCGCCACGGACGCGCCCATGAACGAGCCCTCGCCGGTCCATTCATTGATGATGGCGATGAACTTGTCGATCGAGCCGACCGCCCTCGCCGAGAGCCCGAGTTCCTTCGATCGCGTGAGCCCCTCAAAGAGCGTGATGTCGGCGCGGATGGCCGCGTTCTGGATCACATCGAGCGTAGTCTTGCCGATCCCCCGCGTCGGGGTGTTGACGACCCGGAGCAATGAGATCGCGTCGGCCTGATTGGCGACGACGCGGAGGTAGGCGATGGCGGTCTTGATCTCCTCGCGATCGAAGAACGCGGTGCCCCGCGCGATCTTGTAGGGGATCCCCGCCGAGCGCATCGAGTCTTCGATCACCCGAGAGAGCGCGTTGGTGCGATAGAACACCGCCATGTCCTTCCACGCGATGGGCTTGTTGTGCTCATCGCCGTCGTGGAGGCGTTGGAACCAGTCCGTCACCAGCTCGCCCTCGTGGCGTTCGTTGTTGACGCGGACCACCATGATCGGCTCGCCGCCTTCGGTGCTTGTATACAAGGGCTTGTCGCGTCGCTTGGTGTTCTTCTTGATGAGCGCGTCGGCAGCCGCGAGGATGAACGCGCTCGAGCGGAAGTTCTCGCCCAACAAGATCGTCTTGGCACCGGGGAAGTGCTGCTCGAAGTCGAGGATGTTCGAGATATCCGCCCCGCGCCATCCATAGATCGCCTGATCCGGGTCACCCACCACACAGATGTTGGGCGTCGCCGGTCCATCCTCCATCCCGGGCAGCGGCGGTGGAGAAGCCGCCAACAGCGAGGTCAGGCGGAACTGCACCGAGTTGGTGTCCTGGTATTCATCGATCATCAGATACCGCCAGCGAGAGGCGAGCTCGTTGCGGATGTCCGGGTTGGTTTCGAGCAACTTGACCGTGTAGAGCAGCAGGTCATCAAAGTCGATCGCCCCGGCCTGCTTGAGCACAGCCTCGTAGCGGAGGTAGATCTTGGCGATCTGCTTGGAGTAATAGTCGAAGGCGTTGGCCTCGTACTTCTTGGCATTCATCAGCTCGTTCTTGGCGTTCGAGATCGCCGACAGCACCGTCCTCGGCGGCCAGTTCGTCGCCTGCAACCCCATCGCCTTGAGCACCTTCTTCATCGACGCCATTTGGTCCGACGAGTCATAGATCGTGTAGTCGGGCTTGAGCCCCGGGATATTCGCCCGCTCGGCATATCGGCGCAACAGCCGGGCACAGAGCGAGTGAAAAGTCGTGATCGTCAGCCCGCGCATCCGTGGATCGGGCTGGGCGTCCTCTTCGAGTGCACCCGGCCCGCAGAGCTGCACCGCCACCCGCTCGCGCATCTCGCCCGCCGCCTTGTTGGTAAAGGTCAACGCCAAAATATTCCAGGGCGGGGTCCCCTGATTGATGATCTGGGCGATGCGACGGGTAATCACCCGCGTCTTGCCCGAGCCCGCAGCCGCGAGGATCAGCAGCGCCCCCTCGGTGCACAGCACCGCCCGTTTCTGGGCATCCGTCAGCCCATCGAGGATCGGGTCGACGGGCTCGGATATCGGCGAATCGCTCCCAAGCTTCTTGGGCAGATCATCATCTGCGAGAAAATCAGGCAGGTCCGGAGGATTTGAAGGATCGTCGGTGCGCATCGCGAGAAGCGTAGAACAGGTGGCGCCATGAGACACCTTGCTGATCGGTTTTACTTGCTCGCCCCGGTCCCCATCCCCGTCGGCATGATCGCGTGCGGGGTGTCGCTCGCCCGTGTAATCAGGGTGATCCCCTCGGGCAGGTCACGAGAGACATCGCTCACGACATCGCCCTCCAACTTGCGGCTGAACACCGAGCGACGCGACTTACCCATGATCAGCGTGTCGCACCCATAGGTCACTGTGTGGTCGAGGATCTCGTCGGCGATCGACTGGCTCGTCACAAAGATCGGGACAAAGTTCACCCCCGCCTCCTTGGCGAGCATTGCGGTGGTCCCGAGCGCTTCTTGGGCTGCCTCATCGGTCTCGATCCGCGGGGCCTGCCCAGGGCGGAGATCCATCACCCGGATCGGACGCACGAAGATCCCGAAGAGCGTCGCCTCGCGTCGCTTGGCCAGATCAACCGCATACTCCGACTGATACCGACCACGAGCCGCCAGCATGATCTTGGGCTTGTCGGGGTCGATGCTGATCGTGATGTCCTGGAGCATCTTGAGCCACCCGCTCGTCGGGGCCTCGATCGCTTCGCCCGTGTCCGTCACCGCGTTCGAGCGGATCGTCCGCACCCCGAGTGCCAGCGCCACGAGCGTCCCGCTGAACGCGGTAGACACCGGCTGGGTGATCGCGATCGTCAGCGAGATCAAGAGCAAGAAGAGCCCGAGGATCCACATCCCGATCCGCGAGAGCCGACCGATCTCGAGTTCTTTGTTGTACGCCGACGAGAGCACCGTCACCGTGATCGCCCCCGTCACCCCGAGCACATACAGCGACGCAAGGATCGTAACATCCTGCTCGACGAGAATCACCGCGATCGGGATCACTACCGACGCAACGAGCCCCACCCAAGGTACGCCCGAATAGTTGAGTTTGGTCAACGCCTTGGGCAGCTCGTTGTCTTGGGCCATCGCAAAGAACACCGACACCATCGCCATCACCGCGGTGTTGGTCGCGCTGAGCAAGAGGAGCCCGAAGGTGATCCCCGCGATAGTGCCGAAGATCGCCCCCATCGACTCGCCCATCGCGTTGGTCGCGGTCTCGGTGGCGATCACCCGCATCGACGCGTTGGTGTATTGCTCAACCTCCGACTCGTGCTCTTCGAGGATCTCGTACGCCAGCGCCGATTCCTCGGGGAGCCCGGTGAGTTCATCCTCGGTGAGCGTGAACGCGGATTCCTTCGAGTATCTCGCCGCCAGTTCTGGCGGGAGCGTCTCGATGAACGCCGAGCGGCTCTCTTTGAGCCGAAGATCGTCGGGCGTCTCCATATTGACGAGCGAGGTGCTCAGGACCGTGAACGAGAGCCCCGCCAGTGCGAGCCCAAAGACCAGATTGAGCCCAACGACCTCGATGGCGACGGGCCAGATCGTCCGCTTGGCCTCTCGACTCACGGGCTGCTTCATCAGCCCGGTCATGTTCGCCACCGCCTCGACCCCGGCAAGGGCAAGGCAGAGCTTGGTAAAGTTCACCCAAGCGAGCCCGCTCGGGGTCTGACGGAAGTAATCAAACGAGATCGTGTCGATCCCCTTGATGAAGTAGGGGATCGAGAGCACCGCCATCACCGCCGAGACACCAAACGCAGCAAGAGCGATAATCAGGGCGAACTTGCCCGCACTCTTGGCCCCAAGCCAGTTCACCCCCCCGACGAGCACGATCGCAACCACCGACAGCGGCATCACCAGATGCGTCGGCACATGGAAGTAGTGGAAAGCCTCGATCACCGAGATCGCCGCCGTCATGATATACCCAGAAAGAAGCAGCGTCGAACCGACCACCGAGAGCGTCGGGGACAACTGGCGCGCTGCGGTATAGACCCCACCCCCATCCGGGAAACACCGACAAATGATCGTATACGCCCAGCTCACCCCGATCATCAGCAGCCCGATGGCCGCGAGGTACACAATCGAGGCGTGGGCCGTATAGAGAAAAGCCAGCCCGAGGACATAGAGACGCGAAGTCCCCCAGTCGCCGTAAAGCAGCGGCCCGGCGTGGATCCATTTGAGATTGCGTGGGCGTGAATCGGTGACGAGCATGGGCAAAGGTCAGAACAGGCAGATGCAACAGAAACGAAGTCCACCAGTATAGAACCCCTTTCTCAGGATATTCGGACCTACTATTGCACAAAGATTGTCCGGCCGATCTTGATCCCATCAACAGATCATCCGATCTTGGAGAGAGCGTCCGGCGCGTGTATAAAAAAAACGCTCGATTGACGGAGGAACAACCTGTCTCGCAAGATGGTCAACGCTGGCCATTTCGCCCCTTGGCAGGTTGACAGGCGAGTTTGAACGCATTATCTTCACGATCGGGGCACCAGATCGTGCAACTGGCACCCTCGCCGATGCGGATAGATGAACGCAGGACTACGGAACACAACGATTGAGTGAAAAACCACACAACCCACAGCCAGAGACCCCGAAGGAATCAGAACCGATCGGTCTCGGGTCCGGCCCAGACGACACCGCGCCATTCGGCAGCGAGTCGATCAACAACGGGGACCCCATCTCCATCGCCGAAGCCGAAAAATCCATTATGGAGGCGACCAAAGAGGGCACCAACCTCGACACGCTCATCGGCCGACTCGTCATCGACCAAGGGCTCGCCACACCCGATGAGGTCAAGCACTGCCTCACCCTCGCCCGCACGGAGACCGCCCCCGAGAACGGGAGCAAGAACGGGAGCATCGAAGAGCTCTCCAACTCACTCGCCCAGATGCTCGTCAATCGCGAGTATGTCACCAAGCGCCAGATCGCCAGACTCCGAGAAGCCATCGAGGCCGAGCGATCAGGCTCGGCGATCACCGGCTACAAAATCCTTGGCAAGCTCGGCGCGGGCGCCATGGCGACCGTCTACAAAGCAAAGCAGGTCTCGCTCGATCGCATGGTCGCCCTCAAGAAGCTCCCCAAGAAGTTCTCCTCGAACCCCCAGTTCATTGAACGCTTCTTCGCTGAGGGTCGCGCCGCCGCCCAGCTCAACCACCCCAACATCGTCCAGGCCTTCGATGTCGGCAACGAGGGCGATGTCTACTTCTTCGTGATGGAGTATGTCGAGGGACGATCCGTTCATGAGGACATCGTCACCCACAAACGATTCAATGAGTCCGACGCGATCGATGTCGGGATCCAGGTCGCCGAGGCCCTCGAGCACGCCCACGCCCGCGGGCTCATCCACCGCGATGTCAAGCCCAAGAACATCATGATCACCAAAGAGGGCGTCGTCAAGCTCGCCGATATGGGCTTGGCCCGTGCCATGAGCGATGTCGAAGCCGCCGAAGCAGAAGCTGGACGAGCGTTCGGGACCCCGTACTACATCTCGCCCGAACAGATCCGAGGCGAGAAGGACATCGGGCCACCCGCCGACATCTACTCCCTCGGCGTCACCCTCTACCACATGGTCACAGGGTCCGTCCCTTTCGAGGGTAAGAATCCCTCGTCGGTGATGCACAAGCACCTCAAGAGCGAGCTGATCCCCCCCGACCATGTCAACCCCAAGCTCGGCGCAGGGATCTCAGAAGTCATCGAGATGATGATGGCCAAACGCGTCAAGGACCGCTACCACAACTGCTCAGACCTGCTCATCGATCTCCGCGCCATCAAGCTCGGACAGACCCCCCCGATCGCCCATAGGGATGTCTTCCAGGGCGAGGACCTCGCCGCGTTGGCTGCCCAGGCCGAGGCGACCGCGACCGAGATCCCCGAGCACACCACGCTCAGTTCCGACGGGCTCATGGAGCATCTCTTCTGGCCGCCTTTCCTGATCGCCGTTGGACTCTTGATCGTGAGTGTGCTGATCAATGTGCTCTGAGCGAGAGAATCTTTCCCTAACGAGCGTTCCAAAAGACCACTTGGGGTCATATTCCCCTTCCCTGCTTGCTTTGTGCATAGATAGATGGTTCAATAGGGTCTCTCGATCGTGCACGGGCACGGTCTTTTCCAACGCTGGTACGCCGATGCGTACATTTGAGGAGTACGGCTATCGCTCGTAGACGATTTATCAGAAGTCAGGGCCCGGTCAACCGGACCCGAGTCAATCACATGATCCGAATCTCGCCGATCCGTCTGATCGACGAAGATGGCGAGCAGCGCGGGCTCGTAGACACGCCCGAAGCGATGCGCATGGCCCAGGCCGCCGGGCTCGACCTTGTTGAGGTCGTCGCCGATTCGCGCCCGCCGGTCTGCAAGATCATGGACTACGGCAAGCACAAGTACGATCAATCGAAGAAGGAAGCCAAGTCCCGCTCCCACGGCGGCGAACTCAAAGAAATCCGGCTCGGTCGCTCGCTCAAGATCGACCCCCATGATGTGCAGATCCGCGTCGATCAGGCACGCCGATTCTTGATGGCTGGCCACAAGGTCCAGATCGTCCAGCGCTTCCGTGGACGCGAGATCATGCACAAGCAGATGGGCGAGGAACGCATGTTCCAGATCTGCCAAGACCTCTCCGATGTCTCGAAGATCGACATGGCCCCCAAGGGCATGGGACGCGCGATCACGCTGCTGCTCTCGCCCGACCGGGACAAGATCAAAGCGATCAAGTCGCGCATGATCCAAGAGGGCAAAGAGCAGGAGAAGATCGACCTCGCCGAGCTCGAAGCCCAGATCGCCGCACAGAACGCGGCCGATGATCTCGCCGATGCCCAAGAGGACGCACAGGAAGAGATTACCGAAAAGAAAAAGCACAAGGGCCCCAAGGACAACCGGGCATCAAACCCCGTCGACGACGAGATCGCCGACCTCCTCGGAGGCTAACCCCGATCTCCCCGTGGCGCACCCCGTGACGATCTCAAGCCGCGGCGAATCTCAACCGAATCATCCCATCGGACGCTCTCCCTGCGAAGCGTCTTTTTTCTTACTCCGGGCCCGCCACCGCTGCCTCGGGCGGACGAAGCATGTCGAACATATCCCCCGGCAGATTCCGAGCCGCCGTATAGATCAGCAGCAATACCAAGAGCGTCCAAGCAACGCGCGAAGATCGGAAGATCCGTGGAAGCCGAACCCCGATCACCACGATGAGCACCTGCTCGAGCCAGAACCACAACGCCAGCGGGACCCCGATCACGACTAGCGCCTTGTTGTGCGCCCATGCGTCGGCGAAGTGGAGGTTGAGCAGGTGGTGCGTAGAACGCAGCGACCCGCACCCCGGGCAATAGAAACCGAGGTATTGGTGTGTGGGACACTCGGGCACCCATCCGCCGGGATATTTGGAGGCAAGTGCGAGCGTGACCATGACTCCAACGATCAGAAGCCCGCCTGCGCGAAGTCGCGCTCGACGATCGACCGGAGGGGATCGCCACCTTTTCTTGGTATATGACAATTCATGCGATGAGGTGTTCATGTATACTCGATGCTCATTGATACCAAGTGGAGACGACGGATATGTATTGTACGAGATGCGGCAATGAAATGCTCACCCACGAAAAGTTCTGCACGATCTGCGGGCACCAATCCGAGCGTAAACCGATGCACGAGATCGAAAAAGAACTCCGCTTCGTGCTCCCGATGGCGACCCCGATCTTCGCGGTGGCCGCCGGGTACCTCGGGCTCTTCTCGGTGCTGATTTTCCCCGCACCGCTCGCGTTAATCTTCGGGATCTTGGGGCTCAGGCAGATCAATGCCCAAGAACATGCCTACGGCAGGGTCCGATGCTGGGTGGGGATCATTCTTGGGGGGCTATTTAGTCTGTTGCTCTTGTGGATCATTGTTGTTATGATCATTTCATAGCAACAGAAGGGACACCATCAATGTTTTGTCACAGCTGCGGCGCTCAGATCGAAGACTATTCCAATAACTGCCCGTCGTGCGGTGCATCCCAGGGCAGATCGCCCGATGCCCCAGATCCGAGCATGCACAACGGGGCCCGGGCATACAACACCGCGTGGCAGGCACAGACACCCGCTGCGACTTATCTCGTGCCCTCGATCTTGGTGACGCTCTTCTGCTGCCAGATATTCGGGATCGTGGCGATCGTTTATTCAGCGATCGCGATGGGCAAGAACTCATCGGGTGATTATCAGGGCGCCGAGAAGGCAGCAGGCACCGCCAAGATGTGGTGCTGGCTCGGGTTTGGGATCGGGCTCGTGGTGATGCTCTTGTATGCGGCCCTGATGATCGCTGGTGCGGCGGCGAGTTCGAGTTCATTCCCGTAATCAAAGCTTCGAGTCACTCGTTGGTCGCGAGCGAGCGCAGCGCACCGACCGTCTTCGAGCCGTACCACCCGTAGAAGGACCAGTCGTCGAGGTCCGTGGCGGTGAATCCGTCCCGGGCCTGATCGACCGTGTCGAAGTCGAGAAAGAGCAGGCGCTGGCTCGGAGCATCGCTGCGATGGGGGGTCATGAGCCCGTTGACAAGCACCGCCTTGTCACGGGCATCGAAGGACGATTGCGGCGAAGCGACCGCGAGGACATACGCCCGCCCTTCCCAGGCATCGGGGATGTCGGGGTCTGCCAGGCGGGCCTCTTTTTCTTCGCGCTTGAGACGAGTTAGTTCCACGAGCGGGTCGGCGCTCTCGAAGAGGTACATCTCGGGCTTGAAGACCTTCGCCTGCACCGCCGGGTCGGTGTTGAAGAGTCTGAGCCCGTCTTCGATGGTGCGCACATCAAAGACAAAGAGCCCGCTGTAGTTCTCGCCGATCACCGGCTCGAAGAGCGGGCCGGCGATCAGGAGGGTGCCAGCTTCGGAGAGCTGTTCGATGTTGCTCCGGTGCCCCTTGACGAGCGTGGACAGTTCGTCCTTGGAGAGCTGCTCGGGCTCGTCGAGGAGCAGGTAGGAGAACACGAACACCCGCAAATCGGGCCCCGAATCCGCACGGACGCGGCGGTCGGCCCCCGCGCAGGAGCATAGACAGACGGCCAGAGCGAGCGAGATGGGCCAGACGATCAGCGCGTTGATTCGGTTCATTGATCGCATGGTACCACATGGTACTAAGAGCGATGGCGGAGAGGGCCACCCCGGGGTGCCAATTCCCCGTGATGATTCGCTGGCTGAGCGGATAAAAAGTTTCTACGAATGTTTCTGAAATAGTGCTTGAAATGGGTTAGGTGTCCTGTATACTCGGTTCATGGTCCAGAATCAGCCTCCAGTATCGAAGAATGCACAGCAGTTTGAGTTCGATACGATCGAGGCGGTCAGCCTCGCTCGCGATGCGTATGCCCGGATCATCGAGGAGCAGTGCCCGGGGTCCAAGGCGGTCTCGGCGGTCTCGGATGCCTTTGGGATTCATCGCAAGTTGGCGTGGCAACTCACTAAGGTGGCGTACGCCGAAGATCCGTTCGTCGCTGCGCGACACATGCCGCCGCCCAAGAGCATCGCGGCTTGGATCAGAGCGGTGGAGTCGTGCGGGGTCTCTCGTGAACTCGTCGAGTCGGTGCAGAGCGCCGACGAGCGTTTCCAAGCGCTGATCCACACGCACGCATCAAGCAAGTCCGAGTTCGAGATGCTGATCGAGTCTTCGGGCACGACGCATGACGGATCGTCTGAGGAACGCTGGAGGCAGCAGGCGTTTGAGGGCAACAGCTTCACCTTTGGGGCGCACTGCCGGGTGCTCATGGCGTTGTGCGTGCTGATGCCTTCGGATGATCGACCGGACTTCTTCCACATGGCGCAGATCCGGGGGCTCATTGATTTCTCTCAGACCCGCCCGGATGTGCGGTGGGTGATCAACCAATCGGTTGCCCTTGATGATGTGTCCGAGCACGAATCAGCGATGCAGCGTGTAGCGATCGATCCCGATGCCGCCCGCGAGCACAACGGGGTGCCGGTGCTCCCCGAGCTCTGCTCGGACCCGATGCCCGCGTTTGTGCGGACGAGGACCCCGGACGGGATGATGCAAGACGAGTTTCTTTCGAGCGAGGTTGGATTGCAGGGGCAGCGGACGCTGGTGACGGGGGAGTTGCTCCGCAACATCGCGCCGACGCATGCGATGCCCAACGATCGGGTCGCCCACTTTGGTTCGGCTGTGCGGACACCCGCCCGGATGCTCCACTTCGATCTCTTTGTTTCCAAGGGGCTCTTCGGAGATGTGGAGCGAGAGCTTCGGGTGTTCTCGGATCTCGCCTCGCCGATCTCGTTCAAGGATTCGGATGCACTGAGTGTGAGCGACACGATTACAGAGCTCGGCTGCGGGATGACGATGGCGCAGACGCCGGATCTGCCCGGGTATCAGGATCTCGCCTCGGCGATCTTCGTTCGGCTCGGGGTTGATCCGACGGCGTACGAGCTCTATCGGGTTCGGATGGCGTATCCACCGATGCCGACGACGGTGATGATGAAACACGAGTTGCTGCCCAAGGATGGGTAGGCGTGAGAAGAGCATGGGTGCTCACACAGAGATATGGGTGGTGATTGAAGCCACATGAGAAAATGGAACAGGAGATATGAGATGAACACGAACGCAGTATGTTTCGGTGCGATCGCACTTGTGAGTGCCTCGGCGATGGGCGAGATCACCGTGAGCAACTACGACGATCTGAGCGAGGGATTCCTTGGCCAGAGCATCAGCTACAACGGGGTGACCTATACGGATCTCAACAGCGTGGACGGCGTGTTCCCCGATGGGAACACCTTTGTCGCTGGGGGCGACGGGTTTGATTCGCTGGGCAATGACCTGATCATTGAATCGGCGGGCGACTTCTTCGATGAGTTCCCCGGATGGGGCAGCCGGAATAATGTGCTGACCTTTGGTCGGGCGTTTATCCCCGGCGACAACCTGACCATCGGGCCGCTCTCGACGCTGACGATGAATCTTGATTCGCTCGCGGATTCGGCTTCGGTCGATCTGGGGTACTTTGAGAATGGGCCGTGGGGCGGGATCGTGATCCACTTCGATGCGTTCTTGAACGGGTCGCTCGTCGCGGGCGACTCGCTGACGATCGCGGATCTGGATGATCGTGACAACGGGGCCATCGCCACTCTGAGCGTCGGCGGGGGCGAGTTCGATTCGCTCCAACTCTACGCGACGCTCGGCAACGAGTTCACCGCCCCGCGCATCCTGATGGACAACCTCACCATCAACTCGGTCCCCTCACCGGGTTCGATGGGGTTGCTCCTCGGGGCGGGCGGTCTGATCATGCGCCGGCGTCGATGAACTCTCCACAACTAAGCTCTTCAGGGGTGGTGCATATATGATCGCTTTGATTCCCTCCGCTCGTTTGATGACGGGCGGAGGGTTTTATATTCCGCGATCCGGGCATCAAGGAGCTCGGCGAGGGTGTCTTTGAGCGCTTGGGAGCGTTCGCGGTCTTGCCCGCGTGCATCGGCGATGCGGGCATTGGCGAAGTCATAGGCCTCGAACGGTCCCTGCATGCGTTTGGTGGGGACTTCGGCGTCGAAGCGGGGGATGCAGTGCCCGTGGAGTTCGGGGACCTGGTTGCACAGGACGAGGTAGTTGATCCGCGGCGAGCCGGTGACGCGCATGATGGCGTCGCCGAGAAGAACGAGATCAGAGAAGAAGGCCGAGCGTTCCTCGTGGGTCAGATCGTTGGGCGACGGGACCACCCGCCGGGGCAAGAGCATGCAGCACCCGGTGATGGGCTCGGGCTGATACTTGCCC
>Ga0316206_1001573_pt1 | contig 19230 bp, 18 predicted proteins | sample 6monthpyrite_MG_FD_204942 | JGI IMG/M metagenome (GOLD analysis project Ga0316206, IMG submission 204942) | Microbial mat bacterial communities from mineral coupon in-situ incubated in ocean water Damariscotta River, Maine, United States -... | ecosystem: Environmental > Aquatic > Marine >... | reverse complement strand
GTGGATCCACTTCGGGATGTTCATACCCCCCGCCCTTGCCGGGGTAGTCCTTGCCATTCTTGCCGCCCCCTACCGGGTCCAGCGGATCACCGCCTTTCTCGATCCATACGCCGATGCCAAGGATTCCGGGTACCACATGATCCAGTCCATGGCCACCGTCGCCGGCGGCGGGATCTTTGGGCGTGGGCTCGGCAACGGGCTCCAGAAGTTCGGATACCTCCCCGAAGACACCACCGATTTCCTCTTCGCGATCGTGAGCGAGGAACTCGGGCTCGTCGGCGTGCTCATCGTGGTCCTCGCCTACGCCGGAATCGTCTGGAGCGGCACATCGATCGCGATGCGCGAGCGCAGCGCCTTCCTCCGGCTCACGACCATCGGCATCATCGCCACGATCTCGATCCAGGCGCTCATCAACCTCGTCGTGGTCACCGGGCTCGGACCCACCAAGGGCATCGCGCTCCCGCTCATGTCCTCGGGCGGCACCGGATGGATCATGACCGCCTTCGCCCTCGGGCTCGTCGTGTCGATCGATCGCATGCAAGCATTCTCGATGGGTCTGCTTGGTTCGATGGACTCAGCCGAGGACGAACGCATCGCCATACGGGCATGGCGAGATTCCGAGATCGAAGCCAAGCCAGCACTCGCCGACCGCGCCGGGCTCTTGGGCGCATCGTTTGCCCCCGCGCTGATCGAAGATACAAGCGCCTACGACGCGCATCCGGTCGACGACGATGAGATGGAAGAACTCCTCGGCGACCCTGTCGCGGTCTACACCCCCAAGCACTCGCTTCTCGATCGCTTCCGCCCGAGCCCAAAGCCGGCGGAAAAGGCACACGAAGAAACCAAAACTGACGAGCGGGCAGATCTCTTCATATGACCCGCGACCCACCGCAACGCGGGCGCACCGGATTTGTCTTCGCTGGCGGAGGCACCGGCGGGCACATCTACCCGGCGCTGGCGATCATCGAACAACTCCGAGCGATCAACCCCGATGTCGATGTCCACATCCTGTGCTCCAATCGCGCCATCGACACCAAGATCCTGAGCAATGAATCTGTCCCCTTCTCGCCCATCGACGCGATGCCCGTCTCGACAAGACCAAACGGGCTTGTCCAGTTCATCGCCAGCTGGGGTCCGAGCGTTCGTGCGACGCGAGCGTGCATCCGATCGCTCAAAGAAAACAACGGCTCGGCCGTCCTCATCGCGATGGGCGGCTTTGTCGCGGCCCCCGCCGCCCGAGCAGCTCGGGCCGAGAGGATCCCAGTGATGCTTGTCAACCTCGACGCGGTGCCCGGAAAGGCCAATGTGCTCATCGCCAAAAAGGCCGGCACAATCTTCACCGCCGCCGAGATCCAAGGGTTTTCGAACTGGCAGCGCGTCCGACCCATCGTCCGCCAGCAAACCATCGGCTCTATGCCCCCCCAAGAAGCCCGTGCATCCTTCGGGCTCGATCCCGAGACCAACACCCTGCTCATTACAGGCGGGTCACAGGGGGCGAGTTCGATCACCGGCTTTCTGCGCACGATGGTCGAACAACGCCCCGACGCCTTCGACGGGTGGCAGGTGATCCATCAACTCGGTAGCCTGATCTCCGACGAAGAAATCGACCAACTCCGCGCCGTGTATGGGGATGCCGGGATCAAGGCGTGGGTCGAGCGCTACATCGACGCGATGGGCCCGGCGCTGTCCGCTGCCAACTTGGGCATCGCCCGGTGCGGTGCGGGCACCGTCGCCGAGTGCTGGGGGGCCAAGCTCCCTGCCGTGTTTTTTCCGTACCCTTATCACAAGGACGAGCACCAGAAGCACAACGCCAGGGTCCTCGTCGATGCCGGGACCGCGATCGTGCTCGACGACAAGATCAGCCCAGACAAGAACTTTGATCTTCACGCCGACACGCTTGCTCGCCTGCTCGCCACTCCCGACAAGCGCACCGCGATGCTCGATCGCTATGCTTCGCTGGGCACGCCCGACGGAGCCGACACCATCGCCCGCTCTCTCCTCAATATCAACCCTGACCGCGCCGGGCTTGTCTGAGGGCACATTCTCGGACGAAACCGCTCAACGGGTTCTCCAAATAATGAGACAAGCCCGTATTGTGGGTGTTTTTGGCCCCATGCGCGATACACTTGGAGAGCGATGAGCACAGCGAAAGATCCATCTCAATCCCCATCACAGGTCTGCATCCTTTGGCACGCGCCCGTCAAAGAACCCAGCGCCTCGCTGGTGAACGCCCTGAGTAGTCGCGGGCTCGCGGTGATGCCCACTTCAAGCCCCCACACCGCCCTCGCCGGGGCGTGTCAGGCTGCCAATGCCGCCAAAAGGGTGGTGCTTGTGCTCGATCATCGAGAATCGCTCGCCGAGCTTGATCGGGTGCTCCTCGCCCTCGATCGTTTCGCCCCATCGGTAATCTGCTGGGAGCATCGCCACGGCGCGAACCCGCCGATGGTTCCACTCGTACGCCCTACAGAGCCAGACGACAAAGCGGGAGCACTGACGCACAAATCAGTGGTGCACCGCGTCGAGCAGCCGCTCCGGCTCGTTGGAGAGACCAAAGGACAGCAAGAAGAAAGACCAATAACACCAAAAACCAAGAGCACCCCGCTGAGCGCCCGCGATGTGCTCGACGCAGACGAACTCGACGCGCTGCTCGCCGGCGAGATGAGCGAAGGACGCCGGGGGAAGTAGATCACCCAAGAGAGACACCCGAAGAAAGACATCGAGATCACAACACGCCCAGGAAGCGAATCAAAGGAAGAGAAGAGTGGGACCGATCCAACACCAACACGAAGCACACGCCCAGCGATGGCGGGTGATCCTCGTCGGGCGCACCGGGCTCGACCAGACGCTCCGACGCGACGGCTCGATCGAGCTTATCCGCGCCCGCGACACCATCGACGCCATCGGCGAACTCTCCGACCCGATCGATACCGACTCGCCCGCACATGCCGCGGTGCTCGTCGCCGGTTCGATCGAACCAAGCGCGGATGAACTCGCCAGCTTCATCGCCAGCCTTCGGCTCATCGACGCCGCTGTCCGTGTGCTCCGCGTGGGCACGCTCGATCCCCGCTACGACGGGTGTGTCGATCCCGCTGCACAACTCCAAGAGATCCTCGAAGCGATCTCCAAAGCACAACCCAGCGGCGAATCCGTCGAGCTCCGCTTTGTCGATCCCGAGACACACCAACACGCTGAACCCGAACCCGATGCCGATGCAGAACCGATGTCCGAGCCTGAACCTGAAATCGTTGTCGTCGCCAAGAACGAGGACTTCGAGCACCGCGCCCAGCCGCCGTTCGAAGATGAATCCGAACTCCACAAGCAGGTCCTCCTCGGCATCGATGCATCGTCCAAGCCAACGACTCAGAGCGAGAGCAGGGATGACCAACGCTCGATCACGGGCCCGCACGACGATCACCCCCTCGTCGAGTCGATGCTCGCCGGACGCTCGATCCTCGGGCCCGCCCTCGAGCGCATCAACACCCGCCTGGGCCGTGACGACATCAGCTTCGAGCAAGACGCGGGCGACGAGCACGCGGGGATCCCGATCACTGTCGGCAACCGATCCGTCGGCAAACTCATCGCCCAAGACCAGGCGTGGGCCATCGGCGAGGGGCACGAGCTGCTCTTGCACCAAGCCGCGTGGCTCTCGGGGTGGGTCCGGCTCGATCTTCAGCAGAGCGAACTCCGCAAGTCCGCCTTCACCGACGCGCTCACCGGCGCGTGGAACCGGCGCTACTTCACGCGTTTCCTCGACGCCGCGATCGTCCAAGCCCGCATCGCCCGCCGCCCGCTGACTGTGATGCTCTTCGATATCGACAACTTCAAGCATTACAACGACGCCTACGGGCACGCCGCAGGCGACGAGATCCTCGTCGAAACCGTCAAGCTCCTCACCTCGGTCATCCGCCCCTCCGATCGCGTCTGCCGCGTCGGGGGCGACGAGTTCGCCGTGATCTTCTACGAGCCCAGCGGTCCACGAGACCCCGAGAGCAAACCACTCGAATCCGTCTACCAGATCGCCAAGCGTTTCCAGATGCAGATCTGCCAGCACAACTTCCCCAAGCTCGCCGACGAAGCGCTCGGGACCCTGACCATCTCGGGCGGGCTCGCCTCATACCCGTGGGATGGGCACGACGCCGATTCGCTGCTCGACCAGGCCGACAAGCTCGCGATAGAATCCAAGCGCCAGGGCAAGAACGCCATCACCTTGGGCCCCGGAGCAGAGTGCATCTGCAACACGGAGTTCTAGAAGCTGTCCATCGAGGAGCATCCGGAGCGCCCGTCTCGGTCTATGCTCTCTCATGCCCCCAGTAGACCTCATCGCGATCGACCTCGACGGCACCCTCATGGGCACCGACGAGCAGGTCTCTGCCGCCAATGTCGACGCGATCAATCGCGCCCGTGATGCGGGGGTGACCGTGCTCGTCTGCACCGGGCGAGGACTCGGCGAATCCGTCCGTGCCCTGAGCGCCATCAATCAACGCGACCCGGTGATGGTCGCCGGCGGCTCGATCATCGCCGATCCGGTATCGGGCAAGACGCTCCACCGTTTCACGATGAAGCAATCGGTGGTCGCCGCCGCGATCGAGCTCTTCCACGACGCTCGATGCCCGGCATTGGTCATGAAGGACCCCGCCGAGATCGGGTATGACTATCTGGTGGTCAACTCCGACGACGAGCATCCAATCCATCCGATCACCGAATGGTGGTTCGACGATCATCAGCTCCGGGTCGAATATACCAAAGAGGTCCATCACGACGAGCACCCAGAGCACACCGTACGGGTCGGGATCTGCGCCGAGAGCTCGATCTCGAACCCGGTCTCGTCCAAGATCCACGAACTGCTCGGCGATGAGGTCTGGCTCTACGATTTTCCGTGCATTACCCCGAGCGAGCATTCGGGCGAGATCGTCCACATCCTCGAACTCTTCGCCAAGCGGATCAACAAATGGGCCGCCATCTCGTGGTATCTCGAGCAGCACAACATCGACCCGTCACGGGTCGCCGCAATCGGAGACCAGATCAACGATGTCCCGATGATCGAAAATGCCGGTATCGGGATCGCGATGGGCAACGCGGTCGATGCGGTCAAAGCACACGCCAAGCACACCACCGCGACCAACGACGAGCACGGCGTCGCCTGCGCGATTAACGCCATCCTCGCGGGTGATCTCTCGGGGCTCGAGGTCTAGATCCATGCAAACCCTCACCGAGATCAAAGAACTCCTCGCAATAGCCGGGCACGAGCCCAAGAAAGCGCTCGGGCAGAACTTCCTCATCGACCACAACCTGATCCGCAAGCTCGTCGATGCCTCGGGAGTCGAGCCCGGCGATCTGGTCCTCGAGATCGGTCCGGGCACCGGAGCCATGAGCGTCGAACTCCTCGAACGCGGGTGCCACCTTATCGCCTGCGAACTCGATCGCGATCTGATGCGTGTATTGGGCGAAACCCTCGGCGAGCACTACCCAGAACACCTCACACTCATCGAGGGCGATTGCCTCGCCAACAAGCGTCAGCTCAACCCATCGATCATCGAAACCATCGCCGACCGCCCGTTTCGACTCGTCGCCAACCTGCCCTACCACGCCGCCACACCCTTGATGCTCGCGTTGATGACCCGCCATCCAAACTGCCAAGGCATGTACACCACGATCCAGCACGAGGTTGTCGAGCGGTTCTCGGCATCGCCGGGTTCAAAAGCCTTCGGCTCGATCTCGATCATCGCCCAGAGCATCGGGGAGGTGGGCACCATCGCCAAGCTCTCCCCGGGGTGCTTCTGGCCCTCGCCGAGCGTCGCAAGCGCGATGATGCAGTGGACACGATCACCCTCGTCCCTCGACAGGAATCCCGCCTGGTGGGCGACCATGAGCGATATGGTCCAGACGCTCTTCCAGATGCGCCGAAAAAAACTCTCGGGCTCGATCAAAAAACTAACCACAAACCCGATCGATTGGCCAGACGGTGTCACCGGTGACGATCGGATCGATGCGCTGCGTCCCGAGCAGGTCTGTGCGCTGTGCCTAGCGATCAATGCAGCTGGATCGGGTGAGAAATTCGGTTGATCTTGATCGGCGGGCTCGTTCTCGGAGCGGCTTGGCCGTATGATGAGAGCGAAGCCGAACACCACGATCTGTAAAGGACGAGCGATTGATGCCTCAGCTTGACGGACGAGCACTCGCCAGCACACTCGACCCCCAGCTTCATCACGCATGCCATGGCCGACTCGGCAAAGTCTCCTGGTTCCGCGCCACCTGGCAGCACGGCGGGGCAGGAACAGGGTTCAGCACATGGTCGCTCCCGGATCGGGACTGCGGGCATCGCGAGATCCCCTGCGTCGTCAAACTCCCAATTGGATACTCCGAGTATTTCTGGACCAAGCGTCTAGGACTTGTGCACCCCGGCGAATGGGACGAACCAAGATCCTTGGCCCTACCCACGCCACGAGTGCTCGCAGCGGGGTTTGAACTCGCTGGCTATGACCTCGCATGGATCGTGATGGAACGCTTCGAGAACCCGCCGCTGGCGATGGAACGCACAGAATCGTCGATGTGGGCGCTCTTCGAGACCGCCGCGGAGTTCCAGGCAGCCGCGATCCTCGAAAAACCGGTCGACCCATCTCAAGCAGCCCCCGCAAAGGATTGGACAAAGCTCGTCGAACACGGGCTCGAAGCGATCAAATCCAACGAAGTCGAGCATCAAGAACGCTGGATCCGGGCGCTCGAGCAGGCCCAGAGTCGCCTCGATACCTTGATCGATCGATGGACAAACCGTGATATTGATACCTGGTGCCACCATGATCTCCATCCTCACAACGCGATGAGGCGGATGAGCACCGATCCGGATGCACGCGGGCATTGCACGCTCATCGACCTCGCGATGGTGGGGGCAGGGTCGTGGATCGAGGACGCATTGTATATGGAACGCCTCTTCTGGGGGCGTGAGGATCAGTTGTGCAACATTGACCCGCTCACGACCCTGGCGTCGACGCGTGAGGCAATCGGGCTGGCGGTCAATGAGGACGCTTTTGTCCTCGCCGATGTCCGAAGGGTGCTGATGGCGGCTTCGGCACCGTCCTTTCTGCGAACAGAAGGCGACCCTATTTACTTGAAATCGGCATTAGGCGTACTTGAGCGACTTTTGCCCTCGTTTATCGGGTAAGATACCCGGACGCGAGCGATGGATCGTTTCGTCTGACGCATGCACACGACCGGGGACCGAGTGCGGTTTCTGGCACACTGAAAGGGAGTGTATTCATGGATTTGCTTGAACAAATGCAACAACTCGCCGAATCTTGCCGCGAGGATTACAACAAGGCAAAGGGAGGCAATAAGGCCGCTGGGACCCGCGTCCGCAAGATCATGCAGGATGTCAAAAACCTTGCGCAGGAAATCCGCAAAGAGATGCTCGGCTCGCGAGAAGACTAAGCACTCGCATCAACTCACGGTTTCATATGTAGAAATTGAACGGGAGTCCATTGAGGACATGTGCTCAGCGCCGGTCTCACCATCGCGAAGTTCAAAGACCCAATCTCAAGGAGATCGCGCGATCCTATTTGAAATCGACCAAATTGATTTCGGTGCCACGCTCGCGAACCGGGAGCAGATGTTCGAGTTGATCCCGCATCGACACGAGATGGCGTTGCTTGATCGGATCGTGTGGGCCAATGAGTCCTCACACCGTGGCATCGCATCCATGAAGATCCGAGGCGACGAGTTCTGGGTTCGGGGACACTTCCCCAACAAACCCATGCTCCCGGGTGTGCTCATGATCGAGGCCGGGGCGCAGCTAACCTGCTACTTGTACAACTCCCTCCAAGAGAATCCGCAGGTCGCTGCATTCTTGCGGATCGAGAACGCGGCTTTCCGTCGATCAGTCTCGGTCGGCGAGGAACTCTTCCTCCTGTGTAATGTGGTCAAGGCATCTTCAAGACGGTTCGTATCAGAGATTCAGGGCGTCGTTGATGGACATATCTGCTTCGAAGCCACTGTCTCAGGCATGCGGATCGCGGATATCGAAGGCTGAGGTGATCCGCTTTGCCGACTGTATCTCGATCGAACTGAGCAATATTGATCTACACCACGATCAGCAGGGCACGCCTCGCAGCGTGTCCTGTTTTTTACCATCCGCCCGTGGGGTGGTCGAACTCATCGCCCACGATGGATCCACAATCCTCCTCGCCGCTGCTGGGAATATCCGTTCCTTCGTCGCACAACGATTCGGCGAAGACCAAGAGCACGGAACCAAAGCCAACCTCGCCCCAATCACCGCCAAGATCATCGCCTATCCAACCGGATCGGGGTTCGAATCCGACTTCATCGTCCTAGAACGCTCCCGAATCGCACTCGCCGAGCAGTACGCCAAACTCAACGAGCAGAATCGTCGGGCGATGCTTGTGCTCGATCCCTCGTCGGGCACCTGGCGCGTCGCGGAAACGCTGATCTTCGATCTCGGGGTCGATGAGCGTGTCGTGGGTCCGATCCTGACGAGCAAGGCCGCCCGTTCGCTCGGCGAGGCACTCGACGATGTCTTCGAGCTCTGTCGATACCCCAAAGAACTCGCATCAGCACCCAATGGGTGCCCCTGCGCCTATAAAGAAATGGGACGCTGCCCCGGAGCCTGCGACGGATCCGAGCCGATGGACGCCTATCGACAGCGTTTCACACACGCGATCGAAGCAGCAAGCAACGGGCTCGCCAAATGGAGCGAACAACTCAATGCCGAGATCGAGCAGGCGAGTGCTGCAACGGAGTTCGAGTGGGCCCAACGGTCCAAACGCGCCCTCGATACCGTCGGAAGGCTCCCGGGTGATGCCCTCGGGCACTGCCGAGCGATGGAGCATTTCGCCGCCGTGTGCGTGACGCCGTCCGTTCGCAAGGGGTGGGCGATGGTCTGGTTTTTCGGAGCATCTGGGCTGATCCCATTGGCAAGCACCAACGACAATGCAGAAGGCGTCGAGGCGATGGTCGATCGCTGGTTTGCCTGTGCACACTCCGAGCCGATCGACTTTGATCGCGTTTGGCTCGATCGATTCGCCTTCCTCACACGCCACTTGTTCACCAAGCCCGCGCGGGCCCGCCGTCGGCGGGTGACGATTATGGATCTCCGAGATTCCTGCTGGAGAAGAATGATCAAGCAAGCGATCTCGGCAGCATCGACGCCCGTAGAACTTGGACACGATGACGAAGAACAAACGCACATACGGGGCTAAAAATAGATATGAGCGCAACCAACTCCAAACCGTACCCGCTTGTCCTCGAGCCCATCCTCAAAGCCAAGGTCTGGGGCGGGCGTCGCATGGTCAAGTATGGCAAGCGCCTGCCTACCGACCAGCCCTACGGCGAATCATGGGAACTCGCCGACCTCGCATCGACGAGTGCCTCGGGCGGCGGGGGGGATGCAGCACATTCGATCATCTCCAACGGCCCGCTCAAGGGCAACACCATCGCCGATGCGATCACGCTCTGGGGCGATGCGATCCTCGGCGATGCGAAGTTGAGCGCCGAGGGCGGGTTCCCTCTCTTGGTCAAGTACCTCGATGCCAGAGAGCATCTGAGTGTCCAGGTTCATCCGTCGATCGACTACGCCAAGACGCACCCCGGAGCCCATCCCAAGACCGAAAGCTGGATCATCCTCGAAGCTGAGCCCGATCGCGATGGGCACCCCGCGCTGATCTACAAGGGGTTCAAGCCCGGCGTGACGCGTGATGACCTTGAATCGGCGATCGAAGCAGGCACCGTCCCCAAACTCATGCACACCGAGTTAGCAATCGCCGGGCAGTGCCACACACTCCCCAGCGGCACCGTCCATGCGCTCAGCGCCGGGGTGCTCGTCGCCGAGATCCAGACCCCGAGCGACACCACCTTCCGTGTCTATGACTGGGCCAAAGAATACGGGCGCGCCGGGCGTGAACTTCACATCGAACAAGCCCTCGAGTGTGCCAGTTTCGAGCCCGCGCCTTTGGCGACCCACGCCGAGGCCTTCATGGCCGACGACATGGCGACGCTCGCCACCATGCCCCCCAAGATGGGCTCGACCCGCGATCGTGTCGCCACAACAGAGTTGTACACGATTGATGTCGTCAGCGCCAGTTGTGCTTCGGTGGCGCTGTGCGATGATTCGGGGGCGAACACGCCGATGGTGGTGATGATCCCCCGCACGATGGGGGCCTCGATCGTGAGCGAGTCCGATGCCTTCGACGAGGTCGTGATCGAGGAGGGGCAGACGGTACTGATCCCGGCGTGCTGTACCGCCGATGCATCGCTGCGAGCCGGCCCGGGGACCGAGGCGATTGTGGCGAGGGTGGTGTGATGGAGGAGAATTCGGATCATTTCTCACTCGACCGAGATGAGAATGAGTTTTTAAACACATGCATCACCAAATTTGATGATTGTCATGTCGATCTCAGTCTCGATGAACTCAAAATATGCGAAACAGTGGGCGAACTCGAGCATTTTTTGCACACAAAGATTCAACACAGCTTTGAATCAAGGATGCGCCCCAATGTACAAGCCAAGACACTCGCGCACATCAATAGCTGTATGGAGAAATATGTGACACGCCCTATCACGCTGGAAGACATGGATTCTTCCATTCTCGATCTAGCACACGAGATAGAAAAGCATGGGTGGTCGGTTATGTACACCATGTTGTGCGCATCGTTGATTAATCTTGTACCGAAACCCAGGTATACACCATTGGCAAAGGGATTGATATTGCTCTTGGTATTTGTTGATCTCTTGCTGTTTCTTTTTATTGGGATTAACGCAGGGTGGCTCGTGGGCACTGCTGTTGCGGTGGTTGTTTCAGGTATAATGGGCATGTTTATTCTCTATTTTCCGAAGTATGTCCCAGATCCAGAAGCGACCATGCGCGATGCGATTGATCGGTATATCGATCGCATCGAGAAGTATCATCAGGTCATTTCACTCGTGGAAGTTCAACACAGACTACGCCCGATCTTCGCTTCATGGGCGGGAATCGATGATGCTAACTCGATAGAAAATCAAACAGTGATTAGGCAATAGCTAATTCTCCGGCGTCCCAAAGAACTCGATCGCCCTCGGTATAAAACGACGCTCAGCGCTCTGGAGGTAGACCCGGTCATAGGCATCAAGGGCGGCCCGCATCTCCTCCGGCTTGATCACCCCGAAGTGGACGAACTCGACATCCTCAAAAAACTGCCCCAGCGTCGGAAAGAGGTAGAGCCCGATGAACGAGTCGTAGACGATCAGGGTCTTGCCGGGGATCAGTTGTTCGCTGATCGAGCGGTTGATGACATGCTTGCGATCGTAGTAGGAGACCTCGTCGATGCTCAGGTAGTCCGGGTCCTCGATCCGCTTGCCCTTGTTGGTCAGTTCGACGAGCTCGACACCCTTTCGGCGGACCTGCAGGCGGGTGTTGGAATCGAGCCGATCCCAGTCGCCGATGAACTTGGCGATGTCGGGCGTCTCGTCGCGGGTCCAGACGGTCTCGATCTCTTCGTCGTTCCACAGCGACGGATCGACCGCGTCGATCATGGATTTGGCCAGGAGCATCGCGCCGAGTGAGTTGTGGTGCGAGCCGCCCGGCTCATAAAGAAGCTCAGACGATGAATCCTTGAGCGCAAACATCGGAGTCCACAAATCGATCAGGTACGGCTTGTCGCCTTTGGCGAACCACCCATGCAACAGATCACGCTGGGGCTCGCTGGCGGCATATTGCTCTTGGGAGGACTCGACGAGTTTTTCGGGGTAGATCGTCACCTTGTTGGGCGCGACAAGGATGAACAGATCGGCCTTGAACGAATGGGTCCCGACGAACGATTCAATGCTGTCGATTGCCTGTTGTGTTTCTTCAAGTGTGCCGAGGTCTTCGTTGAGCGACTTGCGGAAGAACAACCAGTTCTCAACGCCGAGTTCGACCTTCTTGGTGATGTGATCGCCCGATCTCGCTGGGTTGATCGCCCGATCGAGCGAGATCATCTCTTTGCGGAACGGTACTCGATCCTCGATGGCATCAGACACTCGCGCCCACCAGTGGGCATCGATCAGATTCTTGGGGGTTTCAATCATTGGGAACGCATTGGGCGTGCGGTTTTCGATATCGTGGACAAACGCCAGCGATTGCTCAATCCGCCATGGCGCAAGGATCAACGGCGAGCTGATGGCTGCCAGACAAAGCATCCCCGAGATGGTGCGAGATCGCGTCATGGGATGGTCGGCTCCGCTTGCTCAAAGTACTCGATCGCCCGCTGGGGGAAATAGTGCTCGGCGCTCTCGAAGTACACCCGATCGTAGGTGTTGAGCGCCGCACGGAACTCGTCAGGCGTGATGTACCCGACATGGATAAAAGTGATATCCTCAAAGAACTGCGAGAGGGTCGGATAGAGATACACCGCGATGAACGAGTCGTGGATGACGAGGGTCTTGCCGGGGATCAATGGGCGGCTCGCCGATTCGCTCACGACGCGTTTGATATCGTGATAGGTGATCTCCTCGATGCTCAAGAACCCGGGGTCGGCGATGGGCTCGTTCGCGTCCCAAAGTTCCTTGATCTCGACGCCCGCCCGACGGATCTGGGAGCGGGTGTGGGTCTCGCTCCGTCCCCACTCGCCGCCGCGGAGGGCAAGCTCGGGCGGGGCGGTCTTGGTCCAGATCTCGACAAGCTCGCTGTCATCCCAGAGCGTCGGATCGATCGCATCCACCATCGCCCGCGCCATGACCATCGCCCCGATTGAGTTGAAATGCGACCCCCCGGGCTCGTAGATCCGCTCGTCGAGTTCGTTCTTGCGGTGGAGCATCTTGGTCCAGATATCGAGTCGATCCACTCCGCCCGGCTGGGCGAACCAGTCGTGGAGAAGATCACGCTGAGGGACGCTCGGCTCAAAGATCGCCCGCGATTTGGCGGCGAGTTTCTCGGGATAGATCGTTGCTTTATCAGGGGCGGCGAGGATGAAGAGATCGGCACTGTATGTGTTTTTGGCGATGAAATCATCCATCGCGGCGATCGCGCGTTGGACATCTTCGTACGAGCCAAAGTCATGGGCCAGCGCGTTGTACCAGAAGAGCCATTGGTCGACGCCGAAGGCGATCTGCTTCGAAGCAAGCCCGCTCGAACGCGAGAGGTTGAGCGTATGTTCGAGTGAGATCATCTCCTTGCGAAACGGTATCCGATCCTCGAAGGCCTTTGATACCAACGCCCACCAGTTCGAGTCCATCAGATCGCGCCCCGATTCAAGCTCGGGGAACGGGTTGGGCGTGCGGTTCTCCATCTCTCGCACGAAGGTGAGCGAGCGGTCGAGTTGCAGCGGGGCGAGCACCAAGGGCGAGCAGGTCGCACAGAGGCAAACGATTCCCGAAATGGTGCGCGAGGTGGGCATTGGGCTTAGAACTGGAAATACAGGAATGGGGAGAATGTGCCGTTGATGATGAGCATGAGTGTAAGTGGAAGCGCGACAAACGCGAGGAGGATGCGGAGGATCGCAGCCAGAGTGGTGTCGGAATCCTCAATGATCGGCCCGATCGCGTGCTTGGCCGGGGCGAAGAAGACGAGTGTTCCCAGTGTGAGGGCGATGATGCTCTGCACCGAGACCAACCGGAGCATCGCTGTTGAGAAGTACCCCGTGTTGCCCCCGAAGAGCGCCCAGTAGTACTCGCCCGCATCAGAGAGCGTCTCGGCCCGGAAGATCACCCACCCGATCATCACCAAGAGCAGCGTGACAAAGCGGAAAAGCACCAGCTTGAACCCTGTCGGGCGGGCGGGTTTGTTCTGGATGCGATCAACGATGAGCCAGAATCCGTGGTAGACACCCCAGAGAATAAAGGTCCAGTTGGCCCCGTGCCAGAAACCGGTGAGCAGAAAGACAAAGATCAGGTTTCGGTAGGTCAGCAACTTCGAGCAGCGCGACCCGCCGAGCGGGAAATAGACATAATCACGGAACCACTCCGAGAGCGTCACATGCCACCGGCGCCAGAACTCGGTCATCGAAGCCGACGAATAGGGATGCTTGAAGTTCTCGGGGAAGCGGAACCCAAAGATCCGCCCAAGCCCGATCGCCATGTCGGAGTAGCCCGAGAAATCGAAGTAGATCTGGATCGTGTAGGCGAGGATCCCGAGCCACGCGTCGTCGGTGGTCAACGAGCCGGTGTGATTGAACGCTGCATTGGCGATGGGGGAGACCGAATCGGCGATGAGGACTTTTTTTGTGAGCCCGAGCGTGAAGCGGACCATCCCGGCGGTGACATTCTCAAGTGTGAACCGCCGATAAACAAGCTGCGTCGCCACCTGATGATACCGAACGATCGGCCCGGCGATGAGCTGGGGGAAGAGCGACACATAGAGCGCAAAGTCAAGCGGGTTCTTGAGGGCCTTGCCGTCGCCCTTGGCGATGTCGAAGACATACGAGTTGGCCTGGAAGGTAAAGAACGAGATCCCGATCGGGAGCATGATCGGCGTCCAGTTGAACCCCTGATAATCGATCGATTGCGCGACCCCGTTGATCTGTTCGACAAAGAAGTTGGCGTATTTGAACCACCCGAGGATCCCGATGTTAAAGACCACCGAGAGCCCGACGATCCGCCGAAGCTTCTTGGTCTCGTCCGCGTCCTTGGCCTTGGCGGCGAAGCGCCCAAAGACCCAGTTGCCCATGATCGAGGTCAGCAGCCACCCGATAAACCACCCGCCACCCCAAAGATAGAACAACATGCTGAAAAAGAGCAGCACCGAGTTCTTGGCGCGCCGAGGCGCAATCGCATAAAACAGCAGCACGATCGGGAAGAAGACAAACAGGAATGTCTGAGAGGAGAACACCATGCGAGTGGAGAGTATATCCGACCCGACCCGCCCTCATCGGGCTGAAAATGGTGTTTCCGTGCTTGTCAGCGTCGTCGACGGCTACCCAAGAGCAGCCCGAGCCCGATCGTCATCGCACCCGAAGGTGTCGGTGTCTGGTACCACCCATAAGTCTGGAGTTCCTGAGGCTCATTGAGCGCCCAGTCGATCTCAACCGTGGGCATCACCCCCGCGCCAGCCGTCCAAGGCGTGCCCGAGAAATCAGTATACAAAAGAACGGCATCGTTGATTGAACTCGGTAGATCAACTCCAGCCAAGTTCAAGACCAAACTTCCAGCAATCGTATATGGGTCGATCAGTTCCCCATCGCTCAGACTATTTCCAAAGAAAAATCCATCTGGATCTGTAATGCCAATCCCGTCGAACTCGTACTCGCCGCCGCTTCCAAGGATCCCTTGCTCCGATCGGCCATCAAGTCCAAGGGTTATGGACCAAAGAGAAGTTCCCGGAGTATCGGCCCAGATCCACACGCTCATCGCTTCGCTCACCCCTATGGCAGCCTCGCCATTGGTCATCCCATCGGGCCCAACGGATGTTGGTGCAATCTCTACATAGACATCCCCATAAGAAATGGGCGTGAGCATTGCGGCAAGTAGAACGATGGCATGAGTGGTACGCATAGAAAACCTCCAAACGGAATATACCACTTGGAGGCCTGTAGGCATAGGCATATTTTCATCTATCAAGATTATTTTGTATACGCACCCGCCACCTTGGCGATCGCGTCACACACCCCATTGGCCTGCTCGTCGCTGAGCTTCTGGTGGATCGGGATGCAGAACACACAGGTGGAGAGCATTTTGGCCACCTTCGGCTCATCGCTTCTCTTGGCAATCTCCGCAAACACCGGCTGCTCGGTCAACGGCTTGGGATAGTGCACCGCTGTGGGCACGCCCTCTTTGTTCAATGCCGCACAGAACTCATCACGGGTGCAGGTCAACGCATCAAGATCGACCCGACAGGTATAAAGATGCCACGCAGGGTTCGAGCCCTTGGTGGGCACAGGACGCAGCACGCCATCAATCGCATCTATCCGATCGGCGTAGATCGCCGCGACGGCTCGCCGACGATCGGTTTCATCCTTGAGCGTTTCGAGCTTGGAGAGCCCGATCGCGCCGGTGATGTCGTTCATGCGGTAGTTGAACCCGATGGACTCGTGGAGGTACTTGCCCGTCTCGCCGTGGGATCGCAAGAACCCCATGTTCTTGGCGAGTTCTTCGTCGTTGACCGTCACCATCCCGCCCTCGCCGGTGCCCATGTTCTTGGTGGCATAGAACGAATAGGTACACGCATCGCCGAATGCACCGATGCCTTGGCCGTTATACTCGGCCAGGTGCGCCTGGGCGCTGTCGTAGATCACCTTGAGATTATGCTTCTTGGCGATCGCTTCGATCGCTCCGATATCGACTGGGATGCCATAGAGATGCGTGATGGCAATGGCCTTGGTGTTGGGCGTGATGAGCCGCTCGATATCTGCGGGGTCGGCCTGGTACGAATCTTCAAGCACATCACAGAACACGACCTTGGCTCGTGCAGCCACCAGCATCGAAACCGTCGCGATAAAGGTCCACGCGGGGGTGATGACCTCGTCGCCGGGTTCGAGCAACGAGCCGTACGCGAGTTGCAACGCGCAGGTGCCGTTGGAGCAGGTGAGCCCGAACTTGGCATCGGTTTTTTCAGCAAACGCTTCTTCGAGTGCGGCACATTTACTCGCAGCCCGGAGCATGCCCGATTTGAGCACCTCGGTCGCTGCAGCGATGTCCTTCTCAGTCAAACCGACAGCCATAAACGGGACATTGGACTCGAACACGGGCGTCCCGCCGTTGATGGCGAGTTCGGATGCGGTGGCGGTGGTCATGGGGTGGTCCTTTATGGTGCGATCGTGTACTCCATCGTCCACTGATCGCGGCCCAGATCATATGCCCGCCAGAGAAAAAAGAAACAGAATTACAACCCCAAAAACCGCCTTGTTATGGGCATAAATGGGGAATCGAGGGGCAAGGTCCAGAAAAAACATCCATATTGACTGGCACATCTTCAATCCTGATGTACTTTTCGGGTGTCAGCGAGATTTGCTGATAAAAACACGAATCCACGCCGGTCAAGGCTCCACCTGATTGGCGTTCACAATCTCTCTTTCTCTCTCTGCCAAAATAGGCAAACGCAATCCGGACGACCCTCCGGATTGTTGTTTTTTTGGATCTTCCAGCTTCCCCGATCAAACCACGCCCCCGCTTGGCCGATAACGACCCAAACGAGCGCACCATCGGGAGCAAGAGATGTCCGAAACGACAACCGAATCAACCACAGAAGCCGTCCACCCATTCGCCATCGACTATTGGAAGATGTGCACCTTCGTGCTCGGGATCGGTTTCATCGTCGCCGTCGCCTCGCACGCCGGCCCATCGACCGCCCATGCCAGTGCCCAGCCCAATCTCTTGACCCTCCGCCAAGCCCAAGCATCCCAGACCCTCTCCGTCGGCGGGTTTGATACGCTTGATGGGCGCCCGGCTTTCGTGATCGTCAACCAAGACGGGCAGCGCATAGGTACGCTTCCGATGTCGGCGATGAAGAGCGACTGAAGTGAGTCATGCTACTTAAAAACCAGCTCACCCCTTGAGCAGCCGCTCAAGATAATGAATATCAACCCCGCCCTTCTTGAAGTCGGTGTTGTTCATCAACTCGCTGTGCAGCGGGATCGTTGTTTTGATCGGCCCGACCTCGAACTCGTGGAGCGCCCTTGATGCCCGGGTGATTGCTTGCTCGCGGGTCTCGGCGTGGACGATCAGTTTGCCGATCATCGAGTCATAGTTGGGCGGCACGCGATACCCCGCGCACACATGGCTATCAATCCGCACACCGAGCCCGCCGGGCGCGCGGTAGGTCTCGATCAGCCCCGCGCTGGGGCGGAAATCCTTGGTATGGTCTTCGGCGTTGATTCGGCACTCGATCGCGTGCCCGTTGACCTTGATATCCCGCTGCTTGTACGGGATCTTCTCGCCCGCCGCCACCAGAATCGACATCTTGACGATATCAACCCCCGTGATCGCCTCGGTGATCGGGTGCTCGACCTGCACGCGGGTGTTGACCTCGAGCATATAGAAGTTCTGCTTGTCGTCCATCAGGAACTCGACCGTCGCCGCGCCGCTGTACTCGGCGCTCTTGACGAGCTTGGCCGCCGCATCGCAGACTCGTTCGATCTTCTTGCGTTCGATCCCCGGCCCGGGCGCCTCCTCGATGATCTTCTGGTGCCGGCGCTGCATCGAGCAGTCGCGTTCCCACAGGTGGATCGCGTTGCTGTGCTTGTCGCCGATGACCTGCACCTCAATATGGCGTGCGTGCTCGAGAAACTTCTCGACAAAGACCCCGCCGTTGCCAAATGCTGCCAGCGCCTCCTGCTGGGCCTTGGCGACATTAGCGCGGAGTGACGCCTCATTCCGGCAGATCCGCATCCCGCGCCCGCCGCCGCCGGCCGAGGCCTTGATGATCACCGGATACCCAATCTCCGCCGCAACCTCGACCGCCTCGTCGAGTTCCTCGATCTCGCCCTCGGATCCGGGGAAGACCGGCACCTTGGCCGCGCGGGCATACCGCTTGGCCTCGATCTTGTCGCCGAGCTTCCCCATCGCCTCGGGGCTCGGCCCAATAAACTCGATCTTGCACTCTCGGCAGATCTCCGAAAAATCTGCCCGCTCGGCGAGGAACCCGTATCCGGGGTGGATCGCATCGACATCGGCGACCTCGGCCGCCGAGATGATCCGAGAGATATTGAGGTAGGAATCTTTGGATGGGCCCGGCCCGATGCAGATCGCCTCGTCGGCGTCACGGAGGTACGGGGCGTCCTTGTCGGCTGTGGAATACACACACACCGTCTCGATATCAAGCTCGCGACAAGCCCGCATGATCCGCTGGGCGATCTCGCCACGATTGGCAATCAACACGCGTCTAAACATGGTGGTGACTCTCGTCTTTCAATCGCCATAGGCGGGTAGATCTTCGCATTACTTCAGAAGGTAGAGCTTCTGACCAAACTCGACCGCGTCGCCATCGTTGACAAGGATCTTCTCGATCGTCCCCGATTGCTCGGCCTTGATCTCGTTGAATACCTTCATCGCCTCGACCAGACACACAACGGTATCTGGCCCGACCGAATCACCCACCGAGACAAAGCACTTGGCGTCCGGATTCGCCTTGGTATAGAAGGTTCCGACCATCGGCGACTCGATCGCCTTGAGGTTCGCGTCGTCGTCAACCGCCGCGGGGGCGCTCGCCGTTGGGGCCGCCGCAGGGGCGGGTGCCGCCGCGACCGCGATCGGCGCCGCCGCTCCACCACCATACATCACCGGCTGGTGCTGGATGACGGTCCCTTTCTCCTCGCCCCGCTTGATCGTGACGGTCTC
>Ga0316206_1001570_pt1 | contig 19291 bp, 19 predicted proteins | sample 6monthpyrite_MG_FD_204942 | JGI IMG/M metagenome (GOLD analysis project Ga0316206, IMG submission 204942) | Microbial mat bacterial communities from mineral coupon in-situ incubated in ocean water Damariscotta River, Maine, United States -... | ecosystem: Environmental > Aquatic > Marine >... | reverse complement strand
CCGGCTATTTTAGAATCAAGCTAATTTAAAACTAAGCTTTTTTCTTTGCTTCAATCAAGTCATGAATAACCGGGTTTAAGATGAGTTCCATTGCAAAGCCCATTTTACTACCGGGTACGACGATAGTATTTGGACGAGACATGAATGAATCCTGAATCATGTTCTGCAAGTATGGGAAATCAACATTATCAGGGTTACGGAAACGAATAACAATTAAGCTTTCATCGGGTGTTGGGATGTCACGGGCGATGAAAGGGTTAGAGGTATCAACCGTAGGAACACGCTGGAAGTTAATATCTGTTTTAGAAAATTGTGGCGTAATGTAGTTAACGTAATCTTCCATACGACGTAAAATCGTATCAACAATAGCTTCAGCAGAGTAACCACGCTGTGCATTATCACGATGAATTTTTTGAATCCATTCGAGATTAACGATAGGCGTAACACCAACAAGTAAATCAACAAATTTAGAAACATCAGATTTATCATCTGCTGCACCACCATGAAGGCCTTCATAAAATAATAAGTCAGACTGTTCTTTAATGTCTTCCCAGGGCGTGAATTGTCCCGGAGTAAGGCTGGTGCTTAAGCGTGCATTGTGCTCAGCGGCTTCTTCGTCACTATGCAAATAGTAACGACGTTTACATGAACCGGTGTCGCCATATGTTTTAAAGGTATCAGCTAAAATATCAAAGTGATTTGCGTCGGGACCAAAGTGGCTGAGGTTTTTACCTTGCTTGGCAAAAACGGCAATTTGTTCTTTCATTTCTGCACGATCAAATTTGTGGTAACTGTCGCCCTCAATAATGAGTGGATTAATTTTTTCACGAAAGAAAATATGCTCAAATGCATTTTTAACTGTAGTCGTACCAGCACCAGATGAACCGGTTACCGCAATGACGGGATGTTTAGCAGACATGGAGATTCTCCTTAAATCTTTTTAAAATAGTTTTTGAATTCGGTTAATTTTGGCATTTACATGCCGCGAAAATATTAAGTACGCTTTATGGAGCATTCATGCTCATTGTATTTTTATCGGTATAAATAGCTGAGCCCGAAAAGACGCATATTTTATGCAAAATGAGCCCAGAAGTCGAAGTTTATCTGTGATTAAGCGAAAAAAGGGGGAATGCTGTCAACCCGTAAACCCGTTTAAAGGGACGGCTTGCCTATAATATTCAGACTTTTTCGCGTGAAATTGCGCGGTGGCCAATGTCTTTTCGGTAGTTCATGCCATTCCAGCTAATTTTTTCAACAAGCTTATACGCTTTTGCCTGAGCCTCACTCACGCTGGCCGCTAAACCGACTGCACATAAGACGCGGCCACCACTGGTTACCATTTGGCCGTCTTTTTCTGCGGTACCGGCATGAAAAACTTTTGCGTCTGCGGTTGCGGCTGGAATGCCGGAAATCACGTCACCCTTGGCATAATCTGCTGGGTAGCCTCCGGCGGCGAGCACAACCCCTAATGCGGCTTGTGAGTCCCACTCAATCGAGATCTGATTGAGCTTCTTGTCTAATGCAGCATTACACAACTCAACCAGATCTGACTTTAAACGCATCATGATGGGCTGCGTTTCCGGGTCACCAAAGCGACAATTGTATTCAATCACTTTTGGTGCGCCGTCATTTGAAATCATTAATCCCGCATATAAAAATCCGGTGTAAGGCTTACCTTCAGCGGCCATGCCTTTTACCGTCGGCTCAATAACCTCGGCCATAATGCGTGCATCGATTTCGGGAGTGACAACGGGCGCAGGCGAGTACGCGCCCATACCGCCGGTATTGGGGCCTTTATCACCTTCCAGTGCGGCTTTATGATCTTGCGAGGTCGCCATCGGTAAAATATGTTCTCCATCTACCATGACGATATAACTCGCTTCTTCTCCGGCGAGAAACTCTTCAATCACCACACGATGTCCGGCATCACCAAAGGCATTACCCGCGAGCATGTCTTCGACGGCGGCAATCGCGTCGGCTTCCGTCATTGCCACAATCACGCCTTTACCTGCAGCAAGACCATCGGCTTTTACAACGATAGGCGCACCTTGTTCTTTAATATAAGCAACGGCAGCGTCTACTTCGGTAAAGTTACCGTAGCTTCCTGTCGGGATATTGTGGCGGGCAAGAAAATCCTTGGTAAAAGATTTAGAACCTTCCAGTTCAGCGGCAGCCTGGCTTGGGCCAAAACAACGCAAACCCGATTCGGCAAAGGTATCAACGATTCCCAAAACGAGCGGGACTTCAGGGCCGACAATGGTCAGTTCAATATTTTCTTTTTTAGCAAAATCCTTTAATGCTGAAATATCATCAGCGGCAATATTAATGTTTTCGAGTTTATTTTCGTGCGCCGTGCCCGCATTACCGGGGGCGACATAGACTTTTGAAACAGAGTCCGATTGAGCTGCTTTCCATGCCAGAGCATGTTCACGGCCACCGCCGCCAATAACAAGAACTTTCATAATATTGCCTGATTTGTGCTATTTGATTGAGGATGCGACCATAACGGATTGGCTTTTCGCGGTCAATCCAGTTGTGTTTGGTCATTTGCTCAAGTAATTGTAAACTAAGGAATTATACAATTTAAATAATTATAAAGAAGCAAGGCTTTTATCTATGACATTTTTGATTCGTTGGTTACGCCGTTTTGGTTTGTTATTTGTTGCGCTGATTGTGCTGTATGCGATTGGTCGACCGACCCAAATTTGGCTGGATGGTTTTTATAGTGGAGTGCGGGAACCGTATTTACAGATGATGGCTACCGATGCAGTTACCTTGCGCTGGCAAAGTGAGCAAGTTTCTGTTGGCGTGGTGCGTTACGGAGAGCGTGCGGAACAACTTGAATTTAGCATAAAAGAAAGCGAAGCGGATGAAGAACATGAGGTACGGTTAACGCAGTTAAAGCCCGCGACAAAATATTTTTACAGCGTGGGCAGTGAAGCCGAAGAGGAATTCAAGGGAAGAGAGTTTTGGTTTAAAACCGCCCCGATTAAAAATGATGTGCCGGTTCGCTTTTGGGTAACAGGCGATCAAGGTTATCCCAATCCTGTTCAAAACGAAGTGCGTGATGCCATGTTGGGCTGGCTTAAACAAAATCCACGTGGTGCTACAAATTCTCCTCTCGATTTTTGGGTAACAACCGGTGACAACGCGTATCGTTCAGGTAGTAATGAACAGTTTCAAAAAGGCTTTTTTGAACCTTATAAAATGATTTTACGTAATACTCCCGTGTGGCCTGCTTATGGCAATCATGATGCACGACGCTGGGTCTTTTTTGATCTTTTTACTTTCCCTACAAAAGCTGAAAGTGGTGGAATCGCCTCGGGCAGTGAACATTATTATTCATTTGATTACGCCAATATTCATTTTGTGATGCTGGATACGCAAGACAGCGATCATGATGTTGGTGGTGATATGTTAAGCTGGCTTAAAAAAGATTTACAAGAGAGCAAACAGCAGTGGTTATTTGTCGCTTTTCACCATCCGCCATATACAAAGGGCTCCCATAATTCTGATAGTAAAAGAGATAGTCGTGGACGTTTAATTAGCGTTCGGGAAAACATTTTGCCTTTGCTGGAACAATATGGTGCTGACGTTGTTTTGTCTGGTCACAGTCATATGTATGAGCGCTCAGAATTAATCAGTTGTCATTACGGGTATTCATCAAGTTTTAGACCTGAGATGATTCGACAAAAAGGAACGTATTTTAAGAAAGGCAAAAACATCAGTAAAAATTCCGGCACCCTCTATGCTGTCATTGGTTCTTCTTCGAAAGTGGATAATGGACCACTTGATCATCCCGCTCTACCAAACTCAATACAAGAAGCAGGCTCAATGATTTTTGATGTCAATAAAAACACCTTAAAGGCCTATTTTATTAATGAAATAGGGGACGTCAGCGATCAGTTTGAGCTGAAGAAAGGGGTAAAAGGTGGCGTTGAATCTAAGGCCTGTTTATAACGGGTTGTTAAAATGGCCTTGTTCATAATAAACAAGGCTTTAGATTTTTAATAACGGAAGTGGGCATACCTGTGAAGTTCATCGTGATGTTATTCATCATTATCAGCCGCCCCCTATTCGTTACATTAAGCAGGTTTTATAAAGTTTTATCTCAAATATGCCCCCGCCAAGCTTATTATTTTAATATAGCAGTTATGATAAAGGTGTTATTGGGATAATTGAAAATGATATGGGTAGCCTTCTTTCAAAGTATGGAATGATTTCGTTTTGGGGATATGTGTTAGTATCGTAAAAAATGGTGAATACATTATCAATAAAGGTGTTTTATGAGTAATTCTAATAATAAAAATTTAAAATTTTACGATGAGATGTATGCAAAACCATTTTTATGGTGGGTGAAAAAGAAATTTTTAAGAGAGTGGCATCAACTTCTTTATAAACTTCGATTTAAAAAAAGAACATTAGAGCATCAAGGTTTAGAATTAACTCTTCCATTGACTAACTGGATGGGAAAATATCTTACCGTTCCTAATGAATTCTTCATGTCAAAAAGCATTCATGCAGCTTTAATGATGAAACCCGGTGCTGCGATTGATATCGGAACGCATGCAGGTGAGTTTTTAGTTAGATATAAAGCGGTAAGTAAACAATTAGGCATTAAAGATAGTATATATTTTGGATTCGAGCCCAATCATGCTTCATTTTCTTTTATGAATGAACTTATTGCTGCAAACAACTGGACATCAAGTTGCCACGTTTTACCTGTCGCACTCGCAGATTCAACTGAATTACGCACTTTTTATGCAAGCCGTTATGCTGATCCATGTGCTTCTATTCATCGCGAAATTAACAAGGGAACAGACAGCTTTAATAGCATTGTGCCAACTTTTGAGGCTGATGAGATCATTAATCAACTCGATATTGATAAATTATCTATTATCAAGATTGATACTGAAGGCGCTGAGCTTGATGTTTTGAAAGGGTTAGCTAAAACGATAGAAAAATATCAGCCATGCATTCATTGCGAATTGGCAAATATACCGGATTTTGACGATGCAACGTATCAATATACTGTTGAGAATAACATGGAAGTCATACGAGTAATGTCTGGCATGAATTATCAATCATACAAAATAGAGGAGGATGGCGCTTTTTACCATAAGCCACTAAAATATAAAAATTATCTTCCATATCTTAATGGTCCATTAGACGATTCAGCTATACCAGACGGTGGAAATTACATCATGGTGCATAAAAATGACGTAGCTGAAATGTTAGCTTTGATGGGTAAAAGTTAACAAAGCGTTATATTGGGGGCGAGCTGTCTGGATAATGGACTCATCTAGACAGCTTTTTACTTATTGTTAGTGTCTGAAATGACGCATTCCGGTAAAGACCATCGCAATATCATGCTCGTTGGCAGCAGCAATAACCTCATCATCACGCACTGAACCACCAGGCTGTATAACGGCGGTTATACCCGCTTCAGCGGCCTGGTCTAAACCATCACGGAAGGGGAAAAAGGCATCACTTGCCATCACAGAACCTTTAACTTCTAAGTTTGCGTGTTCGGCCTTAATACCTGCGATACGTGCAGAATTAATCCGGCTCATTTGGCCGGCACCAACACCGATTGTCATATTGCCTTTGCCATAGACAATCGCATTGGATTTGACAAATTTTGCGACACGCCAGGCGAAGAGCAGGTCTTGCATTTCTTCATCAGTCGGTTGGCGTTTTGTGACGACTTTAAGCTCGTTATAAAGTGCCAGATCAGCATCTTGCACTAACAAGCCATCATTAACGCGTTTAAAATCTAAACGCGGGCCGGGTTCGTCGCTCCATTCACCACATTCGAGCAAGCGCACATTCTTTTTCTTGGCGACAGCTTTAATCGCTTCTTCACTAATTTTAGGTGCAATGATCACCTCGACGAATTGACGATCAACAATCGTGCTGGCTGTTTTTGCATCGAGTTCCTGGTTAAACGCAATAATGCCGCCGAAGGCAGATTCAGGATCAGTCGCATAGGCTTTTTCATACGCCTCTAAAATAGAATCACTGGTCGCAACACCACAAGGGTTAGCGTGTTTAACAATGACACAACTTGCACCTTCATTAAATTGTTTCACACATTCTAATGCAGCATCGGTGTCACCAATGTTGTTATATGAAAGTTCTTTGCCCTGAAGCTGTTTTGCGGTTGCTATACTTGCTTCAGAAGGGTTTGATTCAACATAAAATGCAGCGGCCTGGTGAGGGTTTTCACCATAACGCATTTCTTGCGTTTTATTATACTGGCTGTTGAAGGTGCGAGGGAACGTCGTTTTATTGCCATCTGCCTCAATACAGCCTAAGTAGTTCGCAATAGCACCATCGTAATGTGAAGTGTGTTCAAAGGTTTTCACGGCTAAATCAAAACGCGTTGCATCCGTGACCGCCCCATTATTATCTTTAATTTCATTTAACACTCTGGCGTAATCATTGGTATCAACCACAACGGTAACCGAGGCATGATTTTTTGCGGCTGAGCGCAACATGGTGGGACCGCCGATGTCGATATTTTCAATGGCCAGTTCAAGACTACAGTTTTCTTTTGCGATCGTTTCTTCAAATGGATAAAGATTAACGACCACCATATCGATAGGCGGAATATCATGTTCTTGCATTACCGCTTCATCTGTACCGCGCCGGCCTAATACGCCACCATGAATTTTAGGGTGTAAGGTTTTAACACGTCCGTCCATCATTTCAGGGAAGCCGGTATAGTCTGAGACTTCAATGACAGGTATGCCATTTTCAGCGAGTAATTTTGCTGTACCACCCGTCGAAAGTATTTCGATGTCGTGATATGCGTGAAGACTTTTTGCAAATTCAACAATGCCGGATTTATCCGAAACGCTGATTAGAGCGCGGGTGATTTTAGACATGATAATTTCCGTAATTTTAAAAAAAGTAATAACTTAAAAGGAGAGCCTGCTTCGCGGGGCAGGGTTCTCCTTCGTGGTGGAAAGTTTTTTGGTTTAGTCGTTCAAACCGTACATTTTTAACTTTTTACGTAAGGTTCCGCGGTTGATTCCTAGTAATTCAGATGCTTTACTTTGGTTTCCTCGCGTGTGTTGTAAAACACTACGAAACAAAGGTTCTTCAATTTCATTTAAAACCATCTGGTAAAGATCATTGGTTACGTGACCATCTAACTGTTTAAAGTAGCCTTGCATTGCGTCTTCGACACATGTTTTTAAAGGTTTTCTGGTTTCTTCTTGTTGTGGATGTAGTTGTGTAATAGCAGGGTCCACTAAAGCGGCTTCTGTCATGCTGCTATCTCCTCCTTGTTTAATAAGTGTTCAAAGAAATCGTGAGTTATTCTAAGCTGCTCATCGATGGTGTTTACCCGACATACTGCTTGACGAAAGGCGCCGCCGTGCGACTGGCCTTTGCTATACCAACTGATGTGTTTGCGGGCCACACGCACACCAGTGAACTCCCCATAAAACGCATAAAGATTATCTAAGTGACCGAGCATAATATCGCGAATTTCAGCAAGGCTTGGTTCAGGTAAATGCTCCCCAGTATTTAAATAATGTTCAATCTCGCGGAATATCCAAGGTCGCCCTTGCGCCGCTCGACCAATCATCACTGCATCGGCTTTGGTGTAGTCGAGTACAAATTTGGCTTTTTCCGGTGTTTTAATATCGCCATTGGCAATCACTGGAATGGCAATGCGGCTTTTGACATCCGCAATGGTGTCGTATTCCGCATCCCCACGATATTGATCGGCCCGGGTACGACCATGAATTGCTAATGATTGAATTCCGCAATCTTCAGCAACCCGGGCAATGTTAACCGCATTACGTGTCTCGAGATCCCAACCAGTACGAATTTTTAGAGTGACAGGAACATCAACGGATTCAACCACGGCCGTTAAAATATCACCTACTAATTTTTCATCTCGTAATAAGGCGGAACCCGCCAATACATTACAGACTTTTTTTGCCGGGCAGCCCATATTGATATCAATAATTTGGGCCCCCGTGTCTGCATTGTATTGTGCAGCTTGAGCCATCATTGCCGGTTCGGTTCCCATGATCTGAACAGATTTCGGATCGGTTTCTCCTTCATGTGAAGCGCGACGTTTTGTTTTGTCGCTGCCCCATAATAAAGAGTTTGATGAAACCATTTCTGATACCGCCATACCCGCACCTAAGCTGCGACATAATTTGCGGAAAGGCAAATCAGTGACGCCTGCCATGGGAGCAAGGACCAGTTTGTTACTTAACTGATAGGGACCAATAAACATAAACGACCAATATCTAAAAAATTAAAACAGCGTTTTTCGGGGGTGAACAATCATACAGCTAGTAACAAAAAATATTAAGCGATTAAGTTACTTTTTCTTGCTTGATCATCAATTAACTTTGGGTTAGGCAGGCTTATATTTGTAGTTAATACTTTTCTAAAGTAGTCGGGTATTTTGCCGCTTTTCAGGTTTATAGAAAGCTAAATTCAAAATTAACAGCATCTTTACCTGGATCAACAACTTCAAATTTTATATGTACAGGAATTTTTGATTTCATCAAAGAAAATGGATTCGTTGCACTGCCGATGTATGTTTTAGAGGTAAATATTCGCTCAGCCACAATATTGCCAGAGATATCAGAGAGGCGTATTTTAATATTAGGGTAGGGTTGGGCAAAGTCTGCGTTGTTAATCATTGCAGCACTAATGAGTAATGCTTTTTTTTCTTTGGGGTGCACCCGGACATCGCGACTAAGTAGCTGGATTTTCTTTTTATCGAGCGGACCAGAGTAATGGCAATTCACTTTTTCGCAAAACATTTCAATATAAGGGGTTGCAGAGGGGATTGCGAACGTTAACTCAAAAGCACGAAAGTAAGCGAGTTGTAAAAATGAAACTGAAAAAAGAACAAGAATAAAAAGAAGGCTCAACAAAGGATGTAAGCGACGGGCTGCGGGTTGTTGTAAGCGCTCAATATCATCACGAAGCTGAACGGGGATATCATTATCTTCAGCTTTTTGCTCAGTTGTCGTATTTTCCTGGGGAGGGGCTGGAGCAATAATTTCAAAAGATTCGCCATTATAACTTGCTTCGCTTTCTACTTCTTCAGCATTTTGATTTGTAGTGCTGTTTTCATTTTTAGCAAATTTTTCACCGGTATTGTTTATTTTCTTTTCGTCAAGCAGATCATCATCAATATCGAAAATTTCAAATTCTTCTTCTCTGATGTGTTCTGGTATGTCTCGTGATAATTTTTGCCCTTGTTCTTCCTTTATTTCTTCTTTGTTTTCTTTAGCGGGTTGTTCTTTTTCTAAAGCATTATCTTCTTCATCGAGATCACTCTTTTCACTTATCTCTTTTTCAGGCTCCTCAGAAAGGGTGCTTTGCAAGTTTTCATTTACAGACTCTGCGCTCTGCTCCGCCTTACCCGGTTCGGATTCAAAGTTGAATCCTGATCTTGTATTAATTTGTTCTTCTTTAACGGGATTATTTTCGCTTGAGTCATGCCTTGCCTCTTCATTGCGGTCAACTCTGCTCGCATCCGCTTTATTTGTATCCACATCATTGCTAGCAGGAGTTGGATTGCTTAGTTGGTTAACCGGTAAGTCGTCAATCACATGCTCTGTGGCATTAAAGACTAACTGACACTGGCCACAGCGAACTTTACCACCTGCAATGGCAAGATGGTGTTCGGTGACTCGAAAGCAGGTTAAACATGTTGGACAGCGGGTATACATGAGTTAATTATACCCATAAGTTTGCAAGGAGTTGTAATGGCACATTATCGTTTTTCCCCCACCAGGCAAACCCAGTCGCCCTGTTGTTTCCATATCGTGATTTCAAAGTTTGGCTGGTAAGCAGCTAAAACCTGTTGAGCTTGTTCGGCAAGAATACCAGAGAGCACAATTTGGCCGAGGGGTGCTGTTAACTCCGCAAAATAGTCGGCAAATTCAATTAAGGGTAAGGCAAGAATATTAGCCAGTAATAGCGGTGTGTTTTTTTGAGAGAACTCTTTAGGAAGATACGTTTTGATCAGCCTGGAAACGTGATTTTTTTCTGCATTATCACGTGTTGCCATTAAGGCCTGAGGATCAATATCGATGGCTTCGGCGTGTTTGGCACCCAGTAAAATAGCTGCAATGGCTAAAATTCCCGAACCACAACCAAAATCAATGATGTCTTTATCGATAGGCGGGTTAGCGTCGAGCCATTCCAGGCACATCGATGTGGTCGGGTGTGTCCCCGTGCCGAATGCTAAACCGGGGTCGAGTAAAATATTCGCTGCATCGGCATAGGGTGGTTCAAAGTTGCTGGGCACAACCCAAAGCTTTTCGCCAAATTGCATCGGTTTAAAGTCATCCATCCAGGCCCGTACCCAATCTTTATCTTCAAGTTGCTCGCCTTTCCAGTCAGGAAGTTTTTTTCTAAGTTGCTGTTCGAGATTTTTAACCACCTGACTTAAATCATAACTGGCATCAAACAACCCAACCGCACGCGTTTGTGACCACATTGGAGTGGTGCCGATGGCCGGTTCTAACATCGGTTGATCTTGCATATCTTCGAGGGTAACAGATACCGCACCTTGCTCCATAAGGGCGTCAGAAAGTTGATCTGCTTCAGTTTCATTTGTTGGAATTATTAATTGTAACCAAGCCATGTTTGTTTAACCTGTTCTCGTTTTGTAAGTTAGAGGTTTAAATTTGGTCATTCCGTGGCCTGAATAATGCGGCAATCGAAGAACAAAAAAAAGCGAGTTACTCCTTATAGATAACTCGCTTTTCAAATAAGCAGAAGAAAAAAATTACTTGGTTTTTTCTTCCAGTTTCTTTTCTAAGTAATGGATATTTACGCCACCAGCCTGGAAACCGGCATCATTGAACAGCTCTTGATGTAACGAGATATTGCATTTAATGCCCTCAATTACCATCTCACTTAATGCTGTACGCATACGCGCCATTGCCACTTCGCGTGTTTCTCCATGAGTAATGAGTTTGCCAATCATCGAGTCATAATAAGGTGGTACACGGTAACCATTATAAATATGCGTATCAACACGAACGCCAGGGCCACCGGGAGCATGGTATGAGGTAATTGTTCCCGGTGATGGCATAAAGTTATTTGGATCTTCTGCATTAATACGGCATTCCATAGAATGACCGTTAATCACAATATCATCTTGTGTGTATGACAGAGGTAAGCCGCTGGCAATGCGAAGCTGCTCACGCACAATATCAACACCTGTGATCATTTCCGTAACAGGGTGTTCAACTTGAATACGCGTATTCATTTCAATAAAATAGAATTCTTCGTTTTCATATAAAAATTCAAACGTACCTACACCACGATAACCAATATCGACGCACGCTTGCGCGCAACGGTTACCAATTTCAGCACGTAGTTCATCTGAAATACCCGGCGCCGGTGCTTCTTCAATGACTTTTTGATGGCGGCGTTGCATAGAACAATCACGTTCACCGAGGTGAATCGCATTGCCATGCTCATCTGCAAGCACCTGAATTTCAACATGGCGTGGATTGCCAAGGAATTTTTCCATGTAGACCATGCCGTTATTGAACGAGGCGAGGGCTTCTGCTTTAGTCAAAGAGATTGAGTTGAGCAAGGTCGCATCGCTGTGTACAACACGCATACCACGACCACCGCCACCACCTGATGCTTTTAGTATGACGGGATAACCAATGCGGTGAGCATGAGCCAGGTTTTTTTCATCATCATCATCAAGCGCACCATCTGAACCAGGAACAGTTGGAACACCCGCGGCTTTCATGGCTTTAATTGCCTGAACCTTATCACCCATGGCACGAATAGTGTCTGCTTTAGGACCAATGAAAACAAAACCACTTTCTTCTACACGTTCAGCGAAGTCTGCATTTTCAGATAAAAAACCGTAGCCGGGATGAATGCCGACAGAGTCAGTGACCTCAGCGGCACTGATAACCGCCGGGATGTTTAAGTAACTTTCTAATGACGAAGCAGGACCAATACAAACTGATTCATCTGCAAGACGGACATGTTTTAAATCACGATCGGCTTCTGAATGAAGTGCAACCGAACGAATACCTAACTCGCGACAGGCGCGTAATATACGCAGTGCAATTTCGCCGCGGTTAGCAATGAGTACTTTATCTAACATAATAAACTCGTTTTTTAATTAAGGGCTATTAAAAATTATTAAAGGCCTTTGTACGGATGCTGAGATGTTAGAGAGCAAGGTGGAAGCTAACGAAAAAGCGGCATGTATGATGAGTACACGAGCATTTTGGGTTAGTTTTCAACGCCGTCATCTGCCTTCTCAGCATTTCATTTGTCCAGGGGCCTTTTACTCTATGATGAAGAGAGGCTGGTTATATTCAACCGGCTGACCATTCTCTACCAATATAGCTTTAATTGTGCCTGCTTTATCTGCTTCAATGGGGTTAAGCAACTTCATTGCTTCGATAATGCAAAGCGTATCACCGATACTCACTTTGGAACCGACATCAACAAAAGAGGCGGCGCCGGGTGAAGGGGCACGGTAAAAACTGCCTACCATGGGTGAGTTGAGCACATGACCTTCGATGCTTTCTTCGGCCGGGGCGGCTATTGGTGTTACTGCGGCAACCGGAGCGGGTGCGGGTGTCGTAATAGCAACAGGGGCCGCCGCGGGTGTTGCAACCGTGTTACGACTAATGCGAACGGATTCTTCACCTTCATGAATTTCAATCTCAGCAATCCCCGATTCTTCGAGTAGCTCGATGAGTTTTTTTACTTTTCTTATATCCATAATTTTTTCACCTTTGAGGGGTTAGAGTGATTCTTTAATTTATGCAAGAGCATCCATCGCAGCATCAAGTGCTAACGAATACGCTTTTGCGCCCAGCCCACTGATAACGCCTTGCGCCAAATCCGAAAAATAGGAGTGGCGCCGGAAATCTTCACGTGCATGGACATTTGATAAATGTACTTCGATAAACGGAATATTTACCGCAGCAAGGGCGTCGCGCATGGCCACACTGGTGTGAGTGAACGCGGCGGGGTTAATAATAATGTAATCGACTTTGTTCAGGCTATTTTGGATGGTGCTGACTAATTCATGCTCGGCATTACTTTGCATGCACTCAAGTGAATGAGCTTGCGTTTTGGCTTGCTCGATGAGAGCAGCATCAATCTCCGATAAAGTCGTGGCGCCGTATATTTCCGGCTCACGGGTTCCGAGCAAGTTGAGGTTAGGACCATGTAATACCAGAATGTTCGCCATTTTTATGCTGCCAAAGTGTAATTAATCTGCGCAATTTCGATGCAAATGCCTACGTAATCGCAACACGATTAGCGTAGTTTGGGCACTTCCTTTGCGACTATTTAGGCTTTATTTTGCCTTAACAAGGAGAAGTTGTCCACTTTTTAGAAGTTAGAAGAAATTAGCGTCAGATAATAACAAGTAAAGGGAAATTAACCTAACAACAAGTTCACAAAATCCACATTGCTTTATTTGTTTGTTTTTTGAGCAAATTACGGATTAATTGATGACATTGGGTGTGGTGATTCGTATTCCCTGCCGTTTGAACCGATAAAGTGACGATAGCCGGCTGAGCTTGAGCCTAAAGTAGTGGTTTGATCATGGCTTCGGCTTGCGGGAAAGTTATTTCACTACGCTTACGATGAATAATGTTGCCATGACGATCAACAATAACGGTGAAGGGTAAGACACCAAGACGATTTCCATAAGCCGTGGTGAGCGGCATGCCTTGCTGCTCACCCAGCAATATGGGGTAGTTCATTCCCATTGGTTCGGTAAAATCGATGACGGCCTGTTTTTCATCTAATGCAACACCGATAATGGTAAACCCTTTATCTTTATATTTTTCTTGTAGTTCAATAAACGCAGGCATTTCCTTGCGACAAGGTGGACACCATGTCGCCCAGAAATTTATCATTAAGACATTGCCATCCCATTCTTTAACGTCGCGAACTTTGTCTTCAAGATCGTTTAATTTAAATAGTGGGCGAACATTCGAGACTAAAGCCTGGTTGTCATCTGTTATTTTTGAAGCTGAGAGTTTTTGCTCATATTGCCAGCTATTAAAAAAATAACCCGCAGCCAATCCCGCTGCAGCTAAGGCAATCATCATAAAAACAGAACTTATTTTCGACATTTTATTTCTCGTTGTTTTTATTATTTATTTATCACTTTTGTAACGTGCTTTATAAATGTTTCTGCATCCATGTTTCCAACAATACGGTAGTTACGAATTTCTTTACCGTCTTTACCGAAGAACAAAATCGCAGGCGGTGCCTGCACCTGAGTGTATTTATTAAGTGCCTGGTCAGCAGCATCATTCGCGGTGACATCGGCCTGTAATAAAACAAAATCTTTTAATAGTGTCTGTACGTTTTTATTTGAGAAAACATAATCTTCAAACTGTTTGCAGTAGGTACACCAGTCAGCGTAAAAGTCGAGCATGACATACTTGCCGGCGGCTTTTGCTGCCGCTACTTCTCTTTGTAAATCCTGCTCGGTTTTAATACGCTTAAAGACCAGATGTTTTTTCTCAACGCCGCTGCCGCTGGTTAAGCTGGAACCGTGCATTGGATCATTAAAATTACGTGCACCGGTCACACCACCTAACATGACGATGACACCGTAAACAATAAAGACGATACCCAAACCTTTCCACAATTTGAACCAGCCAGAAGCGCCTTCTTTAATAGATTCGAATGCACCTAAGTAGACACCGGCAACGATAAAGTAGCTTGCCCATAACAGCATAATAACGGTTGATGAAATAAAGCTGATACGTTCAAGGAACAAGATAGCAATGGCGAGTAAAACGGCACCCGCAGCGGCTTTAACCGTATCCATCCATGTGCCCGCTTTGGGTAATACATGTCCGCCTAAGGTACCAACCGCGAGTAACGGTAAGCCCAGACCATTACCAAGAATAAACATGGCAAGGAAACCAATAGCAGGATCACTTTCAGCAGCAACATAGGCTAATGCACCAATAATAACGGGACCGGCACAGGGGCCTATTATTAACGCAGAAGCAGCACCCATGAAAATGGCACCGTGTAATGATCCACCTTCCTGCTTATTACTGAAATTACTTAACCAGCTTTGTACCGAGGCGGGCATTTGAATGGTATAAAAACCAAACATAGAAAATGCAAGAGCAACAAATAAAACTGAAAAAGGGATTAAAATCCAGGGACTTTGGAAATAAGCTTGTAAGTTAACACCGCCAGCAAACAAGGCAACGGCTGCACCTAAAAGACCAAAGGTGATGGCCATACTTTGTACATAGGCCATTGAAATGGTGAATGCTTTTGTATGACTTATATTGTCACCATGCCCTACAATGATAGAGGATAAAATGGGAATCATAGGATACATGCAGGCGGTAAAGGCCAGTGCTAAGCCACCAAGGAAAAAGTAAATTAAAATTTCAACCAGGTTTCCCGATTGTAAAACTTTTAATGATTTATCCTGTTCTGAAACAAAATTATCTTGTGTTGTTGTTGCAGGAGCAGGAGTCGTTATCGCACTTGCTGATGAAACAACGCCACCGGCGGGCAGGTTAAAACTAACGGTTTTACGAATAGGGGGGTAACAGATTCCGGTTTCTTCTGCACAACCCTGGTAAGTAAACTGTACTTTGATGGTGGTGGCTTTATTGTTTGTTCTGATGATAGGAACAATGGCTTCAACACCGTTATGAAAAACCTTTATTTTTCCAAAAAACTCATCGTTCTTGGTTTCACCCGGGGGTAAGTTTGTTGTACCTAATTGAACGCCTTCACCTTCTTTTAATTGAAATTTAAACTTGTCACGATAAAGATAATGCTTATCGGCAATTTGCCAGTTGGCAACAATGTTATTGGCATCTTTTACCGAGGAGGTGAATTTAAAGGCGACGTCTGGTTCAAGAATTTCATCTTCATTATTTCCAAGCCCCAGATCATTGCTGAGATCATTAAGGCCGGAGAGACCACCTGCGGCAGAAACAAAGGAAACGTTAAAAGTCGCGATTATCGAAAGTAATAACAGCAAAGATTTTATAAGGTTATTTATTCTCATTATTTTTGTTCCGTAGCTAATGTGGCGGATTGGATCCAGTTTAAATAATTTTTTTCACCTGCGTCGATAGGGACAGCGATGATTTCAGGAAGTTCATAGTCATGAAGTTCCTGAATGGCTTGTTTCAAAGGTAAAAAAAGCGATTGCCGGGATTTTATCAGTAATAAAATTTCCTCAGCGTGCTCTATTTTTCCTTGCCATTGGTAAACTGACTCGACACCCCGCATAATATTTACACAGGCTGCCAGTCTCTTGTTAACCAGTGAATCAGCAATTAATGACGCTATTTCACTTGAATTGCAGGTTGTTAGTACCAATATATAGTTATCAGAGGCCATTTAACTACGATAACAACATATTTGACCCATGAGAATGGGCAAAAGCACAGTGTTTCAGGCCATTGCATAGTGCACGAATCAGGGGTTTAACGTGTTTCAAATTTTATTGCTGGCATTTTTGGTTATACCGGTCATAGAGATTTATTTGCTGATCCAGGTGGGCAGTATGATTGGTGCGGGCTGGACGATATTTTTTGTTATCGCTACTGCGATACTCGGCGCCGGTTTGTTGAGGCAGCAGGGTTTATCAACCTGGACGCGACTTAACCAAAGTATGGCGCAAGGTCAGTTGCCGCCTGGCATTCTCGTTGAAGGCCTACTTTTATTGCTCTCAGGTGCTTTTTTACTTACTCCCGGCTTTTTCACAGACGCTATAGGCTTTTTCTTTTTAATGCCTTTTGTGCGCAAATTTATTGCAGCCAATCTATTGAGTCGGGGTCTATTCGTGGCCGCAAATATGCACACAAGGCATACCTCAGAAACAACACGCTCTGCTACGACACGTTCAGTTGAAGGTCATGTCATTGAAGGTGAATACGAAGATCGTAGTGATAAAAATTAAAAAGCTTAATTTATTTTACCCCCTTGAATTCCATTGACAGCTTCCCCATTATGACCATAATTAGCACTCTTGGGGTGCGACTGCTAATTTATGGCAGGCATATAAAGCCAGTTTGAAATATTAATTTTGGCGTAACTTATTGAATTTAATAAAAATTTTCTTTAGGAGAAAATAAAAATGAAGATCCGTCCTTTACATGACCGTGTGGTCATTCGTCGTATGGAAGAAGAAACAACATCAGCTGGAGGTATCGTACTTCCGGGCTCAGCTGCCGAAAAACCGACTCAAGGCGAGGTACTTGCTGTTGGTAATGGCCAAATTACAGACAATGGTGTACGCGCTTTAGACGTTAAAGTTGGTGACAAAGTGATGTTTGGTCAATACTCAGGTACCGAAATTAAACTTGATGGTGAAGATTTGTTAATCATGTCTGAAAACGACATTGTTGCCGTCATTGAATAAATACGCGTTTGATTAAATCAAACCGATTAATAATTAATTCTAAGATTTTAATAAGGAAGAAATAACATGAGTGCAAAAGAAGTCAAATTTAGTGATGACGCGCGTCATCGCATGCTTGCAGGTGTAAACACCTTAGCAAACGCAGTAAAAGTTACTTTGGGTCCAAAGGGACGTAATGTTGTTATTGATAAAAGTTTTGGTGCACCAACCATCACTAAAGATGGTGTTTCCGTTGCGAAAGAAATCGAATTAGAAGATAAGTTCGAGAACATGGGCGCGCAAATGGTTAAAGAAGTTTCTTCTGCAACGAACGATACAGCAGGTGACGGTACAACAACGGCAACAGTTTTAGCGCAGTCCATTTTGACTGAAGGCATGAAAGCGGTTGCTGCGGGTATGAATCCAATGGATTTAAAACGTGGTATCGACAAAGCGGTTGTTGCTGCAGTTGAGAGTTTACAAAAATTGTCAAAGCCCTGTGAAGACGACAAAGCAATTGCCCAGGTAGGTACTATCTCTGCAAATGCTGACAGTGAAGTGGGTAACATTATTGCTGAGGCAATGGCTAAAGTGGGTAAAGAAGGTGTTATTACTGTAGAAGAAGGTTCAGGCTTTGGTAATGAACTGGACGTTGTTGAAGGTATGCAGTTTGACCGTGGTTACCTTTCTCCTTATTTCGTAAATAACCAGGAAAACATGACCGCGGATATGGATGCACCGTTCATCTTATTGTATGACAAAAAAATCTCTAATATCCGTGATTTATTACCGATTCTTGAAGGTGTTGCAAAAGCAGGTAAACCATTACTCATTATTGCTGAAGACGTTGATGGTGAAGCATTAGCTACACTCGTAATAAACAACATGCGTGGTATCGTAAAAGTTGCAGCGGTTAAAGCACCTGGTTTTGGTGATCGTCGTAAAGCGATGTTACAAGATTTAGCTATCTTAACAGGCGCGACGGTTATTTCTGAAGAAGTCGGTTTGTCATTAGAAAAAGCTACAGTTGAAGATTTAGGCTCAGCGAAAAAAGTGGTTATTACTAAAGAAGAGACAACATTAATTGATGGTGCTGGTCAGGCATCTGATATTGAAACACGTGTCACTCAAATTCGTACTCAAATGGAAGAAACAACTTCAGATTATGATAAAGAGAAACTTCAGGAACGTGTTGCGAAGTTAGCCGGTGGTGTTGCAGTTATTAAGGTGGGTGCAGCAACAGAAGTTGAAATGAAAGAAAAGAAAGATCGTGTTGATGACGCATTACATGCAACACGTGCGGCGGTTGAAGAAGGTGTGGTACCGGGTGGTGGTGTTGCATTGATTCGTGTGGCAGCGGATTTAGCTGATCTAAAAGGTGACAACCACGACCAGGACATTGGTATCAACATCGCACGTCGTGCAATGGAAGAGCCTATGCGCCAAATCGTTATGAATGCAGGTGATGAAGCCTCTGTTGTCGTTAACAAAGTTGCAGAAGGTAAAGGTAACTTTGGTTACAATGCAAGTAATGCTGAATACGGCGACATGATTGAAATGGGTATCTTAGATCCGACTAAAGTAACACGTTCAGCATTACAAAATGCTGGTTCAGTTGCCGGTCTTATGATTACCACTGAAGCAATGATTGCTGACTTACCGGCTGATGCTTCGGCACCTGCATCACCTGATATGGGTGGTATGGGCGGTATGGGTGGAATGGGCGGCATGATGTAAATGCCAGCCCGAAAATGCCGGACTTGAGTGTGTGTGGCGTTGGTTAAATACTTCCGTTGCTCACGTACTTAATGTACGTTGCGCGACGGGTTATTTAACCGCCTTGCATCCATCTCAACTCCAACATTTTCAAATTGCCATTATTAAAAAAGCCTCATCTAA
>Ga0316206_1001569_pt1 | contig 19310 bp, 18 predicted proteins | sample 6monthpyrite_MG_FD_204942 | JGI IMG/M metagenome (GOLD analysis project Ga0316206, IMG submission 204942) | Microbial mat bacterial communities from mineral coupon in-situ incubated in ocean water Damariscotta River, Maine, United States -... | ecosystem: Environmental > Aquatic > Marine >... | reverse complement strand
TGAGTCAATAATTTTTTGATTAGACATAGGTCCTCCAGTTACGAATTTTTATTAAAAAAATCGTCAACCAGTGAGGGCCCTCAAGGCGACCTCTAACCTATAGCATTACTACAATTAGGAACTTATGGGCGCTTACTGAATCCGCAAATGGCCCGTGGTTTAAAAAAAGATTTCACCTTTTATAAGGCCCAATTGGCAGAGGGAGTTAAGGTTTTTGGTGCCTTCAATGCGGTGACGGATGAGAATATTTTTTATCGAAAAAGTCTTATTGATTTTAAATTTTTAGCTTTACTGTTTGGCCGTATCGCCGATTTTTATGCGGGATATGGCAATCCTCAAGTGAATGCTCAATTGAGATCATTTTTAAATACCTGCGCACCGATCTCTAAGGGAAAACAATGGGGAGAAGTCGTGGTGGCGAAGCCGCTCTGTCAGGCGCTTTTTTATGCTTCATTGGATAGTTATTATACAAGTTCGAGAAAGGGAAAATTTCCCAATAAAATGATTTTTACAAAAGTGGGAAGTGGCATAAAGGCCTTTACCACGACGGCCTTAGTGGTAGGAAACGGGATAGAACGTTACCAAACTCTCTTGGCCAAGTATGAAAAATCTAAGGGCACTCAGGTAACAGATTTTACCTTAGATTTTGAAACTGAGCTAAAATTTGGCCATTGGGGGCGCAGTGAAGACTTGGCGATAGTGCAGGCCAATCTAAAAGTCGACTATCCAGGAGACGCTAAAAGTGAAAAATTTTACCCATTGGAGGGTGGTACTTGGTTTGAAGTTCTGGCCACCTCTCCCGCTGAACCTGGCCTTTCCAGTTTAGTGAGAATTCCGGACAGTAGAAAACTTAAATCTAAAAAAGTTATTCATAAAAAATACTTTCGCAAAAGATGGGGGTTCCTGCCAACTCTAAAAGCTATCCCTTGGTTTAATGAAAAAAAACCTAACAAGGGTGTTATACCCTTTCGTGCAGGTATGTACTCTGTTGGTGGTTGGTCCGATTTGAGTCCTGTCCTAGTCTTAAAGGCGAGTGGATGCAAGGAGGTCCTGTATAATACCAGACAGGGTGGAAGTAGCGTTTTTGGCCAACAAATTTTTATTCGATTGACGGGTTACACCGATAAAATTAGTTTTTGGAAAGACCTTAAGAAAAAAAATAGAAGTGGGTGGCGCTATCTTACTGGCGCAGAGAGAAATTCTCCCTGGAATAGAATTCATAATCTCGCCAACCCAAACAGTTCTTATAATCTTTCCATCAGAGAGGCTGATGTGATTTATTGCACTGATTGGGATAAGTTTGAGGTCTTTAAAAAAGAAATTCCGCAGACGCTAAAGGACGCCTACCACGCGCCCTTATTCTTCAAAGACGAGAGCACCGCCTCTGAGTATAGTTTTGGTGGGGATTCCGCTGGCAAGTCAGTGGATGGTTTTCCAGGCTGTATTCCTCGCTAATAGCGCTATAGACCCTTCTTAAATTATCTGGCCTAGTCAATTTGTTGTAGATGTCTTTGTAACGAACTGAAATTATCCTTAACACAAGCTCTGTAAAAATACCCTAAAGTTTCAGAGTTGGAATTGGTACAGTAGCGCAAATAGAGCGGGCCAGAGAGCTGTCTTTCCAACGCACGAAAATTATCCGCGATACAATTGGTGTAGAAGTAATCAACCAGCGCTCCCGAGTTTCTGCAATAGCTTATAAAGGAATTGGGGATCTCCCGTTTTAGCTGTGAGAAGTTTTGATTGACACAGTTTTGGTAGCTAAAAGAAACGGCATTACCAGCAAAGCCATTATTATAACAAGTTTGTAGATAAAGCCCATGGGCCGCGTAGGAGATCATCATCAGTAGCAAAGTCATTATTAGCTTTTTCATTTATCCATCCCTGATTTATGTGTCTTTTATAAAAGTAGAATGTATTCGAGAAACTTTGTTTTTGCAATTCAGCGATACGGTAGAAAATTCATTGTTGAGGATAATAGTCGGGTATTGGTAAGGATAAAGCTTTTAATAAATGCTGTTATACAGTATGTTTGGCCAAACTAAAAATAATCTAATACGAGGACCGAGATGAATACTGCAAAGATTAAAACGTCACTATTATTGATAGGTCTGCTGTTTGCACCAATTCTTCTAGTGCGGGCAGATCAAAAGGCCGCTTCCTCTGTTACCAATCTTCTAACACCCGCTAAAATAGAGACAAAAGTCAAAGAAGAAGTTGCCGATCTCCATGTGACCACCGGGGCCACCTTATTCGATGTCGATCTTGCTGGTGCTGTCGGATTTTCTACAAAATATAAATATGAAGTTGAGCCGTCTCATAAAGCAGGTTTTTACACCCGTGTTGATGAGTGGAAATTAAAAGTTAATTTGCGGCCGGGTGACATTATTAAAGGTCTGGCGGCACCGATCTTTTTTAATATTGAAAAAGGTGAGAATATCTTATTTATCAGACAATTTAAAAAACAGAAAAAGGCTTTAATCGCCAAACCTTATACAATTTTAAGACTGCCTTTAAACGCCCAGCTGGCGAAAGAAAAACTGCGACCAGGTGATCTGGTACAAATTCCTACGACTATGAGTTTGGCCTTTGGAGCGGGAACAGGTAAGGCTTTAAATATTGTCGATGCAGGGGTCAGTGTCGTCAAGGCCCTCAGTGGTGAATTTTTCTTTAATATTTTTAGAATGAAAAATAATCATGTGAGAGTAAGAATTATTAGCAAGAAAATGAATAATCGCAACCTTGGGGTCGGTGCCGAATTAGAATTTGATATTTTTGGAATTCGTATATTGGATAATGTTGTGGAAAAATTAATAGAAACTGATTTGGCAAAATTAGATTTTGGGAAAAATAAAGGAGAGCAATTTATTCTCGATTATATTTTTGATCTCAATGATAAAGCGGCGATAGCAGCTTATAATGAAATACTCTCGGCCACCTATAAATTAAAAGAGCTAGAAATTATGCGAGAGTTTATTCGTAAAAAGGGATTGGGAAATACGCTCTTTCATATTTTTGAAAAATCAGAAAGGCTGGCCTTACAAGACCAAAATGAAACATCCAAAAGAGCAGAACGCTTATTTAAGGGATTTAACCAATTTAAGGGAAATAACCGCGAATTAAAGTTTGGCGCCATCATAACAAGCTTTATGAAAGAAACAGTTTATAGAAAAAATATTTTGGCAGAAGAGAATCTCGATGGCAGTTTAAATAAATTTATTTACCATACAATTACAGCAAATAAAGGACGTAAATTCGGTCTTGGACCTCTTAGTCTAAAGGAAAGAGCAAATAAAACTATATTTGCTATTCTGCCCGAAAAGATCGCCAGCAGCAAGACAGATTTTGCAGATCTAGGTTTCTCCTTTAATATTTCAGATTCCATACTGAGGGTTCGCGAGCAAAAATATCTCAAGCGAGACCTTAAAATGAATTTGCCAAAATATGTGGAAGATCAATTAAATTGGCACCCCTTTGCGCGTAGGATAAAAAATGCAAAAGTGAATATTGAAGTTTATATAAATGGTGCTGCCTTTATTAATGTACAGCAGAAGAGTCGCAAAGAACTCAAGAGAATTATTACTAAGTTTTTAAAAATGCATGAAAGAGAGGGCAAAACTTTTGGTGAAGTGGCGACTAATACCACTCTAGAGACCATCTTTTTAAGAAACTTAAACGAATATTATGAAAAAAGAAAATTGGCAAAAGTTTTACATAAGGCCCTCTATGGAAAAATAAGTGCAGAAAAACGTGTCGATTTGATCATGTCATTGAAGAAAAATTCTGTTTTTAGAAAAATCGGCTTTGCGGTCATACTATCCCTGCTCGATGAGCGAGATTTAACAGAACTAACTTATACGAAACTTAAAATAAGCGGTAAAAAAATTGCAATAATATATTTTGAAGACGGAGTACGAAATATTCCCAGCGTTTATAAACAGTTGAGAAGTTTACAAAATGTCTTCGATGGGAATAATTATAGTATGTTCTTATAAAGTTTTTAAAAAATTAATGATATCTAGTTTTTCATTTTGCGAATACTTTTCTGTACCATCTTTATTTAAAAGCATACGACTATGACCCATATTTCCTAGACCTGGTTTTGTGGTGTCAAAAAATGCTGATTTATCTTTTTTCCATTCCTTTGGAATATCTGCGCCCACGGGGTAGCCGACACATTCTGCTTGAAAATCTGTCTCTGGATCGATGGAGGGGCCTTGTATAAAGGTGGTTGGTCGATTTTTAGGAATTGTCAGGAGGGCACATAAATTGGGAATGGAGTTATTGTGAAAGTAGGGGTAGCGAGCAAAGATGCCTACTAACGGTGGTGGTACATAACCCATTTGTGGCCTGACTACTGTTTTCATCCATTTTGAAATGGCCAATTTGTTGAGGTTCTCTGAAAAGTACTTGGTACCCATCCAGCGTTGCGGGTCAGTACCCACATCTTTCACCGGGGTTTTTTCGTGGTAGATGATTTTTGTGGTGGCCAATTGCTCTGTTGGCGTAAGTTCATTCACATTTTCAGAACTCCAGCCCTTTTCGTAGACGCCATGACATTTTTTGCAGGAGACGAGGTAATTGGCCTCCCCCCGTTTGGCGCTAGCAATATCGATTGAATCCGCAGCAAAAAAATCAGTCCAGCGCGGGGCCTTGGTGCTGAAGGCGGCGACGGTAAGTTGGTCGATGGTTTTTTGATTGTCTTGCATCCATTTTTCTAATGCTTTTAAATCTGTTCCACGACCCAATTCATTCCATAGAAAATTGGTGAGGATGGGATTTCCCGCCACGATTGAGCCGTCGGATAGCCAACGGGTTTTGTATTTTAAATTCCACCAGACGGCGGGTTTAGAGTCGGAGACAAAATGTGTCAGTTCATTTTTTCGGGGGAATTTTTCATAAAATTTACTTTTTGTGGCGTATTCATCTGGGTTTCTGCGTGCCAGGCTTAAGGCCACTTGTGGCAGTGATGTGTCGAGCCCTAAAACTTGTGGGTAGATAGCGTCCACACTTCTTAGGTTTTTTTTTGTTCTCTTAAACATTTTGCGTTCATCTTTGGAGGCCCCGGTGGCGACTTGAAAAATGCCACTGGGAATAAGGCGTACTGTTTTTTTCGCCATTTTGAAAAGACTGTTGGCGCGCACGCGGCGGTTGGTCAGCCCCATGATCGGTTTGCCAAATAAAGTGGCAGTGTGACAAGCGGCGCAACTGAAGGTCAGGCCTTTTGCGTGTTTTGTTTGCATGAGAGTTGCGCCCATAAAAAACTCGGGCCTAGTGCCGTTTGGGTAGGGGATTTTGAAAACACCACGGGCCCCCTCCTGTGGATATTCATTTAAGCCGAGCCATTGATAAAAACCTTTGACGGTTTTGAAGCCCATTTTCTTATTCGTGATTCTTCTAATAATTTTTTTGATGGGATTTTTTGTATCGGCTTCTAAAAAGTTTTTAAGTGGATCAAAAGGCATCAAGAGTCCAGTCACACTGACGGGATAAATTAAAGCGTGAATATAACCATCTTTTTGGTATTGTTTTAGCTTCTCAGGATTTAGCTGGTATATATTTTCTCTGGAAGTGCCGAGGGGAATCGTCGCCTGGTTGGACCAGTCGGCAACATTATTTAGATTGGCATATTTGGCATATAAGGGGAGAGAAAGGAAAAAGATGACAAGTAATTTCATAAAATTTGGCCTTGTTCAAAAATGATTGGTGAGAAATTATGTCTAGGAGAAAACTATCTGGCCACGGGAGTTATCTTACTAAGTTTGACATCTTGATATAAATTAGCTTTTGCGTGGGTCGCTTAATTTTTTTTAAGCGTTGGCCAAGGTATTCAGTGGCGGTTGTTTTTGTGCGCGCAAAGTTACCAGTGATAAGGGGAGAACGATGACGATATTTAATAATAAAAAGAAAAACCCCAAATTGCTCAAGGTAAAGGAAATGCCAAATTTGTCTATGCCGTAGCCTACTAAAGGCCCTAGGATAAAAAACCCAAGTCTAAAAAAAAGGCTAACTAAGGAATTAGCGGTGGCCCTAAAAGTTCCGGGGATATTTGCATTAAAGGCATCGTTGAGTAGGACTTGGTTAATGGATCTGGCAACTTTAAAGGAGAGGCCGATGGCAATGCCCATCCAACCGGTTAGATAGGCCATGCCAAGGTAGCCAATAATGGGTAAAAAGGAGGCAAAGATGATCATTGGCATAAAGCCATAACGTCTTTCTAATGCTGGAACAAATTTTCCAACCACTCCTACAACTATATTATGACCGGCCCACAGCAGTCCAAAATATGCGATATTAATTCCCTGTTCCATCCAATATTTTTGAAAAATCCAAACGGCAGTGTAAGTGGCCAGCCCCCAGATGACTAAATTTAAAAATATCAGCCGCAAATAGGAAGTCTTAAAAACTTGGCCCCAAATATTTTTGAAATTTTCCAGATGTTGAGATCGAGGCATTTTTATATAAGGAGGTTCTTTTAAAGTTAGCGCAATAAAAAAGGGAATCCAACTTATCAGTGCTTGCGTCACTAGCACGTGGGAGAAAGAGCTTAGCACTAAGACACCACCAATGATGGAAGCAATAGATTCGGCTGACGTTTTATAGAGTTGCAAATTCGCTAATATTTTTTTTTTGCAAACCTTGACTTCCTTCTCTTCGTGACAAGAATCAAAGAGCAGTGAGATGTCGGCACCGGAAATGAGGCTGAGTGAGCAGGCGACGAGTATTTCATAGAAAACGAGATGCTCAAAATTATTTAAAGTAACCAGAAGTGTATAGCCAACCCCCGCTAGAAAGGAACCTAGGACGATGGTATTTTTTCGCCCCCATATATCGCATAAATACCCTGAGGGTAGCTCCATAATAGCTACAGAAATACCAAAAATGGCTTGCAGCTGAAATATTTGGCGCATATTCAGGCCGAGATTAATGAAGTAGGGAACCAGCACGGGAATGATGACGAGGAACATCCAAAAAAAACCAAAGTAATAAAGTTTTTTTACATTTTGCTTACATTCCAATTTTGTCATCAGGCCCTCTTGATCTAGATAAAAGGTTTATAAAAGTTGGAAGACTTTTGAAAGCAGGAACGTATTATTTATACATAAAGTCATATTATTAACAAACAATGCTCACTAAATATGCTTATGCACGTCGCGTAATACATTTATTGTTGGAAAACTATTGCTTTTTGGATCTGCTTATGCGGAACGCATTGTTTGTGTTTGCTGACAAATTTTTAAAAATTTTTCAGCGGAGTTTTGCCAATTGACGGTGGCCAGGTGTGGGTGACGTTGGCGCTGAATTTGTTGGCGAGCTCTCAATGCCAGAGGTGTCAGCTGGCGCAAATAGTTGATGATGTCTGCTTCTTCAAAAAAATAAACTTCTGCTTGGCCAAGGATCAGCTCGCTAGCACCGATATTATTTTTGTAGGTAAAGAGAGGAAGACCTTTGGCGTAGGCTTCTAAAACGACCAATCCAAAGGGATCGTAGAGCGAAGGAAAGATAAAGGCATCGGCGAGGTCGTAGAATGTTGCGACACGATCGGTGAAGGCAATATGGCAACTGGTAAATTCAACGGGAAAGATACTGCGCCTACTTTGTTCGGAGACACCGATGGCGAGCAATTGTAATTGGGGAAATTGTTTAAGCCACTGGTTTAATTGTGGCAGACCTTTGCGTTCAAAGGCGCCGACAAAAAGAATGATTGGCCGCTTTAAATCAATGACTTTTAGTTGGGGGTATTCAATTATAAGTTTTTTTATTATTTCACTTTTCGTTTCTGTTGTTGGTTTAAAGCGCGTTAGGTTGACGCCTGAATAAATAGTTGAAATATGTGAATCGGGAATATTAAATTTTTGCTGACAATAGTTTTTTACAAAGTCTGATAATGCAAAAAATTTTGTATTGGGATTGAGGAAAAAAACTTTTTCCGTCCAGGCGAAATAACTATAGGCTATTTTTTTATAGATCCATCTAAGAGGGGGCATTTTTAGATGTTTAAAAAATAACGGGTTCCATTGAGCGTGGACAAATTGAATATTGACAATATCTGCCAAGAGGGAGGCTGCCCCAATGGAAATATGCACGGAGTTTGGAGCATAAGCTTTCTTATGAAAATAATAAAAAGCGGAACAAAGATGATAAAACATACTTTTGAGCAGAGATGGATAGATTTTTTGGAAAGGAATTTTCTTATGGTGAAGTTTCTGGCACAGGTCTGGCGCATGGGGGAAAATAATGGGAGGTGGAGAGCAGGTATAGCTGACTACTTCAATGCGCGATATCTTTTTAAAATCAATATTGCGACAGAGTTCAATCATGGCATTTGAATGGCCTATCTCCAGGGTAAAATCATGCACGTAAATAACTAATTCCATGACATTATTTTACCTTAATTTTATAAAATCAGTTTTTTTAGCACGATTCTTCCCGTGTGAATTAGTCGGTCAAACAGTCGGTTAAAAAAGATTAAAATTGGTTTTAATATTTCCGATAGATGGTTTATGAAAAAACTAATTTATACCTTATTATTTATTGTCATTACTTATTCTACTTTTGGTGAATCTATTGAGCAGCTTATAGGGCAGCGAAAAGAAAACTGTTTGGCGACGCGAGAGTATGTCACGGCCTTAGAGTTTTTACGGGAAAAAAAGAATAATTTTCTTTTACCACCTAAACAGGCGCAGAAAGTTTCCAGCACTGTTTCCAAAGGGTGCACTGGCGCCGCCGGTAGATTTATTAAAGTGACCAGCTTGTTATCTGCCGCCGATTTAGATTCTAATAATGCTATTAGCATCGCAAAAAGATTTGCGCTATCGACGGATAGTGAAACCGCTGCCTTCATTACTATTTTTAAAAAAGTATATCTTAAAAAATATTTAGATTTGAGTGTGCAAAAAGCGGTGCAGATTGCACTTTCTTTATCGATTGATTTTCAGGGTAAGAAAAAACATGTGTTGGATGATTTTCACCGTTTAGTAAAATTTTGTGTTTCCGAAAAAGGTTTGGACTTACCGAAACCTAAATGTGCCGGCATGGCGGTGCAAATTACGAGATTGGGGCAGGGTTTTGATAGCGGTGTTAGTGTGGCGTTTATTGAACTGTATAATTACCTGACCGAAACTGGTGGTCTGGCGCTGGCCACTTATAAGGCTTTGGAAATTTCTCAAAAAGCGATTGTGCATGGGCCATTATCTAAAACAAATTTTATTCAGGCCTACAAGTATGCCATTGCAAAAAAAGGGCTGGACTCCACTAAGCTACAAGCGGTGAATTTTGCAGTGAGTATGGCGGCGCGCTCTTCAAGAGTTGTCGAGGATCAAAATGCGTATGTAAAAAGAGCTCCCGCCGCAAAATGATCGGTACCCGGGACTGGTAAGAGAGTTGGCCTCACAAGTGGTCCGTATATTTTCTTTTTATAGTTTTTTTGTTCTTTCGCTACTTGCGTCCAATGATCCGGAAAAATGAGGGGAGCGATGGCCGTGGCAAGGGCAAGGAGGGAGACGATTTGCCCGGTAGACTTCGATTGTGCTTGGGTCAACATATACAGAGAAGCTCCACCATTGGTGGCGACACTAAGCCATTTTAAGCGATTGCCCATACGAGCAATTTTATTAATATGTTCCTCCGCCAAGCGCTCTCGAATTAATTGTGCACGATCCGTATCTTTTTTATATTTTCGAACATCGGCATAAGAAGATTGGTAAGCATTATAATATGAATTTAAATAGATGCTTAGGGAGAGAAAGCCTGCACCAACAACAATGCCGCTGAGAGGAGATCTTTTATCTGGGTCTTTACTTTCATCTACATCACCCATCATTAAAATGCCCGCTAATAAAGTTGTGGCGGCAGAAACTTTTAACGGGAGCTGGCCAGTCCATCCCTGTTTTTGTTCATTTAGGGATTCAATTTGTAGGCGTTCGCTAGCACGTGGAGTAACCAGGAGCTCTGGATAATCCAGTTTTGTTTCAGCGGCATGCACATGCATTGCCGTTATTAGGGGTAGGAGTAGGGCTAGGGTTAGGGTTAGGGTTAGAGAAAGTTTGAGTACTTGGCCAAATGACTTCATTAAAAATACCTTTCTAATAAGTTTATAAGTAGAGATTTCTTTACTATAATAATTTCTCATAACTCTTTATTTAGGGAAAGGTAGAAATGATTTTTTTAATAAATACTTTGCTTTTAATAGGCGCCATTTACCCGACTTTTTTAGATGCAAAAATCATTGGGAAAATTATTAAGTTGCGCGGCAAGGTCACTGTCTTGCAACCACACAAAGTTGCGGAAGTGGCGGCCAGCAAGGGGATGGCGGTGGCCGAGGAAACCTCAATCAGTACCCAAGAAAAAAGCTTTGCGGTGGTAGAGTATCGCACCGGCTCTAAATTAACCATAGGCCCAAAGAGTATGGTGGTGCTGTTGCCCATGGGGAAACAAAAATCTGGTATCGTTAATCTCTTGACCGGCAAGCTCAAGGCCAGGGTTACTAAAAAACCCTCAAAAAGCGGTGATAAAAAGCATCATTTTATTATTAAGACAAAAACCGCCGCGATGGGGGTGAGAGGCACTGATTTCCAAACGACATATAATGCGGAAAACGAAGTTACCTCTCTTTTAGTCTTTGGTGGAAAAGTTGCCATGGCAAAAATAGATCCAAAAGAGGTGGCAAAAATTGTCGATCAGGCATTGCTCTCAAAAAATGCTGTGTTGGTTAAAATTGGTCATTTTTCTGGCGTTTCCAATAATTCAAAAATGGCCAGTGGCCCGGTCAAAATTTCTCCTACCCAATTTACTCGGCTAAAATTAAACGATACTTTTTTAAAAGGAAAAATTTCTGATGAAAAATTTAAAAAAGAGCTGAGTAAAACTGAAAAAACTTTTGCCTCCATGAAGTCGGATGAAGAAACTGAACGTGGTGCAAAGGATAATTTAACAGGCCGTGTGCGGCCCACCTCTGGAGGCTATATTGATTTGGAGTCTAGTTTGTATATAGCACCCAATGCCCATGCCAAGTTTGATAAAAAAGTGAATGTTTTTAGCATTAGCGAAGATAAAGGGGACATCAAAAATGACGGGAATTATACGCCACCTCGCGGTACTTTATTAGATGCGAAACGAGGCTTTGTGGTAGACAAAAGTATACCCGACAGCAATACCTTGGAGAGGGTTAAAAAATTAAATGAAGCTATTGCTGGCCAGATTGTTAAACCTAAAAAAGCAGTGAAGAGTGAATTGCAAGATATTAAAGATTTAGAAAACGATGCCTATGATAAGTATTTTCAGGTACCAGAATAAAAGGCACAGGCAATTTTTTCCTTTTTCATTTTCTCTAATTTTCAAAAAAATATTTCCTGGCAGATGGTCGAAAAGCCAATTTATAAAACTCAGCTATAGTGCAAAAGTTAGTGGGTTTAAGGATGAAGAATTGGCTTGGAAAATAGGGACAAATATCCCCTCACTAATGCTGCAACGAAATCTTGGAAATATTCGTTTCAATGTTAGCAAAGAATTAAAAGGATTGGCCTCTGGATCGCGTATTAATATGGCCGCCGACGATGCCACGGGTCTGGCGATTAGTGAAACCATGCGGGCAAAAATAAGAAGCAAAGGCATGGCGATGAGAAATACCAACGATGCCATCAGCTTAATTCAAGTGGCCGAAGGGGGCTTGGGAGAAATTTCTTCTCTACTCATAAGACTGCGCGAATTGGCGATTCAATCCTCTTCGGATACCGCATGGGATAGCGATCGAAATTTTGCCAATACAGAATGTCACCAATTAAAATCTGAAATTCAAAAAATTGCTCTCTCTACTGAATTTAATGGTATGCGTTGTCTCAGTGGGACAAGTGGTTCACTGGATTTTCAAATTGGATCAAAACATCATAATTTAGCAAGAATGAGCATTGATACAAAAGAATTAGAGAGTACTTTGAGCGCCCTCAAAATCGATAAAGTGAATACCCTTTCAAAGCAGGACTCGCGCCAGAGTTTAGAGCGATTAGATTTCGCCTTGACCGCTATTAGTATGAAAAGAGCACACCTGGGGGGGATCCAAAACCGTTTGGAAAAGACCATGAATAACTTAAACATCCAGAAAGAAAATTTGGCCCATGCCAATAGTCGTATTAAAGATACCGATGTGGCACAATCGGTGGCAAACTTAAATAAAGCGAATTTGGCCACCCGAATAACCGCCAATTTGTTGGTGAGTACGAATAATAAGGATCGCTTGGCACTCGATTTAATTTTATAGGGAGACAGTATGTTCATTTTTTTATTACGCCATGGCGATGCTGAGGCACATCGGATTGACCGAGAGAGGTCACTTTCAGAATTTGGCCAACAGCAGATTTGGCAAACCGCCACTAAGGTGCGCGAAAAAAATTGTCAGATTGAGCAGGTTTTCCATAGTGGCCTAAAGCGCGCACGTGAAAGCGCAGAAATAATGACTCGGGAATTAAGTTTAAATTGCACGTTTTCAGAAGTCACCGGGCTGACCCCCAACGATGATATTCACCATTGGGCGCAACAGATTAACCGATTAGAGAAGAGCACACTTTTTGTGGGGCATAACCCATATATGGGCGCTTTGCTAGGGCATTTAACCCAGCAAAGGCTGAGTTTTGCACTAGGGCAAATTGTTTGTCTAGATATAATTGCCAACAAGGCCAATCTACTCTGGACACTCAAGCCTTAATTTTGCAGAATGCTTTTAAAGTAAACCTAGAGAGAGGGTAAATCATGAGCAAGTCGTTGAAAGATGCATTATTGGATGCTGGTTTTAAGGGCAAAAAATCTATTAATGAAAGAGAGAAGGTTAAGAAAAAGGATGTTCGTACATCCTCTGTTATCCATCAGGAGCAGAGAAATTTTTGTGAAGTTTGTGAGTTGATTCAACCCGATGTGGAATTGTATAAGCATCGCAACCCGGTCATTCACGATGCCGAGTGGATATGCTCGAAATGTGCTGATGAGAACCAGGTGCCAGATAAATTCCGTCAAACAAATCAAAGCGACTTTGCTAAAAAAAGGCGTTTTATGCGTCAATTTGGGGAAACGAGGAAATTTTAATTTTCAACCCCTAGAAAGAGCGATACTTTAAGCCCACTTAAAATATTAAGTTTAGTAACAACTTTAACAACTTTAACGAGGGGCTTTAGAGATGCATCTTAATCCATTAAAAATAACTCCATTATTGGCAAAGACTCCAACGGCTAAACCTCAGTATTCCGTTACTGTGCAAGATAAAAATGGCCAGGGTATCGCCGTCGGTGACCCTCGGGTAACGCGAGCTTTAGTAGCTCTGATGAATCAACATGCCACCATTGGCGGCGCTGCTGCTCACTGGGGTGGCCCCGCCGCCTTCGCGGAAATTATGTCTGCCACCCATGCTTTGATGTTTAAGCACCAGGGGAAACAATGGTATGAGAATTTTAATTTTGTAAACGATGCTGGTCACACGGAAAATGGTATCTATGCCCTGCGCGCAAATTATGCGTTTGATAATCTGACATTCGACGACTTAAAAGGTTTTAGGTCCATTGAAAGTAAACTAACCGGACACGGTGAATCTCATTTAAACCCACAAGGGGTTTTAGTTTCTAATGGGCCCTTGGGCTCGGGCCTACCACAGGCGCAAGGACTTGCCCTGGGAGACCATTTAATCGGCAACGATCGGGTGACAATTTGTACTCTTTCCGATGGTGCCGCCATGGAAGGTGAGGCGAAGGAATCCTTTGCCGCCATTCCTGGGCTGGCGAAAAAGGGTAAGTTGAATCCCTTTGTCATGATCATTTCCGATAATAACACGAAATTGTCGGGTAGAATTGATGCCGACTCTTTTTCAATGGACCCCACTTTTGCATCCCTCAGCGTCTTGGGCTGGGATGTTATTGGCGGCGGCGATGGTAATGATTTACAAAATGTTTATACGAAAATCGAAACAGCGTTGGAGCGGGCACAAAAAAATCCTCAACAAGCTGTCTGCATTCATTTTAAAACCATTAAAGGTTTTGGCGTCAGTGCCACCGAAGAGAGTGCTAGTGGTGGCCATGGATATCCCCTCAAGGCCTACGATGAAAAATTAGTAGGGTTTATTAATGAAATTTTTGCCGGGGAGGTTCCTGTAGAATTTGAGGATTGGTGCGCCTCAATTTTGGCGGCAAAACCGGCGCCAGCAGCGAAAGAAATGAAGGGCAATGATGTGCAGGAAAAGGTGGTTAGTGAAAAAGTCCAAATGGGATTTGCGAGAGCGGTGAATAGTGCGGTAGAGGGAGGTCTTCCTGTTTATTCTGTCTCTGCAGATTTACAGGGATCAACCGGAATCGCAGGTTTCCACAAGGCCCATCCCGAACACTATATTGACATTGGTGTTGCGGAATCAAATATGTTGAGTACGGCGGTAGGACTTTCTAAGCTGGGATTGATTCCCATTGTCGACACCTTCGCGCAATTTGGTGTCACTAAAGGCAATTTACCTTTAACCATGGCCGCCCTATCGCAAGCGCCTGTGATTGCTCTTTTTTCCCATACCGGTTTTCAAGATGCAGCTGATGGGGCCTCTCACCAAGCAACCACTTATTTTTCTGCAGTCAGCTCCATTCCACAAACTGTTGTGGTCAATGTAGCTTGCTCAAAGGAGGCCGAAGCCTTGATGACTTCTGCCTTGCATACTTTTGCAGAAAAACGCAATAAGGGCGAGACACCAGATTCTGTGATCTTTTTTTTGGGGCGAGAAAATCATCCCTCATCTTATGCTCAAGGGTTATCTTATGAATGGGAGAAAGCGCAAGTCCTACAAGAGGGTAGTGATGCCACAATTGTCGCCTGTGGCCCCTTACTGGCCCACGCTCTTAAGGCGGCAGAGGAATTACGGGATGAGGGAAAATCCATTACCGTCATCAATAATCCATTTGTCAATCGACCCGACATTACCACCATTGCGGCCGCTGTTAAAAAAACTGGTGGCAAGCTAATTACGGTGGAAGACCATCAAATAAAATGCGGCATGGGGGCACAATTATGTCACGCCCTAAAACTTGCCGGCCATGAATTTGACCTTGTTTCCCTGGGCAACCCAGGAATTTTTGGCCAATCTTCATACCAGGCCGACCATTTATATGCAAAATATGCCATGGATTACCAGGCCATTGTACAGGCCGTATTAAAGCTTTAAGGTACAGGATCGGGGTAGAGAGCATTGATATCTTCTCGGTCCCAATAACTTAGGTGATCGACTTCTGGTTGATAGAGTTGGCCATCTAGCGTCGCCATTGTCGCAATTTTTGTATTGAGTGCGAAAGCATTTGGTGGATAGAGCATGATGGATTTGAGATCAAAAGGGGAATCAATAAAAAGTGTCGTGTCTGTGGGGATCTTTTTAAATTGTGGCCAGAATTTTTTTTCTATATTGCCCCAAAAAATTTGTAAAAATTCATCCCGATCGTGACGACTTTGTTCGTGAAAGAAACCTAGGGTATGCACAAGTTCATGAATCACTGCCCCTTTAGTACAATTTTCCGCCAGTGTAATAAATTGTTGACCTCCATGTCTGCCTACACCCGCATAGCAATTTTTTTTACCACTTATAATCGCTACAAAATCTTTTTCATCTTTTCTGGCAACAAATTTAATATTAGTTTCTTTATTTAAATATTCGATCGCCTGGATCACTTGCTCATAATTGGGCAACGTCTTCATTACAGTGTATGGAATTATTCCCTCTTTCCACAATTTTGGTTTATGTAATAAAACTTTTCCCTTAATTTTTTTAGCATTTAATGGCAGAAGAACATCGCCGTGGACAACTTCTTTTCCTGCGCTGGAGATAAACTTTACCAAGTGTGCATCGCCTATTTGTTCTAAAGTATCTACGTTGTCCCAATCAATTTTTACCGTGGGCGGCACTGTATCGCGCTTTAATTTTTTAAATTTTAGCGGTGTCGCTTGAAGGGTATCTACCGCAGTCATTTTAGCACTATTATCTTGCATTTTAACTGCAGCTTTATATTTTATCGCTGGGGGAATGACTTTAGTTTCTGCTAGAGGAGGGGGAGAAGGAGAAGGAGAAGGAGAAGGAGAAGAAGGAGGAGGGTCAGGAGATTTAGGGGAAAAAAACTCTAGAAGAAAATAAGTAAAACCTGATAATGCGATCAAGAATAAAAAAAATTTCATGATACCCTCTTAAATGCCAACGATGTTTATTCTAACAAAAATCCTGAATACTTTAAATAAGTTTACATTCCTAAGGATACGGCCTTTCGTTCCCATTGATTTCAAGGCCGAGGAATTTTATAATGGATAGAGCATGTTGTGTTTGGACATTTAGGAGAGTTAATTGATCAAGAACTATTTAGTGAATGCAAAAACTAAGGGGCAAATTCTTTTGGCGGATGGAACGATTTTAGGGCGTGGTAAAAATTGTCACGTTCCCATTGATGATGAATCTTTGAGTAAGGAACATATTCGAGTTACCATCTTTGGCAGTAGAGTGGCCATTGCAGATCTTGATTCCGCTACCGGTAGTAAGGTTAATGGCACACCTCTTAGTGCGAATACGCCTGTCGTTTTAAAAGTCCAAGACAAAATTGAAATTGGTCAGCAACATTTTACTTTTATCCAAGTGGCAACGACTGCTGTGGAAATTCCGGAAATAGATACAATAGAAGAACTTGAACTAGAAATAATTCAGGATAATAGTCGTTTATTTAATACCGCGGAAGATCCTGGTGAGATGGATATGCCACCTTTGTACCGTCGACCATCAGAGTCCGCTGCTAGAAATCGCCTTTCTAGTGAAGAGATGGCAAGGTATTCCTGTGACGAGTTGACAAAAATTTTAAAAGAACAAAAAGAATATCTGGTCGATTTGAAAAAATTCTCTAATGAGTTGATTCACCAAATTTCTGAAGCGCATAAATTAGAAAGAGAAATCCAAGATATTAACAAAAAAATAGGCCCGTTAAAACTACTCTTTGAAACTAACCGCACCGCTGTGCTGGACGAAAAATATAAAATTTTTAAAAAATTAGATGCGCAAATAAAGTCTCTTGAGTCTCAGCGCGAGAAAATTAGGCCAGAATTAAAAAATTACATGGAGTATCATCGATTAAATGATCAAAAAATTTCCTGCAAAAATATTTTGCGAAATTTGCATCAAACGGAATTAAAATTAGAAGTTGAGCGCAGTAACAGAGCACTTCTAAATGAACAAAAATACTTTAAAGATTTAGAAAGTCAGCATAGTAAAACGCTTTATTTTGAACAGCAAAAAAAGCGGGAAGAAGAGATGCAGACAAAGCGTGAAATTCAAGAGGAAATTAAAAAGCTACAAGAGAAAATGAAAAAATTAGGCTAAGTTTGCGTTCCTAAGGAACGCATGATTCTATATAATTCCCTACCCACCCATGCATCCGTCGCAGCGTACTTTAATTGCGCCTGGCTGAGATCATTATTTTCCCAATTTGTTAATTTAGCAGCTTTGCTAATTCTAATGTTGAGAAAAATTGCCGCCAAAGATCGGAGTCCTTGATTTTTGACTTTTAGTTGACCTGAGAGGTCGTGTAATTCAACAAACCCTTTATCCACAAATTTTTTTAATTTTTTTAATTCCATTAAATCATTATTTAAGGCCACGCCGGCCTTAACGATATGCGGGCTTTCGAGCAAGTCGATGAGCTTTGGCGAGAATTGAATTTTATGCATACGAAAGAGAAAGGCGGTTGTTGCGTTAGAAAATTGCAAGAGGGAGACGGGGTAGTATTCACCTTTTTTAAAAGATGGACGAGACTCCGTGTCAAACCCTAAGACTTCTTCCAATAGTAGGAGGTTTAATGCTGCATCTGCTTGGTGCTCATTTTCAACGACCACAATCTCACCACGATAGTCGAATAAAGGCAGCTCATTAACTTCTTCTTTGCTAATTTTCTTTTTGTAATTGTCATTTGTCATTGTGAGTCCTATTCTACTGCAAAAACCCTATAAATAGGAGATTAATATGCCATCATTTGATATGGTCGCTAAGGTGGAAATGAGTGAGTTTAATAATGCTGTTAATCAAGCGAAAAAAGAAATCACCACGCGCTACGATTTCAAAGGTGCAAAGGTTTCAATTGAATTAAAAGATAGCATTGTAGAGTTAGTGGCCCCCGATGAATACAAAATTGGTGCCATGTTGGATATCTTGAGAACGAAAATGGCGAAAAGAAATATTGGAATGAATTCATTGACGCCTCAAGAGGTGAAGCCTTCCGGCCATCAAATGCTCAAACAAACTCTGACCATTTCACAGGGAATAGATAAGGAAAAGGGCAAATTAATTAATAAACTTATTAAGCAATTTGGTAAGAAAGTAACTTCCAGTTATTTAGATGAAAAAATTCGTATCTCTGGAAAGAAGATAGACGATCTGCAAGAAATTTTTCAGATGATTAAGCAACATAAAGATGTCAACCTTGATATGCAGATGGAAAATATGAAGAGTTAAGTTCATTGAAAATTAATTTTTTTGTTATGCGCCCTCATCATTTGCATCGATGAGGGTCAGATTGTCACCGTTATAGAATATTAAAAAATACTTTTTCTTATACTTTCTAACATCAATACAAAGTAAAATTATCAACAAGTCTTCGTTATTAATCATAAAATCCCATAAATTGACTCCACTTTTTAAAAACTTTCAAAACAAAACTTTTCATTCTTTTTTTATTTTTTGTGTTGAGTAAGTTATTCAAAAAAGATGAGAGACATTTTATTTATTAATAAGGAGAGTCAAAAAATGAGACATTTTACCAGTAAGGGACTGCTTTCATTATTTGTAGTTACCTCATTTCTGATTGCTGCCACGGCCGACTATGCCGAAGCACAAGACAGAAATCGACGGGGTAATCGCGGAGGAAGTAATGGAAGCGCTAGTCGAGATCGTTCGAGTTCAGGCAGTTCGAATCGCTCGAGCACACGGCCCAGCAGACCTAACCGTCCTAGTACATCGCCAAGTCGGCCAAGCCGGCCAAGTCGTCCCAGCACAAGTCGACCTAGTCGTCCAAATCGTCCCAGCACAAGCCGTCCTAGTCGTCCAAATCGTCCCAGCACAGGACCGAGTAGACCAAACCGTCCAAACCGCCCTAGCACAGGACCGAGTAGACCAAACCGTCCAAGTCGTCCAAGCACAGGACCGAGTAGACCAAACCGTCCAAACCGTCCCAGCACAGGACCGAGTAGACCAAACCGTCCAAACCGTCCCAGCACAGGACCGAGTAGACCAAACCGTCCTAACCGTCCAAGCACAGGACCGAGTAGACCAAACCGTC
>Ga0316206_1001568_pt1 | contig 19310 bp, 19 predicted proteins | sample 6monthpyrite_MG_FD_204942 | JGI IMG/M metagenome (GOLD analysis project Ga0316206, IMG submission 204942) | Microbial mat bacterial communities from mineral coupon in-situ incubated in ocean water Damariscotta River, Maine, United States -... | ecosystem: Environmental > Aquatic > Marine >... | reverse complement strand
CCAACGCAACCAACGCAACCAACGCAACCAACGCAACCAACGCAACCAACGCAACCAACGCAACCAACGCAACCAACGCAACCAACGCAACCAACGCAAGCAACTCAGCCAACGCAACCAACTCAAGCAACGCAAGAAACGCAAGCAACTCAGCCAACTCAGCCAACTCAACCAACTCAACCAACTCAACCAACTCAACCAACTCAACCAACTCGGCCAACTCAAGCAACTCAAGCAACTCAAGCAACTCAAGCAACTCAAGCAACTCAAGCAACTCAAGCAACTCAAGCAACTCAAGCAACTCAAGCAACTCAAGCAACTCAAGCAACTCAACCAACTCAAGCAACTCAAGCAACTCAAGCAACTCAAGCAACTCAAGCAACGCAAGCAACTCGAGCAACCCAAGCAACGCAAGCAACGCAAGCAACGCAAGCAACGCAAGCAACGCAAGCCACTCAGCCAACTCAGCCAACTCAGCCAACTCAGCCAACTCTGTCAACTCTGTCAACTCTGTCAACTCTGTCAACTCTGTCAACTCTGTCAACTCTGTCAACTCTGTCAACTCTGCCAACTCTGCCAACTCTGCCAACTCTGCCAACTCAATCGACGCAAACAACGCAAACAACCTGCAAAGCAAAGCGCACTTAACTGGCGACCCACAAAAAAATCACTATAAGCGCGGCCGCACTATTCCCATTGAGGTGAGGCGGGGGGCGCTGGCGCGGGCGGATTTTAAATGCGAAAATTGTTCCTCGACTTTTGCGCTGCAATTTGAGCATCGAATTCCGGTGGCGCTCGGTGGGTGCAGTTCTGCTGAGAACATATTGCTGCTATGCAGAAATTGTAATTTTCGGGAGGGGGTGAAGATTTTTGGCGTGGCGGGGATGGGGGCGCGCTAATGCTCTGGCGCTCTGGTGCAGAGGATGGCGCAGAAAAACTTTCAAGTACCACCGGGTTCATTTGCAAATGAGTTGATAATGATCGTTTAGGATCGTCACCTTTCATCAAAAAATTTACAAAGATCACTTATCAAATTATTTATTTCCTTGCTCTTAGCAAAATTGCCCAGCATTTTTAAAAGAAATTTTTGCCACTTCTGCGGCAAGACCTTTGCGTATGAGGTGGAGTACCCTGATACAATATATATGCTGTTTTGACTCGATTATTGGTTAATGGGAGGGTCGTAGGCATCTTGCATGATCTGAATCTTTTTGATGGCACGAATACCCGGCGCAGCCTATTCATGAAACAGTGCCATCAGAGGGAAATTCCCATTGATAGTAAAAATCTGAAAAGTTTCACGGTGTCTTTTTCTGCAGATCCCCTGGCAGATCAACAGAATGATTTGCCCCCCGACTTGAATGCTAGCAATATAATTTTTCTACTCACTCTATTTAACTAAAGTGTCGATAGACGGACGATAAGGATCAACTTTATTTTTTTTTGCGTACCCCAAGCGAAATAAAAAAACCGGGGCCAAATTATCGAGCTGCTGATCTTCAGCGGCAACAATTTCTAACAACGCCTTTTTGATTTGATCTTTTTGCGAAGTTGATGGATGAGGGGCTTGTTGCATTTGCCGAAAAACGGATAAATGGCCCAAGGGATGCAGGGATATTCCATATGACTCCGCAATTAGCCATATTTCTTGAAAGAGTTCCCCGGCCTTGATTAACGAGGAGGAGTCATTTAAATTGGCATTTATTATTCCCAGAGCGCTCACCGCTTTTAATTGCTGATAAGTCATAAATTGGAAAATTTTTGAAAGACCAAAAAAATTTAAGACTTTTAATATTGGCCATTTTTTAATTAATTTAAGGGTACTTATAGCAAATAATGGCAATTGTAATTCCCCGACCCAGAGTCCTGAACCATCTTTTATAAGGTCTTTTTTTGAAAATTTCAAGATTTCAAATAAATGCGCATGAAAAATTTTTATACGAAACCTCAATTCATCTAGCCTAGCGATAAGCTTGGCCCATTTATAGAGTGATGCTTTATTTTCTTTTTTAGTCACCATTTTGAGTGCCAAAGATTGATCTTTTATAAGGGACTGACATGCAGCTAGAAATTCTGCTGGTAAGCTTTTATTGGCATAGAGAGAACGATTCGTTCTTCTGCAAAAGAGCCCATCATAATATTTAGACTTCTCTACCTCGGCCGCATTAAAGTCTATTTTTAGGGGCATTTTTTCATGTGGGTATTTTACTTTTATAGCAAAACCTTGCGCCCATGCCTCTTGCTTAATATTGGTGATGACGGCACCTAACGATAGATAATCTAATGTTCTTAATTCATCGGTGTTAAATTTGGCCGCCTTGGCCAACTCGAGGGTTAAGTCATTTTCCCCGAGAGTAAATCTCCATGGGCAGTTATTATCTGGAGAGGGAGCGAGTGAGGCAACAGAAATCACTTTTTTTAAATCAATTTTTTTGCATTTTCTCATCTAGAAAATGCTCATTTATTTATAACCGATAATCAAACCGTGATCATTGGGCAGAGTTTGCGTGTCAATCTTGGCAAAACCCGCCTGCAAGAAAAGGTCTTTATATTCTTGCCAGGTGTAGAGCATGCCCTCTCCTGTTGCCAGGGTCAAAAAATAAGGCGATCCCATCGCCGCAGTTAAGGGACCATCTTCAGCATCATTTTGCATCATATTGAATATGATAACTCTGCCTCCAGCAGGAAGCGCTTTGTAGGCCTTTTGCAAGAGCAACAAATTCTTCTCTTTTGACCAGATGGTAAAAAAGTGACAAAACATAATAGCATCTGGGCCCGTTGGCAAATCATCGACAAAAACATTTCCCTTTATGGCCGATAAACGCTGCTTTTGTGATTGGGTATTTAAGTTTTGCGTTGCTACTTCACAAACGGCAGGAAAATCAAAAACACTCGCTCGCATTTCTTTAAATCGTTCCGTCAATGCGATAATATTACTGCCATTTCCACCACCAATGTCCAGCAGGTAATCGACTCCGGCCAAATCAATTTGTTTAGTCATTTCAGTATTGGCAAGTTTCGATATTTCTTGCATGGCATCTTGAAAAATTTTAATCAGCTCGGGAGTGCGACTCAATCTTTCGTAGAGATTATCTTCATCTCCTGCAAATTCACAAAGACCGATATTTGTATCCTTTTTTGTCGACTCATAAAAATGGTACATTGGTTTGTAGACGATAAAATGTTCAAATCTAACGATTTGTTTTATATTGTTAGGACTTTGATTACAAAGATAGGTATCCGCACTCTTTGAGTTGGCATACAGATCATTTTCTTTATGCAGAAGATTTATTGTTACCAGCCCTAATAATAATATACGGCAGGGCTTTTCATTAATCCCCAAAGCCTGCATGATTTCATTTTTTGTCAGCTTCTTGCCATAGAGAAGGGAAAAGAGATCGTGTTCAACTGCAGTATACAATGTCTGAAAATAAATATGGCCAGACAATATTTTCATGAGATCCACATCTTCACTTAAAGAAACTGGACTTCCTTGACTTAAAGTATTTAACGTTGTGTTCATAAACGGCCCTTTTTGCTATATTAAGACTAAGAAATAGTCATTTATTCCCTTGCCAACTCAATAATTAGATCCATTTAAAATTTATGATGAGAGATTTACAACCACATTAAATATTTTTTGAAGCGAACTTGAAGCGAATGGAAGCCATCAATGTGAGAGAAATTGAGACGAAGTAGTTGGCAATAATAGAGTATTTGTCTCTGCTAATCAACCTAATTCTCGGGTATTAGCAGCCTTTTTGACGGAAATCTTATAAATAAGTTAATTTTCAACCTATTTATAGGGTAAACTTAAAATATAGGTTTATTTTTAACCTATATTAAGTTAACTTAGCGCAAATCAAAAGGTTTATTGAGATGTTAAAAGTCACAAAAAAAATAGAGTATGCACTCATAGCGCTGAAGTTTATGGCGCAAAAAATGCCGGGGGAACTAACTTCTGCACGAGAAGTATGCGATCATTTTAAAACTCCTTTCGACACCACTGCCAAAGTCATGCAAGTTATGAACACTGAAAAAATTTTAACCTCGGTCAAAGGGGTTAAAGGCGGTTACACCTTATCAATTGCACTCAACGAACTGAATTATTTTAAACTGCATACACTGATTGAGGATATGCATGAAAATGTCTGCCATAACAATAAAGGTTTATGTGACTTGCATAGTGCCTGTAATATTATTGCCCCCATGCAGCAATTAAATGAATTATTAAAAGAATTTTTATCAACATTAAGCATTCAGGAACTTTTGTTTGGAGCGGAATCTCCATCGCAAGTTATTACGACAGCTTTAAAAGCAAAGATGTAAAGGTCATTTATGAGCGCCGAAAATTTAATAAATAGTGAATATAAATATGGTTTCACTAGCGATATTGAAACAGAAGAATTCCCCAAGGGACTCAATGAAGAAATCATTCGTCTGTTGTCGGCGAAAAAAGAGGAACCCGAGTGGCTACTCGCCTACCGCCTCAAGGCCTATCGCCATTGGCTCACTTTAAAGCATCCTCGCTGGGCACAGCTGGAAATACCCTCCATTGATTTTAACGATTTGTATTATTATGCCGCACCAAAAAGGCCAGTGGAAATTGCCAGCTTAGACGAAATTGACCCCGAGCTTTTGGCGACCTTTGAAAAATTGGGAATCCCCTTGCAAGAACAAAAGAGAATATCTGGTGTCGCCGTAGATGCTGTTTTTGATTCCGTCTCAGTGGGCACGACTCATCAGGAAGAATTGGAAAAAGTTGGTGTCATTTTCTGTTCATTTTCTGAAGCGGTTAAAAATCACCCCGCGCTGGTTAAAAAATATTTGGGAACTGTGGTGCCCTATACGGATAATTTCTACGCCGCTCTCAATTCGGCGGTTTTTAGTGACGGCTCCTTTGTCTATATACCAAAAGGCGTCACTTGCCCTTTAGACCTCTCCACTTATTTTCGTATCAATGCCAAAGAGACGGGTCAATTTGAAAGAACTTTAGTGATAGCCGACGAAGCCAGCTATGTTAATTATTTAGAAGGTTGTACCGCCCCGCAGAGAGACGAGCATCAATTGCACGCTGCCATTGTGGAGTTGATCACCTTAGACGATGCGGAAATTAAATACTCCACCGTGCAAAATTGGTACGCGGGCAATAAAGAGGGCCTGGGAGGGATCTATAACTTCGTCACAAAAAGAGGCCATTGCCTAGGCAAAAATTCGAAAATCTCGTGGACTCAAGTAGAAGCGGGCTCGGCGATAACCTGGAAATATCCAGGTTGCCATCTTATTGGAGATAACTCTCAAGGCGCCTTTTACTCAGTGGCGCTCACCAATAATAAAATGCAAGCGGACACCGGAACGAAAATGTTGCATATTGGAAAAAATACCAAAAGTACCATTATCTCCAAAGGCATATCCGCCGATCAATCACAAAATAATTATCGTGGGTTAGTCAAAGTGATGCCCTCTGCAAGTGGAGCGCGCAACTACTCTCAATGTGACTCGATGTTAGTGGGTGATCAATGTAGCGCCAATACTTTTCCTTATATTGACGTCAAAAATAAGTCTGCAACCGTCGAACACGAAGCGTCTACATCGCGCATCAGTGCCGACCAACTCTTTTATTTGCAATCCCGCGGCCTAGATATGGAAAAATGTATCTCTCTTATCGTCAACGGTTTTTGCAACCAAGTCTTTAAACAACTCCCCTTAGAGTTCTCTGTAGAAGCGGTAAAATTATTAGAAATGAAATTAGAAAATAGCGTAGGCTAAAAAAGGTAGAAAAAATGATGATAAAAATTGAAAATTTACAGGCAAATGTCGACGGCAATGAGATTTTAAAAGGCATCAATCTCACCATAAATCCTGGTGAGGTGCACGCCATTATGGGGCCCAATGGATCGGGCAAAAGCACTTTGGCAAAAATAATAGCTGGCCATCCCAGCTATACCGTTACAGCGGGTTCAATCACCTATGAAATTAATGGCAGACCGACAAATATCTTGGATCTCGATCCCGACGAAAGGGCCAAGCAAGGCATCTTTTTAAGCTTCCAATACCCGGTGGAAATCCCTGGAGTGACCAATATCGCCTTCTTAATGGAATCCTTTAATGCCGTTTGCGCTGCTCAAGGGGTGCCAATTATGCAAGAGGCGGCTTTTAGAGAATTTTTGGCGCCCAAATTAAAACTTCTCGAAATGGACGATAAATTCCTCGACCGCGCCGTCAATGAAGGTTTCTCTGGTGGCGAAAAAAAGAAAAATGAAATTCTGCAAATGGCGATCCTCGGCCCTAAATTAGCGATCTTAGATGAAACCGATTCCGGGCTGGATATCGATGCCCTGCAAACTGTCGCCAAAGGCGTCAATGCCCTTAAAAACCAATACAACGCCACCGTCTTAGTGACCCATTACCAAAGACTCTTGGATTTTATTGTCCCGGATTTTATTCATGTCTTACACGACGGGAAAATACTTAAATCTGGCGACAAGGAATTGGCCAAAGAACTCGAGGCCAAGGGTTATGACTGGCTGACAAAAGTGGTGCATTAATGGAAAATTTAGTCAGCAATGCTCAACAGCTCCAGGCCAGTCTTACGAACTCAAACGTCTTGCCACAAATGCAAGAGGCGCTGGCCCAATTTACCAAGCTGGGGACGCCCAATAAAAAAAATGAAGCGTGGAAATACACTAATATCACTCCCCTTTTACAAAAAAATACCTCGCTAGAAAAAGTTGCAGCGAGCACCATCGATGTCACAAAATATATATTAAATAAGCGGGCACAGATTATTTTTGTAGACGGTAATTACTGCGCCTCGCAAACCCAATTACCCGCTGGTGTACAGGTGCAATTGGCCGAGGACTACTTACTACAACTTGACCCACAAGATGCCCTTGAACTGTATAATCTTGCAGTTAGCGATAAAACCTTAGTGATCACTGTGGCCAAAAATACATCTATTCGTGAACCCATTACCCTATTGCATTTGCAAACAGCTGAGCTAGCGGGCAAAATGCTCAACCCTAGAATTCTCTTTCGTGTTAATGACCACGCCCAAGTTTCCTTTTATGAAAGCTATCGCCACTTGGGCAAGAACAACCCCAGCTACACCATTAATTCCTTAGTAGAATTTTCCTTGGCGGCCGGTGCAAGAGTGGAGCATATCAAGGCGCAAATAGATTCATTAGAGGCCCTGCATATAGGTAAAGTCAAAGCGGAGGTGGGAAAAGATGCCACCTTTAATTCCTTCACCTTTTCTGTTGGGGCGAGTATCTCGCGCAATAATATTCACGTGCAATTAAAAGAAACCGGTGCTGCCACCACTGTCCACGGACTCTATGCCTTACGCGACCAACAACTCAGTGACCAATACTCCATTATTGACCATGGCAAAGAGCATACGCAAAGTCGGCAACTCTTTAAAGGCATTTTGGACGACGCTGCCCACGGCGTGTTTTGCGGCAAGATCATTGTGCATAAGGACGCCCAACAAATTACCTCCACCCAACTCAATAAAAATATTCTGCTCGGAAAAAAGGCACATATCAACACCCGGCCGATCCTGGAAATTTATGCCGACGATGTCAAATGCGCCCATGGGGCAACCGTTGGACAGATTGATCCCGAGCAAGTTTTTTACTTACAGTCGCGAGGAATTTCCTTGCCAGAGGCACAAAAAATACTCTGCCACGGCTTTGCCCAAGAAACCATTGATACCATCGGGCACCAGGAGATTAGAGACGAATTGTCCCGTTTGCTGATAACCAAATATGAACGTTATAGGGAGATAGAAAATGCTTAACTCAAAAGAGCTAAGAAAAGATTTTCCGGCGTTAAATCAATTGGTGCACAAGCATCCCCTTATCTATTTTGACAATGCCGCTTCCACTCTAAAGCCACTAACGGTGATAAATCGATTGCAGCAGCATTATAGCTACGAAACCGCCAATATCCATCGTGGGGTGCATTTCCTCAGCGAACAAGGCACCGTTTTCTATGAAGAGACTCGGCAAAAAGTTAAAGAATTTATCAACGCCGGCCATGGCCATGAAATCATTTTTACCAAGGGAACCACAGAATCCATTAATTTAGTCGCCCAATGTTTTGCGGAAAAATTTTTACAGGCCGGTGACGAAATCATCTTGAGTCATATGGAACATCATTCCAATATCGTCCCCTGGCAAATGGTCGCAGAAAAAACTGGGGCACTTATCAAAGTTATTCCTATCGACGATGCGGGGGAGCTGATACTCCATGAGTATACAAAGCTTTTGAGTGAAAAAACAAAAATTGTCTCGGTGGTGCATAGTTCAAATACCCTCGGAACTATTAACCCCATCAAAGAAATGATTCGATCGGCGCATCTAGTAGGGGCCAAATTCATGGTGGATGCCGCCCAGTCCATTGCTCATATGCCTATCGATGTGCAAGATTTAGATTGTGATTTCCTGGCGTTTTCCAGTCATAAGATCTATGGCCCAACGGGTGTCGGTGTGCTCTACGGCAAAGAAGCTCTTCTCAATGCGCTACCGCCCTACCAAGGGGGAGGCGATATGATCGACCGAGTGACTTTTGAAAAAACCACTTACAACGATCTACCCCATAAATTTGAAGCGGGAACCCCGCATATTGCAGGCGTCATTGCCTTAAAAAATGCCCTGGAATACGTTGCTGATCTTGGCCTTAATGAGATATTACGATATGAAGATCAACTGCTGGCATACGCCACCGCAGAGATCAGTAAAATTTCCGGTTTGCAGATTATTGGCACTGGCAAAAAGAAATCTGCGGTGATTTCCTTTGTCATGCAGGGGGCGCACCCTCACGATATAGGCACCCTCCTCGACCAGCAGGGCATCGCTATTCGCACGGGCCACCATTGTACCCAACCGCTGATGGAGCGCTTTAATGTCCCGGCCACCGCCCGCGCCTCCTTTACCATTTACAATACGACAGAAGAGATCGATCAATTTATCCAAGCTTTAAAAAAAATAAAAGATATACTCTAGGATCAGAAAATGCCAAATGTATCAATCCAAATTCAACCTACACCCAACCCCAATGCCTTAAAATTTATTTTAGATAAAACTGTTAAGCAGGAGGGAAATTCCAGTTATCGCTCCCCCTTAGAATGCGCAGAAAACCCTTTGGCGGCGGCACTTTTCACCATTCGCGGCATCGACCAATTACATTTTTTTGACAATGTCATCACCGTTAGTAAATTTGGCTACGAAGAATGGGAGGCCATCGAACCCCTCGTTGCAGAATGCATCGAAAGTAAAATTTCTGAGCATAATGCCGATTATTTTGACCCCGATCCAGAAGCCGAGAGAAGAAGAAATTTATCTCCCGAATTAAGCAATATTGAAACCATCTTAGATCAAACCATCCGCCCTGGGCTGCAGGGAGATGGTGGGGATATTCAAACCATCAGCTATGAAGACAACGTCCTCATTGTTAAATATCAAGGCGCCTGTGGCACCTGCCCCAGCTCTACCACCGGTACCCTCGAGGCCATTAAAGGTATTCTACGCGAAGAATACAACCCGGATATAGATGTTTATATCGCTCCAGATTTTTAATTTCACCACCCCTTTAGTAACGATAATAAGTCCTGTCTCTTTTTTATGCCTAGTTCACTGGCATATAATATGTTAGAAATAATCACCACTTTTTAAAAGGGAGAGAGTCGTGGCCGCCCAAGAGCAAAAACAAACCGTAAAACATTGGTCCGATATTACCGCCGAACGCATTATTCAACAGCGCGGCGATAAAGATTGTTATATTTTGGCATCTGGTATCACCCCCTCGGGAGTGGTGCATTTTGGCAATTTTCGCGAGGTCATTACAGTGGATTTTGTGGCACGGGCCTTGCGCAGATTGGGTAAAAATGTGCGCTTTATCTTCAGCTGGGATGACTACGATACTTTCCGCAAAGTCCCCAAAAATATGCCCAAGCAAGAGGAGTTGGCGGAATACTTATTTCAACCTATCGTGGATACGCCGGACCCTTTTGGCGAGCAAGAAAGTTACGCTCGCCATCACCAAATAGCTTTTGCAGGACAACTAAAAAAAGTCGGTGTTGTGGTGACACCCCTTTACCAGGCGGCAAAATACCGCGCTGGAGATTACGCTGAACAAATGATTTTTGCCCTAAAAAACCGCGCTAAGATACGCACTCTTTTAAATGCCCACAGAACCACACCTCTGGACGAAAGCTGGTACCCCCTCTCGGTCTATTGCCCGCGCTTTAAAACCGACCAAACGCAAATTATAGACTTTGACGGAGACGCCACCATTACCTATAAGCATTTGCAGCACGACTACCAAGCACAATTAAATATTCGCGAAAGCTCCGCGGTCAAGCTGCCTTGGCGTATTGATTGGCCGATGAGATGGGCCTATGAAAAAGTCGATTTTGAACCGGGTGGCAAAGACCATTCCAGTCAGGGTGGTAGCTATGATACCGCCAAAGAAATTGTCAAACTCTTTAATTGGGATGCGCCCATCTACCTACAATACGATTTTGTTTCCATCAAAGGCGCCGGTGGAAAAATGTCCTCTTCAACGGGCAATTTAATTACCGTCGACGATGTCTTAAAAATTTATGAACCGGAGATGCTGCGCTGGATTTTTGCCAGCTATAAAAGTAATGTGGACTTTGCCGTCAGCTTTGACTTAGATGTTATAAAAACCTACGAAGATTACGACCGCCAAGAGCGACTTGCCTTTGGTGCTGAAGCGGGCAATGCCAAAAAAGTGGCGATGGCAAAAAGAGTCTTCGAACTCAGTCAAATCTCCCAAATGCCCAGTGAGATGCCCTTTCAACCCAGCTTTCGCCACCTCACGAATATCCTGCAAATTCATGGCGGGAATATTGCCAAGGCCTCTGAATACTATAGCAAGGCGATAAAAAATGCGCGAGATCAACGACGTTTTGACCAACGCGCCCAATGTGCCCTCAATTGGCTCGAGCTCTACGCTCCCGAAGATTTTAAATTTTCTATTAATCGCCAAGCGCCCCATCTCGATCTCAACGAAAAGCAACGGCAATTCTTTGGCGACTTAAAAACCTTAATCTCCCATCAATGGGATAGCTTCTCGGTGGACAAGGATTTACACAATGCCATGTATGAGATTATGCATAAATTCGAATTGACCCCTGCAGAAATTTTTAAGCCGCTCTATCAACTATTAATCAACCAAGAAAAAGGCCCAAAATTAGCGGAGTTTATGCGTACCATTGGCAAAGAAAAATTGACCCATTTATTGCGAGAATTTTAATTTCTATCCTAAGGACTCTGCCATGAAAGGAAAAATTAAACTCCAACAAATTGAATTGAGCATAGATATAGCGGGCGAAAATTGGTCACAAGGAGATTTCATCGAGGGCCAATTTGAGATTAATAACCTTGCGCCAAACGAGATCAAGCTCGACCAATACGCTGTCTCCCTCGCCCTGGGAGACTTTAAAAAAGTCAAGGCAAGGCATGCTAAGGCCTTTAGTATCATCGATACGGTGACGGCACAGCAGGAAAATAAGCTAGCATTTTCTTTTCATTTAGCAGAAGACTGCCCCATCACAGATAAAAATTCTGGTCTTTACCTACTTTATGGCAATCGGGAATCAATCGAGAATGGCAGTTTTTTGCAATTAAATATTCGGCCGCAAAAAATCCTAATAGATTTTACCCAAATTTTTCAAAGCTTTCACCGTTTTCAAGAGAAGGGGTTTAAAAATAAAAAGGGTTATCTCGAAGTTAAATTTATCCCTCCCAAATCGCGAGAGTATGCCACCATTGATGGACTCAATTGTCTGATGCGCATCAAAGATAAAAACCTTGAATTAAAGTATTTATTTAAGGTTAAAAATTTGAGCTATGCTGCCGCCGGAAACGTTGCCATGAGCAAAAAATTGGTAGAAATCGAAAAGATCTTAACACCAAGTGAATATCTTTTTTATGCAGATGCTCCCGATCAAGATAAAATAAACGCTTCCATTCTCGCCGTCTTAGAACAGGTTAAGTCAAAATCTTTTTTTTAATTCAGTAAAATCAACTATTCATGACTTTTTTTATGTCTTATTAGACCCGCTATTTATTCAACCCTTGACGATAACGGGCGGATAATTCAGCAATGCCCATGAGTTCTCTCATAAAATCGCCATCTGCACCTTTTTCTACCTTAACTTTGAGCAATATATCTTTGATCGATAATTTTGGGTACCGCCTTTTGACAAGCTCAATGGTATCAGTTGTCTTGATAATACCGTCTTGCAAAACTCTATAAAACCAACCACAACGCCCCCCGGACAGTAAAAATTGCATGACCCCGCTATGACCAAAATTGAGGTCAATAACCCCACAGGGATTGCGAGGTTCGCTAACTTCTAGAAGAACTTCACCAATGCGTATAATATCGCCCACACAAATCTGCTCTTCCGTCATGCCCACGGAGCAAATATTTTCTGCATAACTACCGGGCAGGAATAAATCGGCAATATGCGGAAATTTGTCTTTTAATAATTGATAATTTTCACTGGGAAAGTGATGAACAACCCGATCGGCGCCACCATGATACTTTAAATTAAAGGCAGCATCACCCATTAATTCAGAGTCTTTAATTTGCAATAAATCGACATTATTTTTTTTATACCCAGAAATAAATTGATCTCGTTTAAAAGGGGCCGGTCGACCTATAAACAAACCTTTAATCTTTGCTCTCATAGTTATTCCAAAATTGGCCATCAATTTCTGCTCTTTCGAGTTCACTCTCATCCCATTTGGTAATACTCATATCATGTGATTCGGAAGAAAAATAGCCACCTTTGTATCTAAATCTGTTTTCATAATAGAGATTGACATTAAATGGTTCATCAATTGAAGCAGTGTTTTGACCTCCAAATTTATTGATCCACTGCTTAACCAGGAGTGGCCCATCGGCAATTGAAGGATCGATAATAAAAATTTCATGCCTATCCACCATATCTACTAATACGGCGTTAGCAACATGGTTCCCCCATTTCACTTTCTTTAGCCCATTTTCTTCACGATAAAAATATTCCATATTCTTACCAAGAGCAAAAGCTTTTACCATTTTTACGCCAAATTCATCCTCAATTGATTTCGCAATAATATGGGCACGTGATGCACAACCGCCACGCACACAATCGTTGCTAACGATTTCATTTTCACTGGCGAATTGAAATATTTTGTTTAGAATTTTTTCGCCATTTATTACTGAATATTCGAGTTCTGCCCAATTGTGAAATTCTTTAAAAATCGGAGGTAAAGAATTCACTTGATCATCTGGATTTGCATGCTTGCTCTCGCCCCACCCTCTGTCCTTCAAAAACTCAGATGCACTATCAATGCATGCACCTGATGCAAGACAAATTGAAAAAATAAAAGCATAAAAATAGTTTAATTTTAACATTATATTAAAAAGCATCAATCCCTATTCTCCAAACAATTCACAACCTAATAAATTAATTGGTATTAACTTTTATTATATCAGATCATTAAAGTATCAACCCAATTTCAATCAAAACTTATAGAAATTACAAATTTGTAAAAATGTTTTATAAGTTTTGAAAAGAAGATTTGTTTAAATATAATAGGTTACATAACTTTTCGCTTTCTTTAACGAATAAAAACAGTTTAATAAGATGTACATAATGCCGATATTTATAGGATGAAACAACAGCTCACATTATTAATATTATTATCTTTAACTTTCTCCCCACAGGCATTCAGCATATCAACAGAATAAATTTGGAATTGTTCACTCAAAAAAACAATAAAAATTTATTGCCTACGCAAACAACTAAAATGCATAAAGACGCAAGAAGAACCACCCCAGGCTTTAAAACAACCCATCCGCAAGAAACAAAAAATCCCCAAGTGATCAAGAAATAAATTAATATAATCAGCGCTAGCGCGGAAAACCATGGCGCAAGAATAAAAAAAAGAGAGACCATCGGCCGAGAAAAGCTCGCGTCGAGCATAGCGGGATGCCGATAGTCATTAGCGACAATCCTCTACCCCATCCTTAAAGAGGATCTCCAGATACTCAGTGAGTTCGAAATACCCGTCGAAATCGTTTAATTTTTGATAGTAGGCACTTAAAAAGCAATAGGCATAGATTCTCTGCAAGGGATCTTTGGAGGCCTTTAAGGTAAGGGATAAATCTTTGACAAATTGTTGGGGGACGGCCGCTACATTATCGTTGCTGATGTATTTTTCAAAACAAGACTCTTGCTCCCCTAAAGATAATACCTTTGTTGGGCCGCCCACATCAGGTTGCCTCTGCAATTCGTCAGTAACGGGGGCAGACGACCATTTATGATGTTCTGGTGTCTCAGTGATGCCAGTTTTGCTGGGATCGGTCTGCTCTTCCTCACCGCTCCCCTTTGGCCCAAATAATTTTAAGAGTTCTGATAAATTCCCCGCCTGATCCAAGGGGTCTAAACTTTTATCAATGATTTCTTTAGCACGGGGATCGATATAAACACCATCGACAAAGTTTTCAGCATAATGTTGACCGTCGTGAATATCCAGGCCGGCGGTCACTTTAGGTTCATTGCGACTAAAGATTATTTCGTCGACAAGCGCATCTAATTTTGCGAGATGATGATTTTTCTTCTCTGGCGGCGGCCATTTATAGATCGTCAGGCAATGCTCTTTATTGCGCCCATCTCTGATCTCGGGATCGAGATCACATATTTCGTCGAGGGTAGACTTCGTCGTCTGATAAAGAAATTCATTATTATCTAAGAGGATAAGCGGAGCAATGTCCTTTAATGGCCGGGATTTTTGCAAACAAGTTTTATTGGAAGCTTGGTCTGTCTTATCGATGCATACCTTGGCGCCAAATAAAACCGGGTTGCAGGGGATTTCCTTGGCCCCACATTGAGAGAAATGGTGAGCGTATTCCGCGGGAGGAGTTGGTTCTTGGCAATCGCCATTTTCCGCGAAATCACTGGGCCAACCCGCCTCCATGCATTCGGCAAAATAAGGAAAGTCTGCGCGTCCTAAACTTGGTAAAAAGAGCAGCAATAATAAGCATAATTTCATCTATGCTTTATCGGCAAAAAAGAAAAACTCTTTAGACCCATTCTCGCGGGTAATAATACTCCATCATTGCCGCCTGTGGACTGCCCTCTGGAGGTTGGTAATTATAAGAAAAATGGCAGCGTTTGGGTAGGGAGATAAGAATCGACTCGGTTCGACCATTACTCTGCAGACCAAAATGGGTGCCGCGATCGTGTAATAAATTAAACTCAACATAACGCCCATGACGGTGCAGCTGAAAGTCCTCATCCGCCGCCGTCCACGACTCTCCCGTTCTTTTATCTAAAATAGGAAAATAAGATTTGTTAAAATTTTGTGAAATCTCCGCGATCATGGAAAAGTCTTTTTGCAGATCGCCTGTATTATAATGGTCGTAGAAAATGCCACCGATGCCACGCATTTCATTATTTCGATGTTTATTGACAAAATACTCGTCACATTGCTTTTTCCAATCGGCATAGACCCCATAGGGAGCGCAGGCATCCCGCCAGACTTTATGAAAATATTTGAAATCTTCTAGATGGGGATAAAAAGGAGTCAGATCCGCTCCGCCACCAAACCATACCTTCTCTCCTCCTTGGATCATTCTAAAATTAGCATGCACCGTGGGCATATGCGGGTTTCTTGGATGGATAATTAAGGATATTCCGGCCGCCCACATAGACTCTTCCGTGGCGCCTATCCTTTTGGCAAATTCTGGAGCGATTTTCCCATAGACAACGGAGGTATTCACCCCAGCATTTTCAATCACCTTGCCAGTAAAAGCGCGGGTTTTCCCACCGCCTCCTGGAGCACCGGCAAAGTCTAGGCGCGACCATGGGTCCTCAGTACAATGGATTTCAGGGTCTACCCGCTTTAATTCGGCGCTGATCACATCTTGCAACCCTTGTACATGTTGTGCAAACTGAGCTTTACAGGCATCTCTCAAAACGTTTTTTTGCTGCATTTTTTCCCTCTTTGGACTTTCCAGATGACCCTACTCTTTGTAAGATCCATAAAAACAATGTCCTATTTTTAACTGAGTTTTAATGAATTTAAAACCTTTGCTGCTATTAATATTTTTTCTGCCAGGTATTGGGTATGCTAATAATAACCCCAAGGGTACGGGTATTGGCAAAAAAAGAATACCCAAAAACACCTATAGCTACCCCACTCGTCAGCATACGGTTGGCGAAACCATGAAGTATATAGGTTGGATGTACGGCCTGACCTGGGCGGTTTATCCATTAACCCAATGGAATACCGTCAGAGACGAAGGTTCGTGGAAAAAATATCGCCATAATTTTGGTAAAATGGTCTTCGACCAAGATGAACCTTTTTGGAATTGGCTGGTGCATCCACTCTCCGGCTCACAACTTTTTCTGTATTATCGTGCACTCGGCTACACGCGCCCCCACGCCCTCGGTTTAACCTTTATCTCCAGTGCGCTTTTTGAATTTACCGTGGAAACCTACACGGAACCCGCGAGTGTCCAAGATTTTTATCAAACCCCCGTATTGGGCAGCTTATTGGGTGTTGGCATTGAGACCCTCTCCCTCTATTTACTCAATACCGGTAATGCCTTTGGCAAATTTTTTGGCCATATCATTAACCCTTTTTCACTCTTTTGGTTTTATGAGGGCAAGGTTCAAGTCTTTCCCACTGTGCATAAGTTTCGCGGCAAAAATGTCGGTGGCCTGAGTATCATGGCGAGTTTTTAAATGAAGATCATCCTCGTCTTACTGGCCCTGCTCGGCCAATTCAACGCTCTCGCCTTTAACCACACCGGTTTTCTTAAAGGCGGCATTTCCACAGGTCTTGCCGAGTTAAATAGCTTGGGAAAAAAAGATTTTTTTATGGGTGCCGGCTTTAACACCCACGCGGGGTATCGTTGGATAGATTGGGAATTTCAACTCTCCAGCTATATCTATATTGCCAAAATGGACCCCGGTATGGACTTTGAAAGCAACGGAGAGCGCGCCCAGGCCAATGGAAATCTGCGTAACGTCTCCTTTACCCCCATGCTGAAATACCTCAGTAAGCTCGCACCAAGAAAAAGCTGGAAGCTCTATTTTTCGGCGGGGCCGATGATTTCTCTGCAATCTATCAAATTAAAAAGTTTTACCCGCCAGGATGGCGTGCAGGCACAGAATTATAAAGTCACCTACCAATCCTATGGTGCTGCCCTGGCAGTGGGCATGGAAGAAATAACGGCTTTTAAGCAAATGCATCCCGTCTATCTAGAGATTATGTATCAAATACAAAGAAGTCATAAGTCTACATTAAACGATGCCAGTAGTTCTAAATCCGTTCTCACCATCCAAGACGAAGGCACCAGTAAAAAGACTTTAAATCAAATGATTATTCTGAGCTTCGGTATGACAGTTTTCTAGGAGAACACCATGACAAAAAATATCTATTATCACAATCCAAGATGCAGTAAAAGCCGACAGGGCCTGACCATTTTAGCAGAGCAAGGGATTGACTTCACCACTAAGGAATACTTAACAGAAAAGCTCACCTCCGCCGAACTCACAGAACTCTTCCTAAAACTTACAGGTGACCCGCGCAAAGCGATTCGCACCAAAGAAAAGATATACGAAGAACTCGGGTTAAAAGACAAAAATATTGCTCCCAGTGAATGGGTGCAGATTCTCATCGAGCATCCCCTTTTACTGGAGAGACCGATCCTGGTCACTGAAAAGCGCACCATCATCGGCCGCCCCCCCGAAAACTTTCTTTTAAACATAGACCTGTAAGTTGACTAAAAATACGAAATAAATCAAGAAATACATGAAACGAATAAATTCTATCCATTTATAAGGACATCGATACAAAAATAATAAGTACTTGAAATCCCTTGAACATTTTGATATTTAACCGATTAGATGGTAGAATACCCATAGGTGGGCGGATAATTATGGCAAAAGAGAAAAATAAAAAAGCATTAAAAAAAGAAAACTTTATAGTTACTAATTCTGGTGCTGGAATTAAAGAGCTTCCTGTTGAAGCTATTAAAGTGAACAGTGATTATTTTAAAGCGCTTTTGTCAAAGGTTGAAAAAAAGTTTAAAAAAACTAAGCAAGCAACCAGCAACACCTCTCCTGCTGGCAGGTAATCAACTTTGGAAAAAGTTATTCTTATTGCAACTGCTGGCTTTGTTATTCTTTCTGTATATAGAATTTATTTTAAGACTCAATTTAATGAACAAAATACTTATGAGACTTTATTTACATGTTTAATATATGGGTTACTCCCCTACTCCTTTTATCATATTTTTCATCTAATTCCTTTCCCTCCAAGTCTCCCAGAAGAGTATTTGTTCTTAGAAAGTGAAGAGTTTCATGAAATATATAAAGTTATAAACGCTTTAGCCTCAACTTCAATTTCTATTATATTAATCTGCTTAATTCCAACAGGAAAATGGATTGTCCAATTTAAGAGCTGGTTAAGCAATATTTCTGACCATAAAATGGACTTAAACATGATGAGCGAAAAAGAATTTCATGGATTCCAAAGAGGATTTAAGAAAGTTTTCTTTCAGTTAACAGATGGAAAAGTGTTAATTGGATTTATTAAATTTGCTGATTACTCTGATTCGGTCCCAACTGATTTGAGAATAGTAAGAGTACAAGTGTTAAAATCTGGAGATAGAAATAAGACTGACTCCAGCAAAATAAATTTTAATGTCAATTATGATGAACTTGCTATAGAAAAATTGTATGCCGAGCAATTTCAAAAATATGGAGAAAAGTGGCAAGCTAAATATATAAATAAGGAGAATGAATTAGAGAATCTTCAGAAAGTGAAAATAAACAAGTTCGCTCCCACATATTCAATTTTTCAAAGAGAAATTAAGTACTACTCATTATTTGACCAAGAAATCCATAATGCCTTTCAAAAAGAAGATGACAAGTAGTCCTACTCTTTTTGAATTTCATTTTATGCACATTTTTGAATTAATTAATTCACTTAATTTATTTGATGATATGATCGCCAGGGATATTGGGTCAAATCTAGAGACCGTCCTTAAAAAAAAGGTCACTGGCTAAATGAAGATCATCCTCGTATTACTGGCCATGCCAGGCCAATTCAACGCCGCCACCTTTGAAAGCAACGGTGAGCCCGCCCAGGCCATATGACGCGCCTTAACTAATGTCCTGATTTCGGGCCAAAGAATTTGACTGAGGTAATACTCCTTGCTGTTATAAACGTTCTCTAGATTCATTCGCCGAAATGCAAGCCCATGGTTCTTTGCAT
>Ga0316206_1001566_pt1 | contig 19329 bp, 14 predicted proteins | sample 6monthpyrite_MG_FD_204942 | JGI IMG/M metagenome (GOLD analysis project Ga0316206, IMG submission 204942) | Microbial mat bacterial communities from mineral coupon in-situ incubated in ocean water Damariscotta River, Maine, United States -... | ecosystem: Environmental > Aquatic > Marine >... | reverse complement strand
CACGATATCAACAGGATGCGAAAAAAGCTCTTTAAACTCATGGCAATCGACACACCGATTGGTAGTCACGCCGATTTGATGGCTCTGCGGATTTTCTTCACTGGACGGCGTTGTTGTCTCGATTGTCGACGAGGCTTCTAATCCAGCCAGAGAAACCGATCCATTCAGTCCAATAAGGCTGACCAATATGAGTTTGTAGAGCAGGGCTGATCGCGCAGTAGCAGTGATATTTCGCAGTATGTACGGTAGGTTTTGCGGTCTGCCCACGGAAATTCCTTTCGCAGTCGATCTGGATGCATCGGCTGCAAAAATGCCCGAAACTGGCAGTATTCATGATAATCTGAGTTGTTTGCCCATCAGGATCATTCCATGTTGATAATCCGGCGAGCGAGAAGATTATCGGTGGTGTTTTCTTAGAAATGGAAGTGGAGCGAGATAAAAGGATAAAATAGTCTGCAATAATTTGGAATTCGCGAGCAAAACTCTTAAACTTGATTGGTACGCAGTTTGCACATGCGTAGAGAGGACAAGCGTGGGCTATGTGGAATGGAGACGGTCTCCCCCTGCTTCGCCCGGAACTGAAAGGAAAAGGAGATAATCATGAAACTCCACAAACTACTTCTTGTTGGGACAATCACGGCGTTACTCGTCAGCCCAGCAATGGGGCAAACAACAATGGTGGGGGAAGCGCACGACTTCAGCGGGACAGGATGGTCTGATGGTGAGATTTGTAAACCATGCCATACCCCTCATAATGCGCTTTCGGACGAATCTGGCGAAGTGATGGATTGGCTGTGGAATCACTCGCTGACCACTGCCGTCTATACGCTCTATGATGGGCAGGGCACCGCCGACGCGGGTCCAGACGATGGCGATGCCGCCTTCGATACCCTCAGCCGGCTGTGCATGGGTTGCCATGATGGGACGGTCGCCCTCGATGCCTTTGGTGGCGAGGTCGGATCGATCTTTCTCACCGGTGACCACCTCGTCGGGACCGATCTCTCGAACGATCATCCTGTCGGACGGACCGCGGTCTATCCAGAGCAGGGCGATAGCAACTTCCAGGCGGCCGATGCAAATCACAAGCTTGGACCAGCTGGTCAGTTGAAACTCCGTGAGATGAATATCAACGGAACCCTCGACTATGTGGTTGGTTGCATGACCTGTCACACACCGCACTACAAAGGGTTCGATCATCAACTCCGGATGTCGAACAACTCGAGTGCACTGTGCCTGAGCTGCCATATCAAATAAGTCCATCTCGAACGCCACCGTCGGGGAGAAGTTGATTCATTGACCCGGCGATGGCGTTTTCGAAAATCGTGTACAATAGATGACACAACGAATCCCCGCCTGACCGACCGGTCAGGTGGGGGGATTATACGGAGCAACGCCATGACGATGAATACGCCAACTAGGGGGAAAAGATTCATGATTCGCACCCAGTTCCGGTCCGCTCCGCAAGTCGGTTTGATCCTACTCCTTTCCATGTCCACCCTCCTCACTGGATGCGCTTCAACAACCGAACGAGTTGAAGATGTGGGTGATCGTCTCTATTCGTTCTGGCCTCAGTTTCCGGCTGAACCCCATGTTCAGTTCCTCGTGGCGTACCGCTATAGCTCTGACATCGAGGAAAAACGGAGCAGCTTCGATAATCTGATCTACGGCAAAGATTCGGGCGTGCTCCCGATTAACAAGCCCTACGGGGTTGAGATGTACAAGGGCAAGATCTATGTGTGCGATATCCGCAACCCCGGGCTCGTTGTGCTCGATCTCGTCAAACGCCAAACCCGGATCATGACCACCAGGGGGCTCGGCGGGATGTCCCAGCCGACCGACATCGCGATCTCGCCTGACGGCATGAAGTATGTCGCCGATGCCGTACGAGGGTTGATCTTCGTTTTTGACAATAACGAGCGGCATGTCAAATCGTTTGGGCATGAGGGGTTTAAGCCTGTTGGGATCGCGGTGCACGGAGACGATCTCTATGTTTGCGATTTCGGAACACAGAGTGTGCTCGTGATGAATCGGTTCGACGGGAGCATTGTCCGGACGATCGGTGGACCGGGCGGTGAAGATGGGTATTTCATCCGCCCGCTGGGCATCGATGTCGATGACAATGGGTATGTGTATGTGAGCGATGTGATCAAGTGTCGGCTTCAGCGTTTCGATCCAGAGGGCAATCTCGTCAAAGCCGTCGGGCAGATCGGTGATACCGCGGGCTCTTTCGTGCGTCCCAAGCACCTGAGTGTGGACGACGACGGGAAGGTCTATGTTACGGATGCCGCGTTTGATAATGTACAGATGTTCAACGACGAAGGACGCGTCTTGATGTTCTTTGGTGCCAGCGGGAGCCACCCGGGGGCGATGAATCTGCCTGCGGGAATTTGCACCAATAAAGAAGATATCGAACTCTTTCGAGAATATATCCACCCGGCATTCGAGGTTGAGCGGCTTGTGATCGTAACAAATCAGTTCGGACGCAACAAAATCGGTGTCTATGCGGTGGGGCAGCTCAAGGAAGGCAAGACGGTCGATGATATCGCGACGAATCTTTCCGACATGCAGTCCGGTGTGCAGAACGAGAACGAAGGAAACACACTGGCCGATGAGCTCCCAGCCGAGCAAGTTCCATCAGAAAATGATGGAGAATCTCCGGTTGAACCGAACTCCCCATAAGGAGATCGTCCGATGAGCGGGGATACGAAGATAAATGGTAACTCGGGATCAAGGACCGCTCGCAAAATGCGAGCGATCCTTGTCTTGATCGTCTTCATTTTCGCGATCGACTGGTGGGGGTGTAGCGTCGAGAAGCACTATGACCTGCTCAGCAAGTTCTTCGACGGGGTGCCGGATCCAAACGCGGTTGGGTCGTTCGATCAACTCGCGATCAGCCAGAGCCCAACATTCAGCCAGCATCAACCCTATATCGACGAAGCATGTTCTACCTGTCATCCGAATCCGTCCGAGATGCTTCTGACGAAGGCAGATTCGAATATCTGTCTCAAGTGTCACAAAGACATCAAGGATCAGTATCAGTTCATGCACGGGGCGGTCACCGGGACCGCATGTCTGATGTGCCACAATCCGCACCTCTCCCCGCTGGCGCACTTGCTTCGCCAAGAGGCCCCGGGGCTGTGCACTCAGTGTCACGAAATGGATACACCGAACCCAATCATAGAGCATCAAAATCTCGAACAAGACTGCCGGTCTTGCCATCACGCCCACGGCGGGGACAACCCGCTCTTCCTTCTCAAATACCAAGGCGCAAACAACTCCGATCCCGAGACCCAATCTATACGATCCGACCGCGAACAAACCACCAAAGATGATCTATAACCGTTCCGAGTTCGTTCTCTCACAGGTGTGTATCATCACGATACTCGGGTCCTTGGTCTGCGCTTCTTCGATCACATTCGCCCAAGATGGTGAACCGATCGTAATCGGAGAACACAACAAGCTCAAGTTTTTCGAACTCGAAAGCTTCCGTGCGTCACTCGAAGCCTATTGGCGATACCGCAATGATGAGAGCACAGACTCAAACGGGGTGAGCACAACGGACACCGAAACATTCTTCCGTGAAACGCTGCTTCTTGAGGGCGAGGCATACCTGGGTGATCCAAATCTCGTGAAGCTCAATCTCAATCTGAGCATCCGTCTTTCACAAGAAGAGATTGACAGCGAATCCCAGGGGAGGTCAGACCGGACAGCCGAGATATTCAATGAGTATGATGTGAGCGCGGTGATTCTCCAGCGGAGCTCGTCGCCATTGACGGTCTACTCGCGGCGGTCGCAGGTGCTGCTCGATCGTCAGTTTGCCGATTCGCTCGACAGCAACACCACAGAACACGGCGCCAGGCTCACGCTGCGATCCGAGCTGATGCCAAGCGAGATACAGTACTTCCATCGTGAGCAGGATCAGACAGGGCGTTTCAGCGGCGTCGATTCGCAGATCACTCAGGATACATTCTCCTGGCAGGGACGGGTTAAACCGTTCAACGGGCACCGGATGTGGTGGGATTACACATTTTCAAGCGTCGGAGAATCGGGGCAGCTCATCGTGCCCAACTCATTCGATCGCCACGACGCATTCTTCAATCACACATATGACTTCGGACCCGATTCGAAGAATTCGATACGCTCTTCGCTCCGGATCTATAAAGAAACGGGCAAGTTCCCGATCGAGCGCATCAGGCTCAACGAGACGCTTCTGCTCAACCATTCGGCGGACTTCGAGACGAAATACATCTACTTGTTTGACAAACAGATACGCCGAACCACGGATCAGACGCTCAATCGCGGGGTCGCCAGTTTCCGTCATGACCTCTTCGAGAGCCTAACAACCACCGGGGAGATCGGCGCGAGCCAGCTGCAGATCTCGGATGGGAACTTCGAGAGCATACAATATTTCGCGAATCTCGCATTCCAATACCGCAAAACCGTGCCCTTGGGTGTACTCGATGCCACCGCGGATATCAACTACAACACCACGGACGATAGCGAACGCGGAGCATCAATCTTTATCACCGACGAATCCCACACCTTCGGCGTCTCTGGGCTGATCATTCTCAATCGGAGGAACATCATCCCGGGCTCGATCGTGATCACCAATACTGCGGGCATCATTATTTATATTGAGGGCTCAGATTACACGGTGCTCCCGCTCGGCGAGTCCATCGAGATTCGGCGTGTGCTCGGGGGCAATATTGTCGATGGGCAAACGGTGCTCATCACCTATGAGATCGGTCCCGAGCCCGAGAGCACGACAGATACAACCGGAATCGGGATGACCATCCGATACACATTCGATGAAGGACCACTCAAAGGGGTCAGCCCGTACCTACGGTACCGAGATCAGAGCCAAGATCGGGTAAGCCCGAGCATGATTCAGCTGCCGGTCACGGATTTTCAGGATTTGGTCATTGGGGTTGATTACAACCTCGGGCACTTCACTCTTACCGGCGAGCACCAGATCCACGATTCTACAATCTCCCCATTCTCCCGGACTCGCTTTGAGGGGCGATATTTCAATCGCATCAACAATCGGAACTCGGTGTCCATGAACGCCTATTTCCAAGAGTTAACCCGTGACGACGAGGATCTTCAGACCACGATCACCAATATCACCGCGAGATGGAACTCCCAGGCGAGCAACCGCCTGCGGAGCAGCGTGATCGGGATCTATCGCCGAGAAGAGGACAACACCGGGACAAGCTCGGATGCCTACGAGGTCGCGGTTGATCTCACATGGCGCCACCGCCAGACCACGGTTTATTGTACAATCAGAAACTCTATCATCAACAGCAACACTCGCGACAGCACCCTGCAGACCTTTGTGTTCGGAGCGAGGCGAGAGTTTTAACGCATTCGGAATGGGTATCAGAACATGCAACAAGAACATACAACGAATCAGAGACAAAGAGGCATTTGGTGCTGGTGCATGCTGCTCGGGATGCTTGTCTTCGGCGGGTGCTCACAGCCCAAGGGTGTGATCTTTGAACCGATTAACCCGCCGCTCAACTGGCCCGCCTCATCCCAGATCACCAGAATTCATTATGTCGGCGAGCTCCGCACCGATAAGGATCTCAAGCCCGCCCGCTCATTTGTCAAGGAGCTCGGTGAGACGCTTTTCGGGGCTAATCCATCGCGGTCGATGCTCACGCCATACGCCGTGTGCTCAGACGATCGTGATCGCATCTTTGTATGCGACAGCAACGCCCAGCTTGTCCATGTATTTGATCTGGAAAAGCGAACCTACGAGCGATGGAAACCGGGAGAACAAGATCCGCCCTTCGCACAACCTGTCGGGATCGCATGCGACGAGCTTGGCCAGATCTATGTCTCTGATTCTGCCGCGGGCGAGATATTTATATTCGATCCCTCAGGGACACCCCTCGGTAGAGTTGGGAAAGATGTACTGAGCAAGCCGAGCGGACTCGCGATCGATCGATCAACACATCGCCTCTTCGTTGCCGATGTGGGAACACATCAAGTCATGGTGTTCTCTCTGGATGGCAAGCTTATCGAACGGATCGGTCGTCGGGGGACTGCGCTTGGGGAGTTTAACTTCCCGACCAATGTAGCGATCGGGAGCGATGGTTCGCTCTATGTCAGCGACACACTCAACTTCCGGATTCAGGTATTCAATCCCGATCTTCGTCCTGTGCGTCAGATCGGTCAAAAGGGGGATCTTCCTGGATACTTCTCGCATCCCAAGGGGATCGCGCTCGACAGCGAGGACCATCTCTATGTGGTCGACTCACACTTTGAGTCAGTCCAAATCTTCGAGACCCAAGGGAGCTTGTTGCTCACATTCGGGAGCGAAGGGAGCGCCCCCGGCGAGTTCTGGCTGCCAACCGGGATTCATATTGATGGTTCAGACCGAATCTGGATCGCCGACTCCTATAATCAAAGGCTTCAGGTGTTTCAATATCGTCCGGAGGCACAGCAATGATGAACGCACAACGATGGATCATTCTCCTTGTCTCTGGACTCCTTGTTTCGGGGTTCATTGTCAAGAACGCAAATGCTCAGGGACAGAGTGTGGTCGATACCCCGCACAATCTATCGGCGGGTGGGCCGGGCCTACTTCGGGCGACCACCGAAGAGCAGGTCTGCATCTTTTGCCATACGCCGCACAACTCCGCTCCGATCGAACCCCTCTGGAATCGCTATATGCCGGTCGCGGCGTACTCTGTCTACACGAGCAACGCGCTCGATGCCAACCCGGGCCAACCAACAGGTTCGTCAAAGCTCTGCCTCTCATGCCACGACGGCACCATCGCAGTGGGGAGTGTGATCTCGCGAGATCAGATCATCCAGATGGCCGGCGGAATAACAACCTTGCCACCTGGATCGTCCAATCTCGGTACAGATCTTGCCGACGACCACCCCATATCTTTCCCATATGACGCGATGCTTACTTCAAAAGACCCACACCTTCTTGACCCAACTCAACTTCCAGCTGAAATCAAGCTCGATGCGAACAGAGAACTTCAGTGCACGACCTGCCACGATGCTCACGATAATGCGTTCGGGCAGTTCCTCGTCGTGAGCAACGATAATTCTGGGCTCTGCCGATCGTGTCATCAAATCTCCACGACCACCATCACCCCGCATCAGGATTGTCGGAGCTGTCACCAGACTCATACCGCACCCAGCGGCCCCTATCTGCTCAAAGGCGATCGGATCACTACCGCCTGCCTCACCTGTCATGACGGGTCATACATGATGGCTCCAAATATCGGTTCCGATCTGATGAAGTTCAGTATCCACGATACCAACAGCCCCGTCGATCCGACGGACCCGATCCCCAATAATGTGACCTGCGCGGACTGCCATGATCCCCACACCATGACCTCCGGATCGGTGAGCGCACCAGCTATCCATCCAAACTTTGGTCAGATCGATGGCATCAATGCCTCTGGCGCCCCCGTTTCGCCAGCGAGTTCACAGTATGAAGTGTGCTTCACTTGCCACGGTGATGTGACCGCAATCACCTCGTCGTATATACCCCGACAGATCACCCAGACCAATACACGCCTTGAGTTTGCCCTCTCGGCGGTATCGTCGCATCCGGTGATCGGCCCCGGGCAGAACCCCGATGTGCCGAGCCTCAAGCCGGGGTGGTCTGAGAGCAGCGTGATCTATTGCAGCGATTGCCACGGGTCGGATTCGAGTGGGCATAATGGCGGATCGGGCCCAGATGGAGTTCACGGCTCTGATGAAGCGCCGGTACTTGTCGCCCGGTACGAGACCGCGGATAACACCACTGAGAGCGCCGCGGCTTATGCTCTGTGCTATCAATGCCACTGGAGAGACGGCTCCGATGGAATCCTATCCGATCGGACATTCCCGCACAGCGAGCACCTCAGCGAGGATGTGTCGTGTTCTGCGTGCCACGACGCCCATGGCATTTCTTCGTCCCAAGGCAACTTTATTAACAATGCACACCTGATCAACTTTGATACCTCAATCGTGTTCCCCGACCCGGATACCGGATTTCTTCGATACGAGTCTCTCGGGCAGTTCTCTGGCCAGTGTTATCTGACATGTCACGGCGAAGACCATTCGCCAAAGCAGTACCCGGATTGAGCCGGTTTGGTTCACCCCAGGAGACCCCCAATGAGTAAAGCGGTGCTGATCGTCGATGACGAGCGCGTGCTACGAGAGTCGATGGCGAGCCTCCTCGATGACGAGGGCTACGATGTTATTCAGGCCGAGAATGGTCGGGTCGCCCATCAGATCCTGCTCGACCGAACCGTTGATATCGTGCTCTCGGATATTCGAATGCCCGAGATGGATGGGATGGACCTACTCTCTCACATGCGACAGCTCGCGCCGCAAACGCCTGTCATCATGATGACCGCCTATGGCACTGTCCAAGACGCGGTTTCTGCGATCCGCATCGGTGCGTGGGATTACCTGCTCAAGCCGGTGCAGTTCGACGAACTGCTCCTCAAAATCGATCGAGCGCTGCGGTTTGGGGAGGTCTCTAAAGACAGAGATGCGATGGCGGAGCAGCTCGGCGCTGAAAGCGCATTTCACAATCTCGTGAGTGAGTCGCCCAACATACTCGATCTATTCGAGCAGGTCCGCAAGCTCTCAACAGTGAAAAGCAATGTGCTCATCGTCGGCGCTTCGGGGACGGGCAAGGAACTCTTTGCCAAGGCGATCCATTTCAACGGTATCACCCGGGGCAAGCCCTTTGTCGCGGTCAACTGTGGCTCGATCCCCGAAGCCTTGCTCGAATCAGAACTCTTCGGCCATTGTCGGGGCGCATTCACAGGGGCTATCCGAGACCGTGTGGGCCTCTTTGAATCAGCAAACCGGGGGACCGTTTTTCTCGACGAGATATCTTCCCTTCCGATGAGCGCACAGAGCTCGCTGCTTCGTGTGCTCGAGGAACGAGTGGTCGTTCCGGTGGGCGATACCAAGCCCCGCCCGATTGATGTCCGTGTGATCGCCGCATCAAATCAAGACCTCGATCAGATGGTCGAGGCGGGTGCGTTCCGAGAAGATCTACTCTATCGGCTCAATGTCGTCAAGCTCAAACTACCACCTTTGTCGGCTCGCAAGGCAGATATTCCGCTGCTCACACACTTCTTCATCGATCGATACTCAAAGCAGATGAACAAGCAGGTGACGGGGATTACAAACGGGGCGATCCGAGCGCTGCTCACGCATCACTGGCGAGGGAATATCCGCGAGTTAGAGAATGTGATCGAACGGGCGATCATCTTCGCCGAGGGGCGGGATATCAATATCTCAGATATGCCATTTGTTATAGATTTTTCGGACGATGAGGCCGGAGAGGATCTCCGAGAGTCGATCCGCCAGTTTGAGCGTCAACACATCATCTACTGCCTTCGGCGTCATCGCCATGATAAGGCGGAGACCGCCAAGCAACTCGGGATCGGGATATCGAGTCTCTACCGCAAATGCGAAGAACTCAATATTCCCAAGGACCTTGAGCAGATAGATCTACAAAGTACGAACTAAACACAATCCAGACCAGTTCGGGAGTTCTCAAGATCGGGAATCCAATCGGATTGAGCTTTGTGCGTTCAATGCTCGAATGTACCGATGAAGACTGAAAATACTGCCTAACACGCCCGGCTAGGCGATACACCTTCTGGTATGGCATTTGCAACAATCAAGTTGATCGGTTTTCTAGAGATGCTCAGACGCCAACTCCTCATTATGCTTGCTTGTCTTACGACGCTGATGCTGGCGACCGCGATCTCGTCGGTGCTGTTGATGAAGAGCGTACTCAGAGATCTAGAGCATATCAACACAATCTCATTGATCGGGATTGATACAACCAGCAGATTGGACGAAGCCGCATCCCGGATCGAAGCGGATCTATTCAACTTGAAACAGGCCGGACAGATTGACCAGAGTGCATTGCTCAATGCATCGAGATTCATGCGGAATCAGGTCGATATGCTCCAGTCGTATTCTGAGACAGAACGAATGGGTGAGAATCGATTGCCTCGCCTCGATCTGGCACTACTCGAACTCGACGGTCGCATCAATAAGCTGGTTCAGGAGCTGCCATCTGTGGAGATGGAGTCTGTTGGACAAGCGATCTTGTCAGCGAATCTGCTCCGCCACGAGATTCTCAATCATGCAGATTTCTCGCTCGAACACATGAGCACGGAGCAGCGTGCGGTGACTCAGCGGTTCCGTTGGATGGCGATTAGTCTCGCGATCATTTTCGTCGCATTGATCAATGCCTCAATATTCCTGCTCATCCGTGCTGCCTCGCTCATCCTCAAACCGGTTGATCGATTGATCGAAGCGAGCAAGCATCTGGCAAGAGAAGAGTACAGCTATCGAGTGGAGGTCAAAAAGCGTGGCGAGTTTCAGGCATTGGCTCAGGGGTTCAATGCCCTCGCTGAACAACTCGAGACCAACGAACAAAGGAAAATCGAAACGCTGCACCAGGTCGCCAGAACACTGAATCACGAGCTCAATAACGCGATTGCCATCATTCAACTCCAGCTGAGAATGGTTGCCAAATCACCGAGCTATAATCAGAATGGCAGCAAGCAACTCGAGATGATCCATGAAACGCTGCAGAGAATGAGCGAAACAATCAACTCGCTGACAAAGGTGCGACGGGTTGTGCTCACCGATTATATGGAGGGCGTGAAGATGCTCGATCTCAAACTCTCGACTCAGGCTGCGGCCCCACCAGATCTCGAACCTGACCCGCCACAAAGCATAGGTACACCATGATCCAAGATTCCAATGCGCCATTGTTGAGCGAGCTACGATGGTTCGTGGCTCAGCGGTGGTTCGCAGGGGCGATTGTTATTCTCGGGACATTGGCAAGCCAGATCTGGATCGATTGGTCAGCGCAGAGGATAGGAATTCTCTCCGTGGGGATCTCGATCCTTTCATACAACTTGATTTTCTGGGAACTCTTCCGCCGTGCGCCTCGCTGGATGGAGAACCCGAACGCCCAACGCCTGCTCGCATGGGCACAGATCGCCCTTGATCTTGCCTGCCTTGCGATGCTCTCGGTTTACACCGGGGGGATTCAAAGCCCGCTGCTCGGTTTCTTTGTCCCTCACATGATCTTCGCGAGCATCCTCCTCCAATCGTCGAGGTCTACACCCTACGCGGCTTGGGCGCTTGCTATCGGGATGCTCGGTGTTTCGCTTTTGAGTAGTGGGTTATGGCCGGATTCATCAGCTGAACGATTGATCGCCGCTGGATGGGCGGGCACCCTGCTCATGACCATCTACTTCACCACCCACATCACGATGAATGTCAACGCCAACCATGAACGGACTCGCGCCGTGCTCGATGCCGCGGCCGATGGGGTGCTGACTGTCGATCACAGCGGATTCATCGAGCTCGCAAATCCCGCTGCCATCGATATGCTCGGATACACATCGGCTCAGATTGTCGGTGAACGGGTCGGTCGTGTGCTTGCTTTTTCGAGGAATGATGATTTCACATTCAACCCGTCTGCACTTCGCTCTGCGAGCGGACCAACATCACCTTCGAACCATCAACTCACCACGACCGCTCTCCGCGCCGATGGGTCATCATTCCCGATCGAACTCTCTATAAGCGAGATGAAACTTGGATCAAAGCAAGCCTACACCATCGTGGTCCGTGACATTACAGATCGCCAGCGCGTTGAGGAAGAGCTTCGATTACTTAATGAGGAGCTCAAGGCGCATCAAAGCCAACTTATTCAGCACGAAAAAATGGTGGCCGTGGGACGGATGGCCGCCGGGGTCGCGCACGAGATCGCCAATCCGCTTGCCAACATGGACGGGCTGATCCAGCTTGTCGAGCGAAACCCGGATCGGATGAAAGCCGATACGCCCGAGCAAATCAGAGTGCAGATCGCCCGCATCACCCAGATAGTTCATCAGCTCAAAGACTTCGCCCATCCCATCGACACCAATCGAACGGCTGTTTCGGTAGATGAACTCATCCAATCCGCGATCGCGATGATCCGTTTCGATCATCGCCACCGGAATGTAGCGGTCGAAAAGGATCTCGCCAAACCGTGTTGTCACATCAGGGTCCATCCCCAATCAATCCAGCAGGTCCTCGTAAATCTGATGGTCAATGCACTCGATGCTGAGCGGGAGGACGAAAAGGTTCATGTTTCGATCTCTTCTCAGTGCATACAAGACGCCCGATGCATGATATCTATCCGGGATAACGGAACGGGGATCCCTCAGGACCATCTCGACCGAATCTTTGAGCCGTTCTTCACCACAAAGCCCATCGGGCAGGGGACCGGGCTCGGGCTCTCAATCAGTTATAATTTGGTCCAGCGTGACGGGGGAGAGATCGAAGTTAAGAGCCAAGAGGGAGTGGGGACGCAAGTTACCCTGATCTTTCCGGTTTCGGACTGTTCCGGCTAAGTTTTGGTGTTGAAAAAGATCGGATATTCTCGATCATGAGAACGCATTGCGCCCGGTTTGATTTGTGGTATACTGGACCCGGTATACTTTGGCATGCTTTGTGTTAGTACAGAATCACATTCAAGAGGAACGATCGTGCAGAGAATCTTTGCCAACTATCTGAAGAACACCACGAACCGAGCAGCCATGTGGGCTGGGCTTTTCGTGGCGTTCGTGTCAATCGCACAGGCCGTGGCTCAACCGGGTCTTGAGAGCACAAAGCCGACCACTGAAGTCCTCTCATGCATCACCAGCGGCTGTCATAGCGACATCTCTGAAACAAAGATACGGCACGCACCGGTCGTACAGTCCAAGTGCCTCTCCTGCCATGAATATGCCCTTCCCGAAGAACATCTCTTCGTGCTCTCCAAGCCCGGGAATGACCTCTGCCTCGATTGCCATAAACTCCCACAAACAGATCGGGTGATCCACGACCCTGTTGCCAAAGGCCAATGCCTGAGCTGTCATGATCCCCACGGCTCAGAAAACCCTGCCATCCTGCTCAAAGCACCAGACAAGGGGCTCTGCATCGATTGTCATCAGGAAGATTATGCCGAGTTCGAGTTTGTGCATGGCCCGGTCGCAGTGGGGGCTTGCGTGATCTGCCACGAATCGCATTCAAGCTCGTTCGAATCGCTGCTCAAGGATCGTCCGAGCCGGATTTGTCTCAACTGCCACGAGGAGCTCAAGCCCTCGCCCACTCAGGCACGCCACCTCCACAAACCGATGGAGGACGGATGCATCGCATGCCATGACCCGCACGCCTCCAACGCCCCATTTCAGCTCGAGAGCGCCGTTCCCGAACTCTGTATCAAGTGTCACGATTGGTTCCCGCAAGCGATAGAAACCGCTCTGGTGACCCATGCCCCGGTGACCACCGAGGGCGGGTGCACACAGTGCCACAACCCACACTTCTCGGCCCTCCCTCGCCTGCAGAAGCAAACCCAACCCGAGTTGTGTCTCAAGTGCCACGACAAGCCGATCAAGACCGAAGACGGACGCACGCTGATGGATATGAAGACCTTCCTCAAAGAGAACCCCGATCATCACGGCCCGATCCGTGAAGGATCGTGCACCATGTGCCATCACCCCCACACCAGCCAAGAAGCCAACTTGCTGGTTCAAGCCTACCCCCCGGAGTTCTATACCCCGTTCTCCATCAAACAATACGAACTCTGTTTTACCTGTCACCAGTCCGACTTGGTAACCGATAAAAACGGAACCGGGCTCACCCAGTTCCGCCAGGGAGATGAGAATCTGCATTATCTCCATGTCAACAGAGAGAAGGGGCGTACCTGCAGAGCTTGCCACGATGTCCACGCCTCGAAGCGTCCAGCCCACATCCGCGAATCGGTCCCCTTTGGGTCCAGCGGATGGTTGCTCGATATCAACTTTGAGAAGTTCACCTCCGGCGGGAGCTGTTCGCCGGGGTGCCACAAGACCAAGACCTACTCCCGGGTGGAACCACCTACAGACCCGTCGCTCGTCGGCCAGTCCCCCGTCACCAACACCTCAGAAAACGAGAGCGCCTCGCCGTGATGAGTCCAATGGAAAGCAGGAAAGATCTTCCCCGCCCAACGCGTTCCGCATATGTGGTGAGGCGTGGATATATACAACTGGCTTTCCTTCTCGCTCTTCTGTTCCCGCCTGCGATGGCTCTGGCGATTCCTCAGCTCAATCTCAACCCCGGAGACCCGATCCCCGCAAGAGAGCTCACGACAATCGATGACACCCAGATCAAAACAATCGGGTCACAGGCGAAGGCCCGGGTGTTCTTCTTTGCACAGAGCAATCACGAGCCGACGGCAAAGGCCTGCAGGTCTATCCAAGACGCCCTAAACAATCCATTGCTCGAAGACGAACGCATCGATTGGATCGTAATCCTCTCAAAGCACAGCGATCCAGAGCAGGCTCGCGCGTGTTCTATGGCAGGCAAAGTGCTCCCCGAGATTGTCCTTGATACCGATCGAGCACTTTTCGGCGCTTTCCACATCATCGTTGTGCCCAGTGTGGTCATCGTCGACGCCAATGATCGAGTGGTGTATGCCGTATCAGGGATGACGCCAAGGTTCGGAGATCTAGTGGGCGACGCGATCTTGCTGGCCGCTGGAAAAATCGAGAAAGCAGATTTTGAACAAATCCTCCAACCCGATGCCGAACGGTCCACAAGTGAGCGAGTCAGGGCGGCACGGATCGTCAAGCTTGCTCAGAAGGCCGCCGGGCAGGGGATGTATGATCTGGCGTACGCCCAATATATCAACGCCATCAAGGTCGACCCAAGCTTCATTGAAGCCCATCTGGCGATCGGCTATCTGCTCCGGAAGCAGATGAAACTCGACAAAGCAGAGGAAACATTTCAGGGTGTGCTCGAAACAGACCCGGATTCTCTTGATGCAAGGCTCGGGATTGCATGGGTATTGCTCCTCCGCGAGGGTGAGGACATCGATCGGGCTGAATCCATCGTCAACAAAGCCATCGCCGAGCACCCTGACTCGCCGCTGGCCCACTATATCCAGGGGTTGATCTATGAAAAAGAGTCGGATCCAGAGCGAGCCGCGACCTGTTTTAAAAGAGCGGTCAAGTTAGAGTTCAACAAGACCGACCCGCGACTTTTGATTGACGATTGAGCCAAGTATAGGAATTGAGATTCTCCGGAGAGGATCGACGAGCGGGGAGAGAAAATTCAATGAGTCGTTCGGCCTACGCGTCGGTGATACCTACAATCCGGGAATCTAGGCACAGACCCCGGATGCTCGAAAGAATCGGATGGAGACGAAAAAATGCGAAATCAACGATTGAGCAGATACAAACCAACCCCTCTCTACTCGCTGGTGCTTTTGTCAACCGGTACATTGATGATGAGCGTTTCCGGGTGCAAGCGCGAGGAGATTCATTCGTATCGGGTCCCTCGTGAAGAGAGCCCGGCATTTACAGCGTCTCAAGGATCTGAGCAAACTCAATCCGCGCACCCAGAAGTCGCATGGACAGCCCCCGAATCTTGGCAAGAAATCGAATCGGGAAGCTCGGCGCGCGTCGCGACATTCAAAGCCGCAAATGGGCTCGAAATCGCAGTCACCTCATTCCCGGGCGATGTCGGTGGACTCGTCGCCAATGTAAACAGATGGAGAGGACAGGTCGGTCTCGAAAGCACCGACGAGCAAGGCGTCAACGATATGATCCAACGCCTCGAGGGCGTGGATGTGATTACAGTTGACCTTCTGGGCACCGATGCCCGTTTGGTGGGCACGATTATCAATGTCGGCGACGGAAAGACTTGGTTCGCCAAGGCGATGGGCCCCGCCGCATCGGTGGGGGAGGTTAAAGAAGAACTCATCGCATTCTCGGTTTCGTTCCATCTCCACGAGCACAACCATGCCGTCGAATCGCAGAGCCCGGGCTCTGGACCAGCCTCCGCCAACACCTCGCGACCACCGGCATCAGAACCGCTCGACTGGTCACCTCCGCCAGAGTGGAAGCTCGATGAAAAAGCATCACCGATGCTGATGTCCGCGTTCTTCTCAGATTCAGGCGCACGCATCACACTCACCTCCCTCGTTGGTGACGGGGGTGGTGCACTCGCCAACATCAATCGGTGGCGTGGGCAACTCGGGCTCGACCAGATCGCGTCCTTGCAAGAACAACCGATGAAAGATCTTGGCAATGGTGCCATGTTTATCGATCTCATTTCCGCGGACGAGTCCGCCCGTATGGCCGCTAGCATTGTGCCGATCGGCAAACAAACACTCTACTTTAAAATGACCGGCTCGAACACACAGGTCGAGTCTGAACTCGGACGATTCGACGCATTCGTCAATGCGGTCGGTCTGGGAAGATTGGGTGAACCTTGATGATCAAAAAAATTCTCAAACCGTGGGCCTCTCTCAAACTGACGGTCGTGATCTTTGCACTCTCGATATTCCTCATTTTTGCCGGCACACTCGCACAGGTCAACTCAGGGATCTGGACGGTCGTCGATGAATACTTTCGGTCGGTGATGGTGACGATCCCGCTCCAGATCTTTGTCCCCAGAGATATCGCCAATATCCCCGGCGCAATCTGGTTCCCCGGCGGGCTCACGCTCGGGGTGCTGATGTTCATCAATCTCATCGCGGCCCATGTCGTCCGGTTCAAGTTTGCAAAAAAACGCATCGGAATCATCATTACTCACTTTGGGATTATCCTCCTCCTCGTCGGCGAGTTCATCACCGGATATGCGGCCCAAGAAGGGAATCTGACGATCCTCGAAGGACAGACCGTCAACTTCGTTGAGGACGTCAGAGCCTCAGAACTCTCCGTGACCGATCAATCCGCTCCCGACGATGATCGTGTCGTCGTAGTCCCCGATCGGTTCTTGGAGACCGGAAAAACGATCACCAACGGCCTGCTCCCATTTAACATCAAGATCACCGAATGGATGCCCAACTCCCAGATGCTTGGTCCGGCACAGGCCCCACCATCTCGCAAAGGACTCGCAGACTCCGGGATGGCAAAAGACCTCGCCGCTCTACCGCTCCCAAGAGCGAACGGCGTCGACGGGGCAACGGTCGATGCGCCCTCGGCCTATGTCACTCTTTATAACGGTGAGCAGCGGCTCGGCTCATTTCTGCTCTCGGTCTATATCGACCAACCCCAAAGAGTGGTCGTCGATGGACGCCCTTATCTCATCCAGGTCCGATTCAAGCGGACCTACAAGCCCTACTCGATGCGTTTGATCGACTTCAAGCACGATCTTTTCACCGGAACGCAGATGGCACGCAACTACTCGAGTCTTGTCCAACTTGTTGACGAGGAGAGAAATGTCGATCGTGAAGTGCTGATCTATATGAATCATCCACTCCGCCATGCGGGCGAGACTTTCTATCAAGCCTCGTTCCTTCGCGGCGATACCGGCACCGTGCTGCAGGTCGTCAAAAACCCGGGATGGTTGATCCCGTATATCTCAAGCTCACTCGTGGCATTGGGTATGCTCATCCACTTCGGAATCCGCCTTGTCCCGGCTTTACGGAGGAGTTCAAAATGAAAACGCTCCAACGCGCTCTCCCCTGGCTCGTCCTGATCATTGCACTGCTCTATTCCGGCCAGAAAGTCGTGGATAGTGACAGCATCCCGAGCCGATTTGATCTCGATACCTTCCGAGAGATTCCAGTTTCGGCAAGCGGTCGGACCAAGCCCCTTGACACGGTGGCTCGCAACAGCCTGATGAACCTCAGCGGGCGACAGAGCATCCGCACAGAGGACGGCGAGAAGATCTCGGCGGTCGAGTGGTATCTCGAACTCATCACCCAGCCCGAGCAATCGGTGCAGCGCCGGGTATTCCGCATCGATCACCCCGATGTGCTTGCGCTCCTCGGGCTTGATTCCGAGAAGCGGACCCGTTTTTCATTCGCCGAGATCCGCCCCGCCGGCACCGAGATCAACCGCCAGGCGAATCTCGCGAGTAAGCTCAAAGCCAAGGCGAGAGACCCGTTCCAGCGAGCGATTCTGGTGCTCAACCAGCGCCTCATGCTCTTCAGCGAGCTCTCTCAGCTCCAACGCCCCTACCTAGTACCGCCGTTGACCGTCGGCGATGATTGGCGATCGTTCGTCACCGTCCTCAACGAGAACCCGATGGACCAAGACGCGCGGATGCTCCTCAAGATGCTCCAGTCATACCGTGATAACGATGCCGAGGCCTTCAACGCCGAACTCGAGAAGTTTGTCGCGCTGGTCGACTCACAAGTGCCTTATGATGCACGCAAAGCTCGCTACGAGGTCGTATTCAATCATGTCCAGCCGTTTATTACCGCTTCGGCGCTATATCTGATCGCATTCCTGCTCGGGTGCTTCGGGCTCTTGTCAAGCCAACTCTCCAAACCAGATTGGTCCACAGCACTGCTCGGTTCGATGACCAATGCCATCATCGTCGCCTTCATCGTCCAGACCATCGGCATCGCAAGCCGGGTCTATCTCCAAGGTCGCCCACCGGTCACGAACCTCTATTCCTCCGCCATTTTCATCGGATGGTTCAGCATCATCATCGGGCTCATCATCGATCGGCAGATGAAGCTTGGGCTCGGGGGCATTATGGCCTCGGTGATCGGCTTTGGCACACTGATTGTTGCCCACAACCTGGGCAGCTCCGGCGACACCATGGAAATGATGCAGGCGGTGCTCGATACCAACTTCTGGCTGGCGACCCATGTGGTGGTCGTGACCATCGGATACTCCGCTACTTTCTTTGCGGGCTTCTTGGCCACCGCGTATGTCCTCCTCGGCGTCTTCACCCGGGTTCTCGATCGAGAACGGGGCAAGTCGCTTACCAAAATGGTTTATGCGGTGATCTGTTTCGCCACCGTCACCAGCTTCGTCGGCACCGTCCTCGGCGGGATCTGGGCCGATCAGTCTTGGGGACGCTTCTGGGGATGGGACGCCAAAGAAAACGGGGCGGCTCTCATCGTCTTTATGAATCTGCTCATCCTCCATGCCCGATGGGGCGGGATGATCAAAGACCGCGGGCTCGCAGTCCTCGCCATCAGCGGCAACATCATCACCGCGTGGTCATGGTTCGGGACCAACATGCTCGGGGTCGGGCTTCACTCATACGGGTTCACACAGTCCGCAGTCTTCTGGATAGCGGTCTTCGTGCTCATCCAACTCACGCTCATGGGCATCGGGCTCATCCCGCTCAGTTTCTGGCGGAGCAAGTTCGCACGAGCCGACGCTGCGCAGGGACTAATTGTCGATTCCAAATAGTCAAGACTCGATGGCAAGAATCTAGATCAACGCCGCATCCGTCATAATCTCAACCGTCGCGGGCCCTCGATACTCAAGGGCCCGTTTTATGGACGCATCAAGCTCCGAGGCATCGGTCGTTCGGATCCCGAGTCCGCCGCAACTCGAAACAAACTCGGCG
>Ga0316206_1001565_pt1 | contig 19330 bp, 18 predicted proteins | sample 6monthpyrite_MG_FD_204942 | JGI IMG/M metagenome (GOLD analysis project Ga0316206, IMG submission 204942) | Microbial mat bacterial communities from mineral coupon in-situ incubated in ocean water Damariscotta River, Maine, United States -... | ecosystem: Environmental > Aquatic > Marine >... | reverse complement strand
GTTCGTGTGCAATAGCTGATCGCACACCAGGCGTAATACTGCCTCTAATCTGTTATTTATTATAAAATAACAGAAGCTTATTAAAACTTTACGCCCGATATTGACAATAAATTCAAGGTTATAACGTGCGTTATAACCACTTTTTTTTAAACTTATGGTTAGGAGTTAGGCATGTCAAAGAAACATCCCGTTGTTGCGGTAACCGGTTCCTCAGGTGCAGGTACCACTACAGTAAAGGTTGCCTTTGAACACATATTCAGACGCGAAGGTATTAACCCTGTTGTTGTAGAAGGTGATAGCTTTCATCGCTATGATCGCGCGTCAATGAAAGGTGCAATTGAAGAATACGCAGCTAAAGGCAAACAACTGAGTCACTTTGGCCCGGAAGCCAACGTATTCAGCAAGATTGAAGACCTGTTCAGGCAATATGGTGAATCAGGTACAGGCCAGAAGCGCTATTATCTGCATAGTGATGAAGAAGCAACGGAGCATAATGCCCGCCTGAGCACAGACCTGACACCGGGACAATTTACACCATGGGAAGATATCTCTGCAGGAAGTGACCTGCTATTTTATGAAGGCCTTCATGGCGGAGTCGTCACTGAAGAAGCCAACGTTGCCAAGTTTGTTGACTTACTGATCGGCGTTGTTCCTATCGTAAATCTTGAATGGATCCAGAAAATCTTCCGCGACAACGCACAGCGTGGCTATAGCGCAGAGGCTATCGTTGATACGATTCTGCGACGTATGCCAGACTATGTAAACTACATTACGCCACAATTTTCACGCACGGATATTAACTTTCAGCGCGTACCGACTGTGGACACATCAAACCCGTTTATCGCACGTGACATTCCAACACCTGATGAATCTTTCGTTGTAATACGCTTCCGTGACCCTAAAAAGTTTGCTGTCGACTTCCAGTATTTACAAAGCATGATCGAAGGTTCATTCATGTCGCGTCGTAATACACTGGTTGTACCGGGTAGCAAAATGGGTTTCTCTATGGAAATAATTCTTGCACCTATCATGGAACAGATTCTGGCCGAGAAACGAAAAGCCTGAGAGATATCTGATTAATCATTTATTTCTTAATTGTTCGCAATAATAAAAAGGGCTGCCATTGACAGCCCTTTTTTATGACTACTAAAAAGTTTTCTTCTATTAAAAACAATATCTTTTACTCATCATCATTATTCACTGTGCCGCCACACCCACCAATGGTTATCTTTACTTTTTTTTCTGCTGCCCAAACACGCCCGCTGTTTAATTTTGCCACAACATAAACATTGCCTGTTTCACGCATACGAACCCGGAGTTTCATGCCATCTACTATACTGGCAGGCCCCAGATTAAATTGCGCAATGGGCTTTGTTTTTCTGAAGTCTGAGTAAAAACTTAGTTGACGTATATATTCACCTTGTGAAAGAGGCGCTATCTTTTTTATTTTTATGTTTACCGTTGCGCCATTCTCTGCTATTTCCGGCGCCCTGATACTTAATGACCTGTAATCAGGTTTTTTATTTTCAAGTGTTTTCAGTACATCTGCTGGCAAAGCCGCCTGACTATTTGCAACGATACCTGAAAACAAAATCCCGGCTATTATTAATGTTTTTTTATTTAACATTTCAATTCTCCATTTAGGTTTGTTCAAGGTAACAGTTGCAATCATTATGCCTGGTTTGTTAAACATCCGTTTCTTAACACTATTTCCAAAAATATTTACATGTCCTGTTTTTTCTGTCGTGCATTGCGCACGAAGCAACTTGCATCACGCAAGATTTAAAACGCCATTTTTTGCATTTAAATTGATCTGTGTCCTTGCAGATTTACATCACAGGCTCTATAACTTTAATGTAAGCAAAAACACAATATTATCGGCATCTGTAATTAATTTGTTCAGCTTGAAATATTTTTTCAACCATAAAAATGGGGAAATATTATGACGATTGAAGCTCCTCCTGTTATTGGTGACTGGTATAAGAATGATTCCAGTGACTCTTTTGAGGTTGTTGCATTTGACAAAAACCTGGGTCTTGCAGAAATACAATATTTCGATGGTACGATTGAGGAGATTGACCTGGAATCGTGGTACGACTCAGGCCTGATATCAATTGAGCCACCTGAAGACTGGTCGGGCTCACTCGATATGGAAATACAGGATTATGGTGTTGATCTGGAGCAAAACACCCACTTAAACTGGAGTAATCCATTAGATACATTTGATGGTTAACTACCATAAAATTTATTTATATAAGCCCGATTCTTAACCTCCAGATACCTGCACATAAAAACATTCTATAAAAGGCCGTGCTAAATATCGGCCTTTTAACGTTTACAAATTCTCCTGACAGCTATACTTGACTTCAGAGGTCATCTATATGGCTTCCAATTAATGCAAGCGGATCATTCATAACGGAGGTTATTATGAGAAGGCGACTCTATTTTCTACTACCTGATGTGAGCAGTACAATAAAGACGGTCGACCAATTACTATTGGCCAGGATCAATTCCGATCATATGCATGTCATGGCACGACCTGATATTTCACTGGAAAGTTTACCGGAAGCAAGCATTCTGCAGAAAAGTGATCTTATATATGGTTTTGAACGTGGCCTGCTAATCGGTGGCTTAACGGGGATCATAGCCGGCATTCTGGCTTCGTTATCACCTAACCTGGTATTCAACGTAGGCGGCATTATACTGACCTGTGCCTTTGCGGGTGCCTTTGTCGGGGCATGGGCTTCAGGCATGGTCGGTAGCGACATCATCAACAGCCGGATCAAACCCTTTGAGTCAGCTATGAACAAAGGGGATATTTTGCTCATGGTTGATGTTGAGCGCAAACAGGTTAACGAAATCAAAGCGATGATTAAAAAACACCACCCTGAAGCACACGATCAAACACTTGATCCAACCATTCCTGCATTCCCTTAATATTTCCATTGTATAATTAAAGTGGATAACACCCCCCTGAAAAGGGGGGTAGCTTTATTACCTCGACCCTGCCAATCAACTAAGTAACTGATATATATGCTAATAAATATAGCGGTATATTAGTATTTCCATATTTATTCAAATTGTGATAAAAAAGTAATGAACTTGAAATGTATTGTAATGTCTTAATTTAATAGCGAAAGGGTGGCTTTACAGCCCTTGAATCAAGTTTGCATTTTCGCTCAATATTATATTCTGACAGCCGATACAGTTAAGTAAGGACCTTTAAACCGAAACCGGAGGTGTAGCATGAAAACCATCTATAACATGACTTCAGGCACATTTCGAAAGGAAATCGAAGACACAAGCTGTGACATGCAGATTCAAAGATCTACTGTAATGAATCAAATGCCCGAAGCTGATTTGCAGATGCAGGAATATACATTTGATAATGTTTCAACAAAATCAACCACAGATACTGGCTGGTTGCTTGATATAGAAGTTGATAGCTTTATTAACGAAATGAAATAGGCCTTGTAAATCACACTGTTCAAGCGTGGTAGTATGCACTACTGCTCGCAGCTTCACTCCCCCTCAAGAATGACAACATCTCCATCACTGACCGTTACGTTCACTGCCTGAAGGCGCTCACCCAGACAAGGGCCTGAGACACATAAACCATCTTCTATACTGAACAAGGCATGATGGGTTGAACATTGTATATGTGTTTTTTCCAGATTGAGAAACTGATCTGGCTGCCAGTCAAGTGCCCCCCCCTGTATGAGGACAATGATTTTCATACACAAAAAACTTATCATTTTGTGCGACTGCAAATAATTCTTTCTCGAATTGTCCGTCAGGAATTCTGATCGTTAAACACTGCCCTTCCTGCAAGTCAGCTAGTCTGAATAAGCTTTTCATTATTATTTTTTATACTCAATATGTAGTCGATGATTCCTGTTAACAAACTCACCGTGTCTTCTATAGTGCTCTGGCTATCTGATCAGCGAACTCTCACAACACGAAAACCTATCTGATCCAGTGCCGAATCTGTTTTGAATTCACTACGTCGGGTTACACGGATATTATCCGCTGTACTTCGGTAGGACCCACCACGAACAACATGAGATCCACATGTTGCTTCCGCCCAGGCTGCACCGGTTACAGGTGCAGCATCGTAATTTGAATGATAACAGTCAGCCACCCACTCCATTACATTTCCTGACATATCATGCAGACCAAACGGATTCGCTTTAAAGCGTCCGACAGGTGCAGTACTCACACGATCCCATATACTGCCACAATTAAAACAATTAGACTGATTTTTACCGACCTGTGAACCCCACCAGAAACGGCTTGAAGTACCGGCGCGTGCAGCATATTCCCATTCTGCCTCAGAAGGCAGGCGATAGACATGCCCTGTTTGACTGGATAGCCATTTTGTATAAGCTAAGGCGTCATTCCAGGTGACATTTATAACGGGTCTTTGTTTACGTCCCCAACCATTATCTGAAGGCCTTGGGCGACCCGTTGCTGCAGCAAAGTGGTCATACTCGTCAAAACTAACCTCATTGCGCGAAATTGCGAATGCTTGCAAAGATACTTTGTGCATCGGTCTTTCTTCAAAATGTACAGAACTTGCCGGGCTACCCATACTGTACGACCCTGATGATACTGCTACCATTGACGGGCCCCGCACACCTGTTTTAAGAAGATCCTTGAATACTCGAATCGTTTTTTCTTTACTGACGACTGGAGCTACAGTACGTGATTGTTTAACTGACGATGCATCGAGATTAAGCAGTGGCTTTTTAATCACTTTTTTGACAGTTGATTTCTGTTTTGTTGCTGCAATGGCAACCTTTTTACTGGGTGCAGCCGGTGATGATGTTTCTGCAATCACAGAAACCGGCTTATTCTGATTCAGATACCAGTAAACACCACCAGCAGATAATAATGAAAAGACAAGTGCAACAATAATCATGACAATGACATTATGTCCACCTCGTGCTGAGGCTCTTGGAGCATTGTTTGCGAACAGGTTTTTGTCAATATCCGGCAAATCAAATAATGCAGAGTGATCTACATTTTCCATATTTTCAACCGCCATATCATCATCCTCATCTTGCATTGACATGCCAGAGTCTTGTGTGCGACCTGTCTTGACTGCAAGCTCGTAGTCTTTATGCATCTGTTGCAGTTCACTTCTCAGCTTATTATTTTCATTTTTTAGTTTTGCGGAATTCTCATCAACTTCAGACTTATATTGCTCAAGCTGCTTCTCCATGTCACGCTTTAGTCTTTCCGCCTGTATATTGACGTCACGACTTTGATCGACATTATGATTTGTTAACGAAATATTCTTTTCGAGTGACTCGATTTGATCCAGATATTCATTTTTATTCTGCTCTGCTTCTGCCAGCCTGGCTTCCAGATCCTTTACTTTACTCTGTATGAATTCCAGCTCCACCGATTGTGCCGCTTCATTATTCTCTCTTTCCCAGTCGAGACGTTCTTTTTTCAGGCGTCCAATTTCTTTTTCAAGCTCTCGCTCGGTTAACTTGCTAGCTTCAGCCGAGCTTCTCAAGCCCGACAATTCTTTTTGTAAAGCCACCCTTTCTTCATCAAAACCCAGTTCAGATGTCGCAGCTTCAGCTTGTTGCTGCTTAAGTTCCTCTACTTTATTTGCATGCTCCTGTATTAATTGCTCATTCACTTGCAACATTTTTTCTAAATCAAGAATTTTTTCTTTGTATTCGGACTCCTGCTGACTTTTCTCTACCTGCAAGCTCTCCAGGGAACTCTGCAATTCCTGTTGACTTGATAGCAACTCTGAATTGTTATCCTCATCCGCCTTCAGCTTTTCTAATTCAGCTGTAGCAGCTTCGACCTCAGCTTCCAGTTTCGAGATAGTTGTTTCTTTTTTACTATATACGCCTTGCAATGCAGCCAGTTCTTTTCTGATTTCTTCATTTTCACTCTTGAGCTCATCCGTCATTTGCGACGAATGGATCAGTTTGTCTTCATTTTCCTTAAGCGTTTCACGTGCCTCTGCAAGCTCTGCAAGAACAATGGCATCTGCACCCTCTTCATTCGACTCATAACGAACGTTCAGCTGGCGTAACTCTTCAACTTCACGACTGGAAAAATCAAGCTTCTTCTCTAATAGTTTGCGTGCATTATCTGCTTCCAGAATCTGGTTTTGCAGCTCTTCTTCATTAATCTCTCTTTCTTTTTCTTGCCTTCCTGAATTTTGACGCAGAATTTCATTTTCATATAAAGATTTTTTGAGCGATTTATCAGCAGCTTCTTTTTCTTCAGATAATGACTGCATTTCTTGTGACAGACTTTCATTTAACCGCTCAAACTCTTCAACTTTTAATCTGAGTTCCTGTTGACCTGACTCTAATGACGTTATATTTTTTTGCAAATCTGCATTGTCACCGGCAGTAGCATGAAGCTTCGCTTCCAATGCCTCTATTTTTTCCTGACTATCAGACTCTGCCTGACTTATCTTCTCATTCAGTGCCGCAACATCACCACCAAGCTCACGCACTGAATCTGTTGCAAGCTTTAACTCGGATTCAAGCTCTTGTTTCTTTTGTTCATATTCTTTGGTCTTTTGCTCAAACCCGGTGATTGTTTCCAGTTGTTTCTTGTTAACTTCAATACTTTCATTTAATGCCAGACGCGAGCCTTCCAGCGCTGCCTCAACCTTGGTTTTTTCATTTTCTGCAAGCGCTCTCGCACTATCGATATTCGCATTTTCAGCTTCAAGTTGTTTTATCTTCTCACTGGTAGACTGATCAGTTTCTTTTAGATTTATCAGTTCATCTGATAATTCCTTAACTTGATTGCTTTCTTCAGCCAAGCTCTTTTGTAGCTTACTTCTCTCTTCCTCGATCCCGGTCAAATTATTCTGTAACGCTTCCAGGTCCTGCTTTAATGAATTAATATTACCACTTGCATCATTCTCAAGACTTTCTTTTTCCTGCTTGGTCACTTCCAGTTGTTTTTGCAATTCCTTGTTTTTCTTCACCTTCAGCTCAAGATCATTAACCGCATTACTTAACAATTCGTTTTCTGTCTTTAATGCTTTAATTTTCTTTAAGTCAATCTCATGCGCCTTTGTGGCATCACTAACATTCTTTTTAACAGACTGGAGTTCTTTTTCATTTTTAAGTTTTGCTACTTTTAATTCATCAGCTTCGCTGGCCTGCTTTCCTAACTCTGCAATGGTACTCGCCAGCAAATCATTTTCTTTTTGCAGGCTCGCGACTTGCCCTGCATCTGTTTTTAAATTCTTCTCTGCATCTTCTGCTCTTTCAACTGCCTGCTGTAATGACTTTTCAAGGCGACCCAACTTATCATTTTGATCCATCAGTAACTTCTGAGTACTCTCATCAGATTCCTGCGCAGTTGCTAACAAGGTCTTCTGCAGCTCCATCTCACCTTCGACATCAGCAAGCTTCGAGATTAAACGATTTAACTCTGCATCATTACCTTGCATCTCATGCAACTCTTCTTCCATCTCTCCTATCTGGCTTCTTTCCTTATCGGCTTCACTTTGCAGCTCGCCAATAAACTTATCTTTTTCTATAACACTCTGCTCTGTCTTTGCAGCCTTTTGTTTTAATATTTCAATCTCAGAATTAAGACTGGCTATATTTAATTCCAGGGTGTGCTTTTCTTTTTTAATGGACTCCAGGTCATTTACTGCACCTTCATTAACGCTGCCCGCACGATCACGATTTATGTCTATAATATCGGCTGCAGATGGTTTTTCAGATGCCTTGTGAGTAGCGTCATACTCTTCAATCGGGACACTGCTAATGCCATCTTTCAGCACCTTTGCGTCAATACCGAATTGCCCCAATAAAAAACCTGCACTGGTGCTTCTTCGTCCTGTGTCACAATAAATTATGTACGTCCTGCCTCTATCCAGCTCATCTATTTCATTTCGAATTGCAGCCAACGGGATATTGATACTGTCAGGTAAGTTCGCATTACTGAATTCTCCGGGCAAACGAACATCAAGGAATATTGCCCCCTGGTTCTCTTTTAATTTTTTTGCTTCTTTATAGGTTATTTGATTTAGTAACGGTGTTTTCAGCAATTCATCAAAATCTTTTTTTGACAGCCTCATTAAACGTCCGTCTGTTAGCATGGTTACTGTTGCATTTCTTTTTGCACCAGATAACAAGGACTCTTCCCCAAAACTTTCACCATCTTTCAACTCAGCTAACTTAACTGCGCGAGCATTTGCAGATGGTTTCCGACTTACAATACTGGTTCCATTTTTAATAATATAATAGTAGTCGCCTTCATCATCCTGATTCATAACAACTTCACCGCTTTTTACTTCCACTTCCTCCATTCTCATAAACAGTTTTTGTAAATTCATCGCAGGTAATTTCTGCAATAAATCCGATTGCATCATCCTTGTCATCCAGTCCTCTTCATCTTCAGACTCCATCTCTTCAACTTCATAACCTGAAGACTGCTCCCATGCCAACATAACATCCAGCAATCCGGAATCTATACTGATAATCGTTGTGCGTACTTTAGCCCGTGCACTCAACTGACGTGGCTGCTGAGGTGCTATTGGATGCCTGGCCTCTTCACTTCGTCCCTGTATTGTTAATTTAATATCCGATCCATCGTGCAGTGCAATTTCACCATCGAGAACATAACAAGTTGAATTATCCCGCTCGCCTTTTTTAAACAGGAATTTTCCTGCTTCAATGGTAATGACATGGGCTTTTCTGGCTAATTCATCTACATGATGTGCAGATAGCCCATTTAACGGGATCAATGATTTAAGGGCTTTCTTGTCAGCTATTTTGAGAACGGCGCTCATCAGGTTTCCTGTACTGTTACACAACTTACCCATATCGAATGTTTCTTCTACAGGTCGTCAATTATCCAATAAAATTACACAGACCATCCCTGCTAGCAGGAGACCCTGTAACAAAAGTGGCTTCTTATCTGTTATAACGGCACTTTTAATGAAAATATTTAATTGCATAACTACCAGAAATCAAAAAAGCCAATCACTTCACAATTCCGGCTTTTTTCTGGCGAAAAATAGCACTCCCTCAAAACCACTCGTAATATATGGCATTAGTTTTCAGGCACAAAAAAACCCGCTACGCGGGCTTTTTTTCAAAGCATATCAAGGTATTTACTTGATTTTTGCCTCTTTATAAATCACATGCTTACGAACAACCGGATCAAACTTTTTGATTTCCATTTTATCAGGCATCGTACGTTTGTTTTTGGTCGTTGTATAAAAATGACCTGTTCCTGCACTGGAAACCAGTCTGATTTTATCACGCATATCTGTTCTCCCTAGACCTTCTCGCCACGAGTACGAATGTCAGTTAATACTGCATCAATACCTAATTTATCGATGATACGCATACCTTTGGAAGACAGACGTAAACGCACAAAACGATTTTCTGACTCAACCCAAAAACGATGGGTATGAAGATTAGGCAAAAAACGCCTTCTGGTTCTATTTTTGGCATGGGATACATTATTGCCACTCATTGGGCGTTTTCCCGTTACCTGACATACTCTGGACATGACTCGTTCTCCAAACGTTTTCAATCGCATTTCACGCGAGGTGAAGCCGGAGAATTGTACAGATTCCACCGCCAATATACAAGCCCGCCTGGCGCATGAATGCAAAACCAGGGTGTACGCCTCGGGATTTATCTAAATATATAATAATATCAATAGTTTAAATAGAGCCCCGTTCTGCAAGCGATACCGACTCTCCATCACCAATCACAATATGATCCAGTAATCTGATGTCGACCAGCTGCAAGGCCTCCTTCAGCTTTTGCGTTATCTGGATATCGGCCTGACTGGGCTCCGCAATACCTGAAGGGTGATTGTGTGACAAAATAACCGCAGCAGCATTGTATGCCAGCGCTTTTTTCACCACTTCACGTGGATGAATCGTCGCGCTATTGATGGTGCCGTAAAACAAAGCCTCGTATTCCAGTACCCGGTGACGGTTATCCAGAAAAAGACAGGAGAACACTTCCCGCTCGCAACCACGCAGCTCACTGATAAGATATTCCCGCGTCTGAATCGGGTTTTCCAGTACATCCCCTCGCTTCAATGTTTCCCGAAGATGGCGACGTGACATCTCCAGAATCGCCTGTAACTGAGTGAATTTAGCCAGTCCCAACCCTTGCCCCTGCCGAAAAGTCTCAAAATCAGCTTCCAGCAAAGGCCGCAGGCCACCATATTGCGCGATCAGATCTCTTGCGAGATCCACTGCTGTTTTACCCGTGACCCCGGTTCTGAGAAAAATAGCCAGCAATTCGGCATCAGATAATGCTGCAGATCCTTTTGCGATCAGTTTTTCACGTGGCCGCTCGGATTGCGGCCAGTCTGAAATCGCCATAATGCATGCTCCTTATTTTTTCCATCCATCCGTGGATGCTGCATTCAAGCTTAAAGTGCCATTATAAAACTGTACTGACGACTGCACCAGTACTATTTCGACAGCCACTACCCTGTAATGCTACACTTTAGCTTATGAAAAACCTGCAAAATAAACGCATTTTACTGGGCGTCACGGGCAGTATTGCCGCCTATAAAAGTGCTGATCTGATTCGTCGCCTGCGTGATGAAGGTGTCGATGTTCGTGTCGTCATGACCCCTGCTGCGACCCGCTTTATCACACCTCTGACATTACAGGCACTCTCCGGCCATTCTGTTCGCACCGAGCTAATGGATGCAGAAGCTGAATCGGCAATGGGACATATTGAACTGGCTCGCTGGGCAGATTTAATCCTGATCGCCCCTGCCAGCGCTGACACACTGGCCAGACTTGCCATCGGACGTGCAGATGACCTGCTCAGTGCCATTTGTCTGGCGACCCGGACACGCATCGCCATTGCGCCGGCGATGAATCATGTTATGTGGTCTAATCCCGCCACTCAGGAAAACATCCGCTTACTGAAAAAATATGAATATCGTATTCTTGGACCTGCTGAAGGCGAACAAGCCTGTGGTGAAACCGGCCCCGGACGCATGCTGGATGTGCCGCCATTATTATTAAAAGTCAGGCAATTGTTTAATACTGGCCTGCTCAGTGGGCAAAAGCTCGTCATTACGGCAGGGCCCACGCGGGAAGCAATTGATCCTGTTCGTTTTATCAGCAACCACAGTTCTGGAAAAATGGGGTTTGCACTGGCTCAAGCGGCTATTGAGGCCGGTGCTGAGGTGATTCTGATTTGTGGCCCTGTAAACCTGGCTGCACCTCAACGTGCAACATGCATCAATGTTGAGACCGCCGAACAAATGCAGCAGGCGGTTCATGAGCATATCAACGATTGCGATATCTTTATTGCAACCGCTGCCGTCGCCGACTATCGCCCTGCTACCCAGGCGCTGGCCAAGATCAAAAAAGATCAGCAAACCATGCAGGTAAAGTTAACCCGGAACCCGGATATCCTGGCGAGTGTCGCCAGCTTACCTAAAGCCCCGTTCACGATCGGTTTTGCTGCAGAAACTGACAACTTAATTGAACACGCACGTAACAAGCTAAAGAACAAAAACCTCGATATGATCATTGCCAATACCGTTGGCCCTGGTCAAGGTTTTAATCAGGATGATAATGAGCTGGACGTATTGTGGCTAAACGGGCATATTCATCTCGATAAACAAAATAAACAACAACTTGCACACAAATTAATACATTTGATTTCTGAGAGACTACATGCAAAAAATACAACTAAAAATACTGGATAACCGGATTGGTGAAGATATTCCTTTACCCGACTATGCGACCGATGGCTCGGCGGGCATGGATTTGCGCGCGTGTCTGGACACCCCCCTTGACATTCATCCCGGAGAAACACACCTGATACCCACTGGCTTATCCGTTTATATTGAAGATCCCGGCTTATGTGCCATGTTACTTCCCCGTTCCGGCCTGGGTCATAAACACGGTATCGTGTTAGGAAATCTTGTTGGCCTGATAGACTCTGATTACCAGGGGCAATTATTTGTTTCTTGCTGGAATCGGGCCGATAAAAGTTTTAAGGTTGAAATTGGCGAACGTATTGCTCAAATGGTTATTGTTCCGGTTGTGCGTACAAATTTTGATATTGTTGAAGAATTCACACAGTCCCAACGAGGCGCAGGTGGATTCGGTCACACAGGTCGCCAGTAACAAACAGGGCTTTTTAGGTTAAACTGACAATACTTATTTTTTCTTGCTAACAACAGGGTAACAAGACCGCATGAAACCAGGCTCAAAACGTAGCAATAAAAACAACAATAAACGCAGGCAAAGAACCTCCAGCGTCAAACCAAAGACAGGCATCACCAGTCTGGAATCTGTCTTTCTTTCCCTGTTTATCGCAATAACGATACTGCTTTTTGCCGGAGGGGCCATTGTTTACTACCAACTGAATAATGATATTTCAGATACACGCATAGAAAATGAACAAACCCTGATAAAGAGCTACAGCAAGCAAATTGAGCAAACATTCCAGCAATACATTAATTTTCTCGGTCAGACTTCCCGGGAACCTGACCTTTTAAAAGCCATCACAACCCAGGATGAAGAAACACTAAACCGCCGGGCAAAATTATTAAACTACATGTTCCCTGCAGCCTTGCGTATTCGAATTTTACCCCCTGACTTTGATGAACCAGACAATAGTATCAACCCTCCGATCAGTTACTCCTGTCTTGATATGCTGCAGAGAACCCGGAGTGGAAAAGAGTCCGCCGTTGAAGTCCACCTACTGGGAAAACCGCCACAACATATTGATGTTATCCATAATATTAAAACTACACAGGGAAAATCGCTTGGCAGCCTGCTACTGACTTTACCTGTAAATGCGCTCAAACAAATGGTAGGCCGAATGCATGTACCTGGTGGATTGCTGGAGCTGCGCCAGGTTAATGACAATGGCAAAACCATCACTATCGCACGACGTGGCAATCCCGCATCAAAGCAAGATGAAAAACCACTCACTAACCCTATTGGAAATACACGCTGGGAACTTGCGTACTGGCCCAATACCCATGCAGCCAGCTTTGGCGGCAGTAATAATCTCCTTTACTGGCTGGTTATAGGTATCATCTGGCTGATGTTCAGTGCGACTCTTTATGTGCTTTATCGCAGACTGTTCAAAGCGTTGCTAAATGACCAGGTTATGGTCATCAAGCTTTTCAAAGATATTCAACATGGCGAAATGGGCGCCAACTACCCGATAGCTGTAAAAAATTGCATGGGTGCCATGGAGCAACTAAGGATGATCGGAGGCGAACTCACCGGATTACGCACCAGGAAGCCTGGCTCGCAGAAAGCACCCGATAGCCAGCTTAATATCCAGGAAGAAAACAGCGGATTAAATGATGTTGGCTTTGGCCTCTCCACCGGAACCGATGCGCTCGAGGTCAGGGAGATCTCTGAAGCTGATATGCAGGGCTCTGTTCCCGCGTCTATTTTCCGTGCCTATGATATACGCGGCATCGTTAATCAAACGCTCAGTCCCGATATAATCCAGCAAATCGGGCGTGCCCTGGGTAGTGAAGCTGAAGAACGTGGACAAGCAAAGATTGTCGTTGCGCGCGACGGACGCCTGTCTGGCCCGGAGTTAGGTCAGGCACTGATGCGTGGCCTGCAACAAAGTGGTCGTGAAGTCATCGATGTTGGCCGCGTGCCTACACCCGTACTGTATTTTGCCAGCCACTATCTTGGCAATGGTTCAGGTGTGATGCTCACTGGCAGCCATAACCCATCTGACTATAACGGTCTCAAAATGATGTTACGGGGTGAAACCTTATATGGTGATGATATTTCAGGACTGAAAACCCGCATCGATAATAACAACCTGATTAATGGTGAAGGCAGCGTTCAAACTATTGATGTTGTACCCAGCTATCTTGAACGAATCACCAGCGATGTTCGACTGGAAAGACCCCTTAAAATAGTTGTTGATTGTGGCAATGGTGTCGCCGGCGAGCTGGCACCTGCTTTATACAAGGCTTTGGGCTGTGAAGTAATTGAAATGTTTTGCGACGTCGATGGTAATTTTCCCAACCATCATCCGGATCCGAGTAAGCCGGAAAATATGCTTCAAATGACTCGCACAGTAACAGAACAGGGGGCTGATCTGGGCATGGCATTTGACGGTGATGGTGATCGCCTTGGTGTGGTTGACGCCAGTGGAAAAATCATCTGGCCTGATCGCCTTCTGATGTTGATGGCGATAGATGTATTAGGCCGGCAACCCGACGCGCAAATTATTTATGATGTGAAATGCACCCGCCATCTTGAAAAAGTCATCACCGATCATGGCGGCCAACCATTAATGTGGAAAACAGGACACTCGTTTATTAAAGCAAAAATGCTGGAAACCGGCGCACAACTTGCCGGGGAAATGAGCGGCCATATTTTCTTTAAAGAACGCTGGATGGGTTTTGACGATGCCTTGTATGCCGGAGCAAGACTGCTGGAAATACTGTCTTCGGACCATCGGCCCAGCAATGAAGTCTTTGCAGAATTACCAGAAAGCGTCAGTACGCCTGAATTAAACTTGCTACTCAAGGAAGGCGAGCACTTTGCTATCATGAAAACATTAAAAACCCAGGCGAATTTCCCTGGCGCCCGCATAATTGATATTGATGGCCTGCGTGTGGAATTTGAAGACGGGTGGGGACTGATACGTGCATCCAATACCACGCCTTCACTGGTGATGCGCTTTGAAGCTGACAATGCTGCTGCGTTGGGGCGAATACAGGATATGATCCGTACACAACTACTATCAATCAACCCGGATCTGGATCTTCCATTTTAAAAAAACCTTTCCTGACTGTAGAATCAGGTTCATAATTAAGCCTGATTCTACAATCCATACTATTAAAAACACCATGCCAATCAATAATAAAGATGCTATGAATTTTGCCCGGGTGCTGACCGAAGCGTTGCCGTACATTCAGCGATTCAGCGGAAAAACCGTCGTCATCAAATATGGTGGTAACGCCATGGTTGATGACAACCTGAAAAAAGGCTTTGCCCGTGACATTACACTAATGAAACAAGTGGGTATCAACCCGGTTGTTGTCCATGGTGGCGGACCACAGATTGGCAACCTGCTAAAGAAAATTGGCAAAGAATCAGAATTCATTAATGGCATGCGTGTCACTGACAGTGAAACCATGGATGTCGTTGAGATGGTTCTGGGAGGCCAGGTTAATAAAGAAATCGTTAATCTGATTCATCGTCATGGTGGCAATGCGGTCGGCCTTACCGGTAAAGATGGTGACCTGATTCGCGCACGAAAAATGAATATGACACGACACTCAGCTGAACTCGATGCTCCCGAAATTATAGATCTGGGTCACGTAGGTGAAGTTGATAGCATAGACCCTGCCGTTGTGAACATGCTTGTTGCCGGAAATTTTATACCCGTCATCGCACCTATCGGTGTGGGTGAAGATGGTTTTTCGTATAACATCAATGCCGATCTGGTCGCAGGAAAAATCGCGGAAATAATGTGTGCAGAGAAGCTTATTCTACTCACCAACACCCCAGGTCTACTCGACAAGAATGAAAAACTGATGACCGGACTTGATGCACCACAGGTTCAGTCCCTGATTGATGACGGCACCATCTATGGTGGTATGCTACCAAAAATACAGTGCGCACTGGATGCCGTTAACAGTGGCGTAAAAACAGCCCATATTATTGATGGCCGCGTAGAACATGCCGTCCTGCTTGAGTTGTTCACAGATGAAGGTGTAGGTACACTGATCAAGGGTTAAACAGGGTAATGCTGACGTAGTTTATTCTGTCAGATGCTTATAGCGGGACGCATAAACAGCAAACTCCTTGCGTATTTCATTCTGTTCTTTACGTTTGCGATTAATAAACCGATTCGTCAGGGTAATCTGACTTTGAACGGCTTTCATTTTATCAATGACTCGTTTTGGCACATTGCGTGAACCTCGCTCAAACTCGGCAGCGGTATGACGCAGGGAACCCAGCTTCTTTTTTTGTGACTTCAACGTACTTTGACTAATCAGAATAGCGTTTTCAACCGTACTGATCTTTACGTCCCGTGCCGCATAAATTTCAGCCAGACTCTGATAAGTCATCAATAAAACACGGTCTTTTTCCTTTTGTTTTTTGAGTATTTTTAAACGTTTTGCTTCCAGTGTCGCACGTCGTTTTGCCTCTGCCAGCTCATCTTTCGTTTTAGCCCGGTCGATTGTTTTGAGTGTTTTTCCGGTTTTATCCAGTATTTTCCGTTCTTTATCCGCATCAGATGGCGGAACCTGATCGCTATAATGCACAACCCCTTTGGAATCAACCCAGCGATAAAGTGCCTGCACCTGCATCGGCACCAGTACCAGCACAACAAAAATGGATAAAATTAAACGCATAAACAACCAATTAACCGCTTTTAAACAATATTTCAGTGTATTATCACAAACTTCCAACTCACTATTAAGATTGATACTGAACAATTTCTCCAAAAATAGCAATGGACATTAACTCACTCATCCTGATATTCATTATTTCCCTGATCGCCAACATATTCTCGGCATTTTCAGGTGGTGGTGCCGGTCTGATCCAGTTACCCGTCCTTATTTTTCTGGGGCTGCCATTCAGCATCGCACTGGCGACCCACAAGGTTGCCAGCGTCGCTCTAGGCGTGGGCGCAACCCTCAGACATCTGAAAGAAAATACGCTCGAACGCCAGTTTACGTTTTTTATACTGCTCTGCGGCCTGCCAGGAGTCATCCTGGGTGCCAACCTGGTGCTGAAAATACCTGATCGAACAGCTGAAATCGCATTAGGATTACTGATACTGGGTCTGGGTTTATATTCCGCACGTCGCCGAACACTGGGACAGGATTACCAGCCACAACATCGTAACCTTACAGGTATGACAACTGGCGGTCTGGTTTTGTTCGCAATAGGCATATTAAATGGTTCATTGACCTCGGGGACAGGGCTGTTTGTAACCTTATGGCTGGTTCGCTGGTTTGGTCTTGACTACAAACGGGCTGTGGCCTACACCCTTGTATTAGTTGGCCTTTTCTGGAATGGCGCCGGAGCAATCACGCTCGGCATGCTGAGTGAAATTCACTGGCAATGGCTACCCTCACTCCTGCTTGGCTCATTGCTCGGAGGTTATATTGGCGCGCATTTATCAATCACCAGAGGTAATCGCTGGATCAAGCGTATCTTTGAGCTAATTACGATACTGGTCGGATTGAAACTGATCTGGAGCTAAACCTGTTTCTCGATTAAACATAACCTGCCAGATGTAAAAAAACTAAACCCCGTATTGCGCTCGATAAGCGCTAATCGCTTTCAGCGCGGCTTCCCGGGATGCGTCAGCCTTCAGAAACGCGATCAGATCAGCCAGCGTAACGATATTGGCAACCTTGATAGCGTACTGTTTTTCCACTTCCTGAATGGCCGATGTATCAGCGGTGCCTTTTTCCTGTCTGTCGAGTGATATCACCACGCCTGCCAAGGTCGCATCAGCGGCATCGAGTATACTCACAGACTCACGAATAGCCGTGCCAGCGGTAATAACATCATCGATCACCAGTACACGACCTTGCAGCGGTGCTCCTACGATGGTTCCACCCTCTCCATGACTTTTAGCCTCCTTACGATTAAACGCGTAGGGAATATCTCTGTCATGATGGTCTGCCAGAGCAATCGCCGTGCTGGCGGCCAACGGGATACCCTTATAAGCAGGCCCGAAAATCATATCAAACTCAATGCCGGATGCAATAATGGCTTCAGCATAATATCGCCCGAGTCGCGCCAGACTTTTCCCGGTATTAAACAGACCACTATTAAAAAAATACGGACTGGTTCGGCCTGATTTCAAAGTAAACTCACCAAAACGAAGTACATCTGTTTCAATTGCAAATTTCAAAAAATCACGTTTGTAGTCTTGCATAACCTGGCACCTGTCTATGTTTATTGAAGGCGATAATATATCAAATACAACCGGACTTACAGGAATGACTGAATGAATTAGCCCTATCAACACATCACACTTGTAAGTTCAGGTAATTCATTTTAATCTGCCTGCCATGAAAATAATAAGTGCAAATCTGAATGGCATTCGTGCTGCCGCAAAAAAGGGTTTTTTTGACTGGATGAAACGACAGAAGGCCGATGTCATCTGTATCCAGGAAACCAAAGCACAGGAAGATCAGTTAGCTGACAAGGTCTTTCACCCGAAAGGCTACCATGCCTACTTCCATGATGCGGTCAAAAAAGGCTATAGCGGCACCGCGATCTATACCCGACATGAGCCTGATAAAATTATTATCGGTCTCGGCTGGGATCACTGTGATACCGAAGGCCGATATATTCAGGTAGACTTTGATACTATCAGTATCGCCTCACTCTACCTTCCATCCGGATCATCCAGTGAAGAACGTCACGCTAACAAACTAAATTTCATGTCTCGTTTTTCGGACGTTTTAAAAGACATGCGCACACAGAAACGTGAGTTTATTGTGTGCGGTGACTTGAATGTTGTGCATAAGGAAATCGACATAAAAAACTGGAAAAGCAATCAGAAAAATTCCGGTTGTACACCTGAAGACCATGCATGGGTGGATGAAGTCGTTGGCCCCATTGGTTTTGTCGATGCATTCCGCGTTGTCAATCAGAAACCGGATCAATACACCTGGTGGTCAAATCGTGGACAGGCCTGGGCTAATAATGTCGGCTGGCGTATCGATTATCAAATGATTACTCCGGGCTTGAAAGACAAGGTGATTAAAACATCTATTTATAAAAACAAACGTTTCTCTGATCATGCACCGTTGATTATTGAATATGATTATGAAATCAAATAAACCTGCCGCCGGTTAACCAGAACAGGTGCCTGCCATCCCTGTTATTTCTACCTGAATATTCGCGGCCGGGGACCGCTCCTACAGCAGTCTTCCGGTTTTTTCTTTGCGCCTTTGCGTTGAAATCTTTTGATCTTCTTATATCCAGCTGGACGCCGCTCTCGCACGCACTGTAGAACCCTTTTCTGTGGGAGCAAATTCATTTGCGAACAGGTTTTCAGGTTCAAAAGAACCCATATGATTATTAGCCCTTTTTTTCGCGGCCGGGGACCGCTCCTACATCAATCTTACGGTTTTTTTCTTTGCGCCTCTGCGTCTTTCGTTGAAATCTTTTGATCTTCTTATATCCTGCTGGACGCCGCTCTCGCACGCACTGTAGAACTTCTTCGAGTTTCATTCAGCATTTCCTCGCTTCGCTCAGGTCATCCTGTGCTCCGCGGCATAAGGCCATCAGATTAATTCATAGGTAAAACTGGTTTATTACACATTTGGTATTAACTTGCATCTTGCTGGACGC
>Ga0316206_1001564_pt1 | contig 19341 bp, 14 predicted proteins | sample 6monthpyrite_MG_FD_204942 | JGI IMG/M metagenome (GOLD analysis project Ga0316206, IMG submission 204942) | Microbial mat bacterial communities from mineral coupon in-situ incubated in ocean water Damariscotta River, Maine, United States -... | ecosystem: Environmental > Aquatic > Marine >... | reverse complement strand
TTTATGGGTTCAATGATCTCTGAAAAAGCCGCGCTAGGTTTAGTTGCCGCCCAACAAGCATTACTTGATCAAGGCGCTACATCGTTAGTCATGATGAAACATCTAGAAGCCAATACCGGCTTTGTCTCACCAGGTATTGTTGATGTAACTAGCCTTGCTAGTATGATTGACGAAGAACATTTTGGTCCATTATTGAAAGTGTATCGTTATACTAATTTTGATGCCGCTATTGATGAAGCAAACAACACTCAATTTGGTTTATCTGCTGGTTTACTAGGCGATAATGAAGCAGATTATCAGCATTTCTTCCGTCGTATTCGTGCTGGTATTGTTAACTGGAATCGACCGATTACAGGCGCGAGTAGTGCAGCACCATTTGGCGGTATCGGCGCTAGCGGTAATCACCGAGCAAGTGCTTACTACGCGGCAGATTACTGTGCATACCCAGTTGCATCTGTTGAATTAGATAAGTTAACAATGCCCGAAAAACTCAGTCCAGGTTTAAGCTTTTAGTATTATGCAGCTCAAATACACCATACAAATAGCTGGGTTTCGACCCAGCTTTTTCAAAAGTATCGATCAAATCTAGTCATCGAACCTTCTTTCATGCAGTACCGATCACCGTATAAAAATTAACTTTTAGTAATGACAAATTCCGGTTCAAGTTCAAGTTTGCTTGGCTTTAGCTAAATTTGTTACCAACCAAGATTAGAGTATTAACTCGTTATTTAAATTTAGGATTTATGATGAACAACATTACTCCCGACATGCACGCTAAAGTCATCAATTTATTTGAACATATTTGGCAAAACTATTTATCAGTAACTCCATCTGCCGATAAAGTTCAGCAGTTGTTAGGTGCTGGTCAAACATTAATTAATGACCACGTTGCCTATCGCACTTTTAATTTAGCGAAAGTGAATTTAGACAAATTAGCGGCGCATTTAACCACCTTAGGTTATCAAGCATGTGATGAATATCATTTCGAAGCAAAAAAATTATACGCCAAACATTTTGAGCACCCTGATACTAACTTGCCAAAAGTTTTTATTAGTGAATTGTTAGTAGAGCAGTTATCACCTGCGGCGCAACAGATTATTCAGCAATTAGTTGCACAAGTAGATGAAACCAGCGTGAGCGCTGATAACTTCTTATATTCTGGCACACCTTGGCAAGTCAACTATCAAGATTACCAAACTCTATTAGCAGAAAGTGAATATGCCGCATGGTTAGCAGCGTGGGGCTATCGTGCCAATCATTTCACCGTGAGTATTAACCATTTAAAAGATTATGATTGTATTGAAAAAGTAAATGAAACGTTGAAGCAGCATGGTTTTACGTTAAATGCCACGGGCGGCGAAATCAAAGGTGATCGTCATGTAAAACTAGAGCAGTCATCAACCTTGGCCGATTCTATATCGGTAAAATTTGCTGATAAAACTGTTAAAATTCCAAGCTGTTTTTACGAGTTTGCTAAACGTTATCCGATGGATAATGGTCAACTTTATTCAGGCTTTGTGGCGGCCTCTGCCGATAAGATTTTTGAAAGTACCAATGTTAGTATTGAGTTAGCGTCTGCCACCCAATTAAATTAATTAAACATTGTCTTAGCGGCTAAATGCGCTAAGACAATATTTATATCCCATCTCCGTCAGTATGCAAGCCACACTCTCGTTGCATGCCATTAAAACGCGTATCTGCTTCGTCCATACCTAGCGTTAACGGCTTAGTGCTATGCACATCACCCACAGACACATAACCTTGCTCCCATAATGGATGGTACGGTAAATTATGTTTGGTTAAATATTGGTGCACATCTCGGTTTGTCCAATCGATGATCGGATGAACTTTAAATCGCCCACGTAAGATGCCCACCACAGACAAGCTTTGCCGATGAGCCGATTGCTGCCGACGCACTCCTGCAAACCAAGTGCCGGAATTAAGTTCAGACAAACCACGCTCAAGTGGCTCCACCTTATTCATCCAATTATATTGTTTTAACTGTTCTTCGCCCTGTTGCCATAACTCACCATATTTCGCCTGTTGCCACGACGCACTCATGGTGGCGCTGAACACTTTTAAATTCAGGTTAAAACGCTCCACCAGTTCATCAATAAATCGATAGGTTTCTGGAAATAGATGCCCCGTATCGGTAATGAGTACCGGAATATGTGGGTCAATTTGGGTCATCATATGTAACATCACCGCTGATTGAATACCAAAACTTGACGATAACACAAAGTTCGCCGGCAAATTTTGCATTGCCCACTCAACACGTTCAATTGGAGACTTTGCTTCTAATTGTTGATTCCACTGCGCTAACCATGATGCCGGTAAAGAAGCAGGAAAATTACTAGTAGTTGCTATATTAATCATGAAAATCTCTACTGCTCACAATCACTTCAGCCACTATGCCAGCACGAATAACAAAATCACCAAAACTTTCACCTGTCTCGCGTTCAGCAACCCAACGAGCAATTAATTCATCAAACAGTGCCAGAAATTGTGCTTCATCGGCGTTTTCCATATATAACTTAGGAATACGCGTGCCGTTTGTATTACCACCTAAGTAAATGTTATACCGGCCTGGGCCTTTACCCACTAAGCCAATTTCAGCCAGCATCGCCCGGCCACAACCATTGGGACAACCCGTTACCCGTAAAATTATCTGTTCTTCTGCCACTTGATGCTTGACAAGTAAGGCTTCAAATTTAGTCACTAAACTCGGCAAATAACGCTCTGCTTCGGCCATCGCTAATGGGCAAGTTGGGAATGACACGCAGGCCATCGAGGCTTTTCGTTGATTTGAAACACTATCATCTAACAAACCGTGTTGACGCGCTAACGCTTCAATTAACGGTTTATCTTGCTCAGCAACGCCAGCAATAATAATATTTTGATTCGCGGTGATGCGAAAATCACCATGATGAATTTTAGCTATCTCGGCCATACCCGTTTTTAATGGCTTATTAGGAAAATCTAAAATCCGCCCATTTTCAATAAACAGCGTTAAATGATGTTGACCATCAATGCCTGCCACCCAACCAAAACGATCGCCACGTTCGGTAAATTCATAAGGACGAATTGCTTCAAATTTACTGCCTGCACGTTTTTCAACTTCCGCTTTAAATACATCAGTACCTACACGATCTAAAGTATATTTGGTTTTTGCATTTTTACGATTAACCCGATTACCCCAATCTCGCTGAGTTGTTACCACGGCTTCAGCGAATTTTAACGTATCATCAACAGCTATATAGCCAAACTCATCGGCTTTACGAGGATATGTTGCTTTATCACCATGAGTCATGGCTAATCCACCACCCACTAACACATTAAAACCAATCAGTTTGCCGTTGTCTTGAATAGCAACAAAGTTTAAATCGTTGCCATGAAGATCAACGTCGTTAAGTGGCGGAATAACAACCGTTGTTTTAAATTTTCGTGGCAAGTATGCTTTACCTAAAATAGGCTCTTGTTCTTCAACTGTACTCTCAATTTTATCTTCATCTAACCATACTTCTGCATAGCCACGGGTTCTTGGCATAAAATGTTCGCTAATTTTTTTTGCCCATTCATATGCTTCTTGGTGTACTTCAGATTGATAAGGATTAGCCGTGCACAAAACGTTTCGATTCATATCTGACGCAGTACCTATTGCATCAATTCCAATACTATTGAGTGCTTTATGAACCTTTTTAATATTCGGTTTTAAGATGCCATGGTACTGAAAGGTTTGCCGTGTGGTTAAACGAACACTACCGTACATAGTATATTCACTCGCCCACTGGTCAACACCCAACCATTGCTTGGGTGTAATAATACCGCCAGGTAACCGCGCACGAAGCATTAAATTGTGCAATGGCTCTAACTTTTGCTTTGCCCGTTCGGCACGTATATCGCGATCATCTTGTTGATACATGCCATGAAAGCGTATTAGTTGGAAATTATCACCCGTCATTCCGCCAGTGATTTGATCTTGCAAATCTTCAGCAATCGTTCCACGTAAAAAGTTACTTTCAACTTTTAAACGTTCGTTATCATGCAATTTACCTTGCACTACCATGGCTTGATCAATTTCGTATTCTTTCACGTGACTATTCTCACTTGTTTGCGGCTTTGTTTCGACGACGGATCCTGTGCTGGTTGTTTTTTCATTAACACTATGTGTCATTAGTACACATCCTTCTGATAACGTTTGGTGGTGCGTAACGATTTCAAATAACTCTCCGCTTGTGTAACATTTAGATCACCTTGTTCGGCAACAATTTCAACTAATGCCTGATGTACATCTTTAGCCATACGAGTAGCATCACCACAAATATAAAGATGCGCACCCTGTTGTAACCAAGTAAACACCTGCTCAGCATGTTCTCTCAACCGATCTTGAACATAAATTTTCTGCGCTTGATCTCGCGAAAAAGCCACATCCATACGCGTTAATAAGCCTGATTTCAGGTAGTTTTGCCATTCAACTTGATACAAAAAATCTTGGGTGAACGTTTGATCACCAAACAACATCCAGTTTTTACCTTGCGCGCCACGTGCTTCACGCTCTTGCATAAACGCACGAAATGGTGCAACACCAGTACCCGGACCAATCATGATCACTGGCGTATCATCGTTGGCTGGTAGGCGAAAATTATTATTGTGTTCAATAAATACTTTAACCGCAGAGCCTTCGGTTAAGCGCTGAGTTAAAAAGCTGGATGCGCCACCCAGACGCTGTTGACCATTTTCTTGATAACTCACCACTCCAACCGTTAGATGAACTTCATCCTCCACTTCTGCTTGGCTAGATGCGATAGAATATAAGCGTGGCGTAATTTCGCGTAACTCATCAACTAAGGTTTGTGGGGCGATGCGTTCAGCTTTGTTCAACGGAGCTTTGCGGATCACATCAACAATTTGGTGCTCAGCAGCATACAAACGCAACGCATTGTTATCGTCAGCTACGTTCAACAATCCCGCATCACCGGTATGTTCAGCCCAAAATTTAATGAATTTCGGAGCCGTTTGAGTAATTTCTAATTGATGAATTAACGCATCACGCAAGCTATAGCTCTCACCGGCTAGTACAATAGTTTCATCACCAGTAAAATCTAACACATCAAGTAATTCTTCAACCAATACCACATCATTTTCAAACCACACGCCTAGCGCGTCACCCGGCTGATATTGTAACCCCGATTCGGAAAGTGATATTTCCACATGACGTACATCTTTGGCAGAGTCTCGTCCCGTAATTTTTTGGCTAACTAATAATTCTGCAACAAATGGGTGTTCTTTGGAATATTGACTTTCCACACTAACTTGCGCTTGACTCGCAGGTGCAAGCGTTACTGTTTGGCTTTGTAGTAAAGTAGGTTTTAACTCAGCAACAATAGTCGCAATCCATGTTTGTGCCTCAGTTTGGTAATCTACATCACAGTCAACTCGTGCAAGAATAGGCTTGGCTCCCAGGGCTTGTAGGCGCTGGTCAAAATCTTTACCCGTTTGACAGAAAAATTCGTAACTACTATCCCCCAACGCCAGCACAGCATAGTGCAAATTAACTAATTCAGGCGCCTTTTTCGACAATAAGAATTCATGGAATACTAGCGCATCATCTGGCGGCTCACCTTCACCATTCGTACTGCTAACAATCAAAACATGGCTTTCAGTTTTTAACGCTTTGACTTTATAGTCGGCAACATTTTTTAAATTAACCGTTATGCCCTGTGCTTTCGCGGCATCGGCCAATTTAGTTGCCACACTTTTAGCATTACCGGTTTGTGAGGCATATAACACCGTTAATGTTGGCGCGGCAGAACTTACCAAGGCGATTGCAGTTGGTGCGACTTGGTCTGAACCTTGTTCACTTTTAGCCGCCAAATAACCACTCGCCCACGCTAATTGCATTGCTGAAAAGCCATTAATGGTTTGTTGTAGGGTCGCCAACTGATTGGCATCTAACATGGTTTGATTATTTTGATTTTGCTCTGGCAGCATACCTTCACTTCGCCTATTTCAACTAATACCGCTATCTAATAACGACAGTGTAATATTGATCTAGTAAAACAAAAAAGAATAGAAAACTCTTTTTTATTCGAAAATGAAATAAAGAATCATAAAAATGGCATGAAAATATTTTAATGAAAGCTAACGACTGTTTACTTTACCCAATCACTTTTATTTAGCGTAATAACGACTCATCGATTGCGATAAATTTGTTTGTGGCATTCACCAACGAATTTGCCGTTAAGCTCGGCACCCCGTACACTATAGTTTCACGCTTATACCGTTGCGCCACATGTGTTAATAATAAATCAAAATCGCCGTCACCCGATAATAATACAATACAATCAACCGCTGTTTCGGCTACCGTTAATACATCAATAGTAATACCAACATCCCAATCGCCCTTTGCTGAACCATCGCTGCGCTGAATATACGGTTTTAATTTAATAGTAAAACCAATGTGTTGTAACGCTTTTTGAAATTTTTGTTGTTGTGCGTCGGCTTTATCGATCGCATAAGCATAGGCGCTAACAATTTCGCCCTGCTCACTCAATTGTCGCCACAGCTCATGGTAGTTAAATTGTCGGCCGTAAGCTTGCTTGGTGGTGTAATAAATATTTTGGACATCAACAAAAATAGCAATTTTTTTCACGTTGGTTGTCGCCTTCAGCATTAGTCGAAATTAAGAACTTAGTTGCATCATAACCTAATCAGCTAAAATTATTGCTTATTATTTGGTTAGCGGCTGAGCCAGCAAACAAGGTATAATATCGATATTATCTAGTAACAAGGTTATTACTTTGTCGACCCTAAATTTTTCTACCTTAAATTTATCCTCAGCGCTATTGGAGAATTTATCTTCAATGGGCTATCAGCAAATGACGCCAATTCAGGCACAAAGCCTGCCCGCCATTCTTGCTGGCAAAGATGTGATCGCTCAAGCCAAGACTGGCTCAGGTAAAACCGCCGCATTTGGGTTAGGTTTATTACATCATTTACGCGTAAAACAATTTCGCGTACAAGCATTAATCTTATGTCCTACGCGAGAGTTGGCCGATCAAGTTGCGCAGGAAATGCGTAATTTAGCGCGCGCAGTACACAATGTGAAAGTATTAACGTTATGTGGTGGTTCACCAATGGGACCACAAATTTTATCGTTAGAGCACGGTGCACACATTATTGTTGGCACACCGGGGCGTGTTGAAGATCATTGTCGAAAAGGTAGATTAAACTTAGAAAATTTAAATACCTTAGTATTAGATGAAGCCGATCGCATGTTAGAAATGGGCTTTCAACCCGCACTTGAGTTCATATTTTTGTTATGTCCCAGCAAACGCCAAACATTATTATTCAGTGCGACCTTTCCAGAGCAAATTATCCCGCTTGCCGAACAAATCATGCATCAGCCAGTCGAAATTCGTCTACAACAAGAACATGATAACAGCTCTATTAATCAGAAATTTTTTCAACTAGAAGAGCACAACGATCGACTATTGGCAACCCAACTACTATTACATAAATTCCAACCTGAATCTGCAGTAGTGTTCTGTACCACTAAACTTGAAACGCAAGCGGTAGCTGATGCTTTAGGCGAACAAGGCTTCAGTGTGTTGTCTTTGCATGGAGATTTAGAGCAACGTGAGCGTGATGAGACGCTGATCCGTTTTGCCAACAAAAGTATTTCAGTATTGGTTGCCACCGATGTCGCGGCGCGCGGTTTAGACATTGATAATCTCGACATGGTGATCAATTATCATTTAGCCCTCGACCCTGAAGTGCACGTACACCGCATTGGACGTACAGGCCGAGCTGGCGCAAAAGGCATTGCCGCCTCACTGGTGAGTAACAAAGATGCACGCAAAGTAATCGCTATAGAGCAATACAGTAAAATCACCGTAACAACAGAGCCATTGCCAGAACGCGAAGTATTAAATCAACCAATTAATAAGCCTGCAATGGTGACGTTACAACTAGATTCTGGCAAAAAACAGAAGATCCGCCCGGGTGATATATTAGGTGCACTAACGAGTGATAATGGCATTAATGGTGAGCAAGTAGGCAAAATTAAAGTGTTAGCTACTAAAGCTTATGTAGCGGTTAGCCAAGCGGCAGCGAATCGCGCAGTGAAAAAATTAACCGAAGATAAATTAAAAGGCCGTAATGTGAAATTACGCCGATTTAAGGGATAAGCTGTAGTATCTGATAATCTAAAACCATATAGCGTGAGAAGTTAACGAGTAATAAAAAAGCCGAAAGCGATAAATCTTTCGGCTTTTTGTCTTTTCTACAACTTATGCAAAGTATTTAAACGCGCTCAAATACCGTGGCGATACCTTGGCCTAATCCAATACACATAGTGGCTAAACCAATATTCACGTCTTTGCGTTCCATGACATTTATTAAGGTCGTGGCAATACGAGCACCAGAGCAGCCTAACGGATGTCCCAGTGCAATAGCGCCACCATTCAGGTTGATCATGTCGTCCATTCTATCTTCCAAGCCTAAACTACGTACGCACGATAACGCCTGTGCAGCAAACGCTTCATTAAACTCTGCCATTTCAATATCAGCCAAAGTTAAGCCTGCGCGTTTTAACGCTTTTTTAGTAGCTGGTACTGGACCAAAGCCCATAATAGATGGATCACAACCGGCAACACCCATACCGCGAATTTTCACCCGTGCTGTTAAACCTAACTCTTTAGCACGATCAGCCGACATCACTAACATAGCTGACGCACCGTCAGACAATGCAGAAGAAGTACCTGCGGTTACCGTACCATTCACTGGGTCAAACACCGGACGCAAGCCGGCTAAGCCCTCAATGGTAGTTTCCGGACGGATCACTTCATCATCGTTAACACTAATTAAAGCACCCATGGCATCATGACCTTGGGTTGCCACAATTTCATTTGCCCAATAACCTTCTATGGTTGCTTGATGTGCTAGTCGATGTGAACGTGCGCCAAAGGCATCTTGCATTTCACGACTAATTTTAAACTGACGGCCAAGCATTTCAGCAGTTAAACCCATGCTGCCTGCCGCTTTAGCAATGTTTAAACTGAGTGCCGGATTAAAATCAACATCGTACATCATAGGCACATGGCCCATGTGTTCAACACCACCAATTAAGTACACATCAGCTTGGCCAGCCATAATATTAGTGGTGGCATCGTGCAGTGCTTGCATTGAGGAACCGCATAAACGGTTGACAGTAACTGCGCCTACTGATTTAGGAATGCCAGCTAATAATGCGGCATTACGCGCAATATTAAAGCCTTGCTCTTTCGTTTGTTTAACATTACCCCAAATAATATCTTCAATTTCATTAGGATCTAATGCGGGGTTGCGTAATAAAATCTCACGCATTAAATGTGCAGATAAATTTTCTGCGCGAACATTGCGATAAATACCAGCTTTAGAGCGTCCCATTGGGGTACGAATGCAATCAACAATTACTACTTCTTTCATAATATTCTCCTTGGCCTACGCGTGCTTAGCTTGTACATCAAAATAAGATTTACCGGCTTTGGCCATATCACGCAAACCATCGGTAACATGATAAATTTCACCTAAATGTGCATATTTATCAGCCATTTCAATAAAGTTAGCTAAGCCTAATGTTTCTAAATAACGAATTGGACCACCACGGAACGGTGGAAAACCAAGACCATAAATTAAGCCCATATCAGCTTCTGCTGCGCTAGCCACTACGCCTTCTTCTAAACAACGTACTACTTCATTTACTAACGGGATCATTAATCGAGCAATTATTTCATCTGCTGAAAATTCTTTCGTTGAGGCGCTTGCTTGAGTCAATAATTGCTGTGCTCGTTCGGCAACCACTTTGGTTAGTTTACCGCGTTTATCCTTACCATAATCATAAAAGCCTTGACCATTTTTCTGCCCAAAACGTTGATCAGCATATAATAAGCTAACCGGATCATTAGCAATTTTTTGCATACGCGTTGGGAAACCATCTGACATAACGCCAGTACAATGATCAGCCGTATCAATACCCACAACATCCAGCAAATACGCGGGGCCCATCGGCCAACCGTATTGTTTTTCCATTACTTTATCGATGGCGGTATAGTCTGCACCTTCTAATACAAGTTGGCTAAAACCCGCGAAATATGGAAACAATACTCGGTTAACATAAAAGCCAGGACAATCATTGACCACAATTGGCGACTTGCCCATTTTTGCTGCATAGGCAACTACTGCTGCTACCGTTTCCTCAGATGTTGCTTTACCACGGATCACTTCAACTAATGGCATTTTATGCACTGGGTTAAAAAAGTGCATACCGCAGAAGTTTTCTGGGCGTTGTAAACTTTTCGCTAGTAAATCAATTGAAATAGTTGAGGTATTTGAAGCAATGATAGCGTCGTTCGCCACATGAGTTTCAACTTCCGCCAGCACAATACTTTTCACTTTTGGATTTTCAACTACCGCTTCAACCACAATATCAACATCTTTGACACTGTCATAACTCAGCGTTGGAGTGATATGACTTAATACATTTGCCATTTTCTGAACATTCATCCGACCACGCTCCACTTGGGTGGTTAATAAGCCGGCAGCAGTGGTTAAACCAAGATCGAGTGCTTGATCATGAATATCTTTCATAATAATCGGGGTGCCTTTGTAGGCTGATTGATAAGCAATACCACCACCCATAATACCCGCACCTAATACCGCCGCTTTGTTAACGCTTTTTATCGCCTGCTTGGATGCTTGTTTTGCTTTGGCTTTAATCACTTGATCAGCCATAAATAAACCAATTTGAGCGGTAGCAGAATCGGTTTTCGCCAACTTAGCAAAGGCGCTGTTTTCAATGGCCATCGCGCCAGCACGTTCCATTCCCGCTGCGGCTTCAATACTAGATACCATGGTCATTGGTGCTGGATAATGTTTGCCCGCTTTTGCTGCAATCATACCTTTACAAGTAGAAAATGACATGGCTGCTTCAATTGGATTAAGGTGTAAGGGCATGAGTTTTGGCTGACGCTTAGCGCGCCAATCTAGCTTGCCAGCAATCGCTTGTTTTAGCATATTGATGGCCGCTACTTTTAAATGTTCTGGCGCAACTACCGCATCTAATACACCAACCGCCATTGCTTGTTCAGGATTATGGATTTTACCGGTAGAGATCCATTCAACCGCATTATCAACGCCAATTAATCGAGGTAAACGTACGGTACCACCAAAGCCAGGGATTAAACCCAGTTTAACTTCAGGCAACCCGATGCTAGCTGTAGTATCAGCAATGCGATAATCACATGCGAGTAACATTTCACAGCCACCACCTAATGCAAAACCGTTCGCGGCGGCGATAGTTGGTAGATTAATATCTTCAAACGCGTCAAATACATCACTGGCTTGTTTTACCCAAGTGACTAATTCCGCTTCTGGCTGCTTAAACGTTTCTAGAAATTCGGTAATATCTGCGCCAACAATGAAGCTACTTTTTGCGGAAGTCACTAACACGCCCTTGGCGTTTTTACATGCATTAATTGCATTAATAGCTGCTTGAAACTCGACAAAAGTGGCTTGATCAAATTTGTTGACTGAGCCTTGTGCATTGTAACAAAACTCTACAATACCATCGTCTAAAAGTTGGGCAGAAAGGCTCTTGCCTTGATATAACATGCCTGTTCTCCTTCACCGTATCGGTGTCGATTAAGTAATAAATTAATAGCAATTAGTGTAGTTCAAACCGACTAAGTATGTTTGATATGAATCATTTTTTTCAATTCATGATTAATTGCTACTTAATAATAGCCGCTTGAGTGTGCACCGAAAATAACAAGATTGCAAATAATTTAAACAAGCGTTTGAAATGTTTATTTTAGTGGCTTTTTATTTTTTTCAATAAAAAATGCCAATCGTAATTGACTGGCATTTTAGCGCTAATTTATGATGACTTTAGATTACTTGGCTACTTCGTAACGTTTCACGCTTGCCACAATTTCAGCTTTCGCTGCCGCGGCATTGTCCCAGCCGTCAATTTTAACCCATTTACCCGGCTCTAAATCTTTATAACTTTCAAAGAAATGGCGAATTTGATTAAGTAATAACTCAGGCATTTCAGCCGCTTCATTAATACCACGATATAACGGCGTTAACTTATCAACCGGTACCGCTAATATTTTTGCATCGGTGCCTGATTCATCAGTCATATTTAACACGCCAATAGGCCGACATTTAATCACCGCCCCCGGAATTAACGGAAATGGGGTTGGTACTAATACATCAACCGGGTCACCATCTTCAGACAATGTGTGGTTAACATAACCATAATTACAGGGATAAAACATGCAGGTTGACATGAAGCGATCAACAAAAATTGCACCACTGTGTTTATCAACTTCATATTTTATCGGATCAGCATTTGCTGGAATTTCGATAATTACATTTATTTCGTCAGGTAAGTTTGTACCTGCAGAGACATCATTAAGGCTCATGTACTGTTCCATTAGATAGACTATTAAAAGCCGTATTATAGCGACATTTACAATTAATTCATCTTTAGACGTTCATTTTATCGCTAAAATTATACTCATTTGCGCTAATTGATAAGCAAACAATACATGACGAATTAACGTTAATCTCCTACAATGTCATCTTTATTAATATCGCAAGTCATATTTCGCATGTCTATCACCAAAAAGTACCAAAATCCTGAATATTTATTATTAGTGATGTCTTTTGTTATGCCATTAGTGTTTTCTGTGTGGATGGTATTACTAAATAATTTTGTGGTAGAAAAAGCACATTTTACCGGCAAAGAAATTGGTATTTTACAAAGCTTACGTGAGATCCCTGGGTTTTTAGCATTTACTGCCATTTATGTTTTGTTATTACTAAAAGAACAAACATTTGCATTACTTGCGCTTGCTTTAACCTGTTTGGGTGTTGCCTTAACCGGCATGTTCCCAAGCAATGCGGGACTATATTTAACCACAGTGATTATGTCGACTGGCTTTCATTATTTTGAAACCATGAGTCAGTCATTAACATTACAATGGATAAAAAAAGAACATGCCGCCCATTTTATGGGACGCATGCTCGCGGTAAAATCTGCCGGATCATTATTAGCGTTTATTAGTATTTGGATATTAATGAAAGAATTTGCTTGGTCGTATCAAGCTACCTATCTTGCTTTTGGCTGTTTAGCGTTATTACTCACAATTGCCATGGCATGGTATTTTCCATCATTTGCTACACCAACAGAGCAAACCAAAAAACTACTATTTAGAAAGCAATATTCACTTTATTATGCGCTGACATTTTTTAGTGGTGCACGTCGACAAATTTTCGTGGTATTTGCAGGCTTTTTAATGGTTGAAAAATTTCATTACAGCGTTGCTAATATCAGCGCACTTTTTTTAATTAATTATGTATTCAACTGGTTTTTTGCAGCCAAACTTGGCAAGTTAATTGGCATTATTGGTGAACGTAGAGTATTACATTTGGAATATATTGGTTTAATCGCCTTGTTTATCGGCTATGCATTGGTTAGTAACGGCAAGGTTGCAGCGGTATTATATGTTATTGATCATCTATTGTTCGCTTTTACCATCGCCATTAAAACTTATTTTCAAAAAATTGCCTTACCGGAAGATATTGCCGCCAGCGCCGGTGTTAGTTTTTCAATTAATCATGTTGCGGCGGTAGTTATCCCGGTTCTGTTTGGCTTAGTATGGGTGCAAAATAACGCAGCAGTATTTTATTTAGGGGCTGGTTTTGCATTTTGCTCGTTAGTGTTATCATTTTTAGTGCCGAAGCAACCGGTGATGATTTTAAAACCAGAGAATTCGGCTTAGCCTAAGCTTACTCCACAACAAGGGTATAAATGATAATTAACGAGTTTGTGCATCATTATTTTTCAAAAATTCAATAAATTGCTCTGACGGCATTGGCTTAGCATAATAAAAACCTTGCACATCATGACACCCTTGTTCAATCAAATGTGCTTGTTGCTGTTCGTTTTCAATGCCTTCAGCAATTACATTCAAGTTCATTTTTTTACCCAAACTAATAATAGTATCAGCAAGTATTGACTGCCCTGGTGCAGCAACGTCAATGATGAACGAACGATCAACTTTTAATCTATCTAGTGGTAATTTTTGCAAATAGCTCATCGACGAAAACCCTGTACCAAAATCATCCAAAGCGATCTTTATTCCTTCGGCTTTTAAGCGAACAAGCGCATCAATCACCACTTGCGGTTCATCCATCAAAATGTTTTCGGTGATTTCTAATTCCATCTTATGCGATGGCACATCATTCGCCTTAATTTGATTAATAACCCGTTCAACAAAATTACCGCCTCTAAACTGCGGGATAGACACGTTCACTGAAATACAGACATCATCAAAATGATGTTGTTCCAATAATTTAATTTGCAGACAGGCTTGATGCACGACCCAATCGCCAATTTCGACAATTAAACCAGAGTATTCTGCTAACGGAATAAATACCGCAGGTGATATAAATTGACCATCAAGCTGACGCCAACGTAACAACGCCTCAGCACCAACTACTTTGCCGCTTGCTAAATGAAATTGAGGTTGATACCACAACTCTAAGCGATTATCCGCAAAATCTTTACGCAATTGGCGGATCATATCTAATCGCCACTGCGTTTCATCTTCCATTTCTTGCACATAATACTGAGCAAAATTTTGTCGATTTTTCTTGGCTAAATTTAACGCGATATTAATTTGATTTAAAACTTTGACGCCCTGAAATCCAGAGTGTTGTTTAGTGCACAACCCAATGCAAGCATTAATAGGTAAGTGTTGTTCTCCGGCTTTAAAAGGGGACACAAATAACGCAACCAATATATCAGGATTAATTACCTCACTCGGGCCAATTAACCCGAACACATCAGCACCTGTGCGCGCAACAATCACCTTGTCATTCAACTGCATTAAACGGTTTGCCACCGAACTCAGTAATAAATTACCAATATCTTGGCCCAAGCCATCATTAATATCACTAAAATGATTAATATCCACCAATGCGGCAACTAAATTTTGATCTTTTGATTGTACAAATTCATCCAGTGAATTAACAAAATCTAATCGATTAGGTAAGTCGGTTAACCAATCTTTATAAGCAGCGTCACGTAATTTATGAAATAAGTGTACATTTTCATAACCAATGGCCACATTTGCCAAAAACACTTCAATTAACTTATGATTAAACTCGACCAGTTCATTTTCTAATTCAATATAAATAACCGCGCGATATCCGCCGCTCGCAAGATATAAACAAATATCGGTTGATTTAAAGGTATGTTGTTTTTGTTGAAAGCAATGTAATACTTGTTGGCTAACATGATGTTGTTTTAATAAATCTAACTTTTGATTTACCAAAATTTTAGGTAACCCGAGCTGTCCCAAAATATAAAAACTTAAATCATCAACACCGTCAATTATACCTTGTCCTCTCGCACAAAAAACAGCGCTTTTACAATTACCAATTAATGAGTTTAATTGATGTAAAACACCATCGGCATAACCATGAATAGTATGTTGTTCGAGTAATTCTGCGGCAGCGGTAACAATTTTTTCTAATCCAACCCGTGATTGGTTAACCGTTTCAATTTGTTGGAAAGAACGGATTGCAGCATAAACGGTAGTTACTAGCTTACGACGGGTTAATTCAGTTTTGGTTTTATAATCATTAATATCATAATCTTTGATAACACTTTCTTCTGGCGCATAACCGGGTTGCCCAGTTCTCAATACAATACGAATTTCATGACGATTTAACTGTTCTCTAATATGACGAACAACCTGCAAGCCTGCATCATCAGTTTCCATCACCACATCTAACAACACTAAGACAATATCTTCATGTTGTTCAATTATTTTACACGCATCTTGACCAGAATAAGCATGAATGTATTCTAGGCGCTTTCCAAGTACTATTAGATCTGACAACGCAAGTTGAGTGACTGAATGAATTTCTGGGTCATCATCAACAATTAAAACTTTCCATGCATCAGTACTATGCTCATGTAAAGTTTCATCGTCATCACTATCATCAATAAATAGAAAATCGTCGTTCGAACTTTCTGAAGCCTGCATACTGCCCTCAATTAACTAATTTAATTTCAATCAGTTAAGAATATTAAAACCCATAACAAGGAAATGTAACCTAATAATGTCAATAAGTTATGCTAATTTACATAATAAAAGTCAAATCATTATTATTCAACTAATCTATACAATTATATTTATTAATAAACAAATAGACCCATGCTTCTGGAGAAAGTAAGTTCTGCACCTTCAAGTAGATTGAGTCTATACTTTAAATATAGTGACCAACAGGCTTAAAAATTATACAGTTATATCTGTACTTATTGCACCATCGAATAATGTAAATAATGTCATGGTTGAAAAAAATAATGCCAACTACAAACGATAATAATAAATTAGCCAATAATGCCAGCTTAGTTGAAACAGACTCTAGCCAAGCAAACAGTACTACTGCTTCAACTATATCAAATCAACGCCAACTGCTTAGCTTAGCACATCAGTTTGGTATTGATGGTGCTATCAGTGCGGCAGAACAATCCATTCCAATTTTTGAACGTGCCTCAAGACGAGAACAACAATTAAAAGTTAGACAACAAAAAAATCTTGAAAATATTTTACATAAAGCCGTAGCCTATAGTTCAAATGAAAAAGTAACAGATAAAATAGATGTTGACTGGTTTTTTCAATTTACAGAATTGGCGAGTAGTGTGAGTAACAGCATAATGCAGAGTTTATGGGCGAAAATACTCGCTGGCGAAGTAGAAAAACCGGGAGCATTTTCACTCAAAGCACTACATATTTTTAAGCAACTCAGTATGCATGACGCTAAATTATTTGCTAAGGCTTGTAGCTTATCCGCCAAAAATACTCAAAGCAGCACACGTCGTATTATTACTGGCTGTTATCAACCACCCGCATTAAAAAATTTCTTTAATAATACCAAGCAATTAATTAAATTAGGTGATTTTGGCTTGAACTATACCAACATCCTTACATTAGCGAATAACAATTTATTATTTAAACAAGAAGCTGAACTATCCGTTCTGCGCGCTGAAAATTTAGTGCTTGATTACCAAAACCAACCTCTCACTTTTAGTTTTAAGAAAGCGAATGGCGTACTGACTTTTATAAAATTTACCGCCATAGGCAATGAACTTGCTCAACTAATAGAACCTAACCCTCAACCCGCCTATCACGCCATATTACTCCAAACTTGCAACCACTTATTTGATGTAAAATAAAAAAGTCTCCCGAAGGAGACTTTTAAATCAATCACATTTCATGCTAGCCATTAAAAGCGTGCAGAAAAGCCTATGCGAACATATCTTGGTGTTTGCCAATCATAGGCAGCACCGTAATATTGATTCACTTGGCCTAGAGAGACCTCGTAATGTTCGTTCAATCTAGTTGGAGTTTGATTATCTAATACATTGAATACATCTAATGTAGCTTTCATGTCTATACCATTCATAGCAAAACTATAACTGACTGATAAATCAAGATTAAATGTCCAACTCGTAAACCCTTGAGAACCCCTAGGGAACTTAGTAAACGAACCATCAGCGTTGGTAATGTAGAATGTATCGCCATACCCACCGAATAAATCCGGATTAGTTGATGGATAACTCTGACCAAAACTTGATTTCGGCTTACCACTTGCTAATGTTGAATTCCAACCAACAGATATGGCATCTGTTACATTATAATTACCAAAGAATTTAATCACATGACGACGATCATTCGCCTGATTACCATATGCACCATCCATTAATGCCGGGAAATCAAAGTCTTGAGTAATACCAGCATCAGTTTGACCAATATCGGATTTAACTGCACCTTCAAAATTACCGTAACTATGTGACTATGTGTAGTTAGCAGTCCAGTTTAACTTATCACCACTAAACTTAACCGTGGATTGTAACGCATAATACTTATTTTTCGCTTTTGGCAATTGGATCTGCGTTGCATTTGAATACGTAGTCAACGACCCTGGATCTGGTTTACCGTCGAATAACGCTGATTTCACCACTAGGTTACCGTTGCCGCTATAGTAAAACCCATCATGATACCAAGACATATCAGAACCAGGGTTTACTAAGACACAATATGTCCAAGCATACGCACCACAATAATCATCTAGTGCTGTTTTAACGTAACGATATGTACCTTTTATAGCAATTGAATATTGATCATTTAGAGTCGATTCATAGCCTAAAATAAATTCATCTTTTGAAAATGGTTTAGCTTCTTGTGCTTGGAATATCGCCTTTTCTGGAATTTTGGAAACTGATCCTACTGTTTGTGACGAACCTACCGAACCATTAACAGGGTTTGTATTAGTCGGTGTGCCATCGGCTGGATTAATACCACCAAAGGTATAATGTGTTGTAGTATCACTTACCCCTGACGCTGCTCGATAAACTGTATTGTTGGCAACCGGTAAATAATAAGTGCCAAATGTACCATAAACTTTTGATTCACCATCACCTTTAGGATCCCAGCTAAAGCCAAGTCTAGGTGCAGGTTTAGTATTAAATTCTGTTAATAATTTACCTGTAGTACCGGTATCACTAAATTTATCAACACGTACACCAATGTTTAACACTAAGTCATCGCTAACTTGCCATTTATCTTCGAGATAATAGGCTGATAATTTTGATTTAAACGAGCCACCACCATCAAACACACGATCTTTCACGTAGTCCTGTGAAGTGCCCGCAGTATTAGTAAACAATACTCCGTTATCACCTTGTACTGACTGCCCAGCGCCTAAGGTATAATAAGTATAACTATGACCTGCAATAGGATGACTTTGTTTAACCGAATTACGCTTTTGATAATCAATACCAGCGCTAAAAGTGTGATCGTTGAAAGTATATTCTAAATCTAACCGGAATTGAGTATTCTCATCTTGGTCCGCACCAAAACTACCGCCCGGTCCACAAGCAACAGCTGGATTAGCCGGATTAACACGGTTATCAGTTATCGTTGGACACGTTAAATTCGCTTGCTGAGATTCATATTGAGTTTTAATCTTACCTACTAACGCAGTAATATTGAAATCATCATTAATATAGCCTGTATAACTTAAGCTGTTTGCGGTACCGCCACGTTTTAGTAGATATCCACCATTTTTTGCGCCAATAGTTTTTGTATCGCCAGGGTAAAATCATACTTGAGTGTTTTTTAACCAAAAACAAGTTTTTCCCTGACGTCATCTGACCACGCGGCTTGTTTAAGCTTGCCCTTTATACTGTCTTTTATCGGGCTTAAACGAGCTAGGTTC
>Ga0316206_1001561_pt1 | contig 19355 bp, 16 predicted proteins | sample 6monthpyrite_MG_FD_204942 | JGI IMG/M metagenome (GOLD analysis project Ga0316206, IMG submission 204942) | Microbial mat bacterial communities from mineral coupon in-situ incubated in ocean water Damariscotta River, Maine, United States -... | ecosystem: Environmental > Aquatic > Marine >... | reverse complement strand
GTTGGTATAGAATAAAGTTGAACTTTAAAAATAAAAAAAACAGACGGTCGATATATCTAGTATAGCGACCGTCTATATAAAACCTAGCCCATGAAGTGACTTCAGAGCAGGTTCGGTGGCTTTTAAAATATACGAGTCATTACGGCGAGCCTTTAGATGCGAGTGAAACGCGGCAGGCTGCGCGGCAATCTTGCGTACATTGGAGCCTCGCATAAAGAAGATTGCCGCGCTGTCGCTCGCAATGACATACACTCGTTGGAGCCACGCATAAAGAAGATTGCCGCGCTATCGCTCGCAATGACGTGCACTTTACTTAACAGATAGCGCCATATCAAGCAATTCACGACCACCTTTAACTTTGTCGGCAAACTGTTTGTATGATGTTTTATCCGCAATGGCACGCCATGCTGCAGCTTGTTCGGCTGACATGGTAACCACTTTCACACCGGCTTTTGTATAAGCATCAACCAGTTTCTGGTCGGCTTTTTTCGCGCCTTCATAAGCAAATTTTTCAGCTTTTTTAGCAGACGCCATAATTTGTTTTTGTTGTGCTTTGTTTAAACGGTTAAATGATTTTTTCGACATCAAGATGGGTTCATACATAACCCAAAGTGCGTTTTCGCCAGGAGCGGTTAAGCATTTTACTTGTTCATAAATACGGTAAGAGACAAGACTCGCCGAACTGGTGTTCGCACCATCCAATACGCCAGTTTGTAAACCGGAATAAATTTCAGAACTTGGCATTTTTGCAATCGATGCACCGGCACCGGCTAACATTTGATTAAACGCTTTACCGGCTGCACGGAACGTTTGGCCTTTAGCGTCTTCCGGATTAAGTATGCAGTTTTTCTTCGAAACAAAACCACCTGCTAACCAGGTATCGGCTAAAACAAGTACACCGGCATCATTAATAATTTTACGAATACGCTTCATAAATGCAGATTTATTCAAACGTTTGGCATGTTCATGGTTTTTAACCAGGCCAGGCATTAGGGTTAAATCAAATTCAGGATGGCGACCGGCTGCATACGCTAAAGGAAAAGCTGTAATATCCAATTGGCCTTTAGTGATAGCCGACCATTGTTCTTTTGGTTTGTATAACGATTTACCCGGGTACACTTTAATTTTTAAACCGAGGTTTGCATCATTCATATCACGCGCAATCATTTGAACCATTTCATCACGTAAATCACCTTTACCACCTGGCCATTGATGCGATGCTTTTAATGCTTTGCCGGCGCTACTAGCGACACCGGAAACGCCTAGCATAGTGGCGGCTACCAACAGGGGTAGTAGTTTCGATTTACTTATTTTCATTATTTCTCTCCTCGTTACGCTGTGAAAGTTCTTTATTTTATTTTGACTTCTTCGGCTTTATTTTCAACCAGTGACTGCCACTGCTTGTGTAAATGGTTTTGCATGTTCTTGTCGGCTAAATCCGGATCATGATTGCGAAATGCCAGCATGATCTTACGATGTTCATCTACCGACGCCTGCAAGCGGCCTGGTATGGTTAACTGCATGTGTCTGGCTAATCTTAAAATCTTGCGTAAATCACCAATGATGCGTTGTAAGGTTCGGTTACCGGATAAATCCTGCACGGCTTGATGAAAAACAAAATTCTGTTCGTAGTAGTTATCAATTTCGCCAGTACTGGCGTATTGCTCGAGCTTTGCGTGCATGTCTTCGAGCTTTTTTAAATCTTTTTCGGTACAGTTATCAACCGCTTCGCGTGCGCATAAACCTTCCAGTACCGCCATCACCGGAAACAATTCATTCAGTTCTACTTTATCCATACTGCGAACAAAGCTGCCTTTGCGTGGAATGAGTTCAATCAAACCCTCACTGCTTAATACTTTAAGGGCTTCACGTAAGGGGGTACGGCTAATACCGTAACGTTCACATAGGGCCATTTCGTCAATCGGATCACCCGGTTGTAGCTCTTGCTGATATATCTGGGCGCGTAAACGATCCGCTACCTGAATATACAAAGCCTGACTTTTAATCTGTTCGGTCATTCCAATACTCGTTTAATTGAAAAAAACATTAGCGCTCATAGCGTTAATAATTCATAATTATGAATTACGGTGCAGTCTACTTGCATCATCTTTTACGGTCAATAACGAAGTTTACAATGAATCAGAATATATATAGTGTCTTTGAACAACATTTCCCCCAATCGCGAGAAGCTGTCTTTATTGAAACGCCAGCAGGGGAAACCTATACCTATGCCACGTTAGAGCAGCAAGTCTGTAAAATCGCGAATTTATTGACCATTCTGGGCGTATCAAAGGGTGACCGGGTTGCGGTTCAGGTTGAAAAATCACCCCAGGTGCTGTTTTTGTACCTGGCCTGTCTTCGCGCCGGGTTTATCTATATCCCCCTCAACACCGCCTATACCGAGACTGAGTTGAGCTATTTTCTGGGTGATGCCGAGCCTTCCATGGTGGTGTGTGATTCGACATCGCTGGAATTATTTGCCCGTATCGGCCACAAATCGAACCTGAAATATATCTACAGCCTCGATGCAGATGGGGATGGCAGCCTTATGTCGGCCGCTGAAAATATGTCGGCCAGACTGACTACTGCCAACAGCGCTAAAGATGATATTGCCGTTATCCTTTACACCTCCGGCACTACCGGGCGCCCCAAAGGCGCCATGATTACCCACGGCAATCTCGCCGCGAACGGCCTGGCGTTGCAACAAGTTTGGCAATGGCAACAAAACGATGTGCTGTTGCATGCCTTACCGGTGTTTCATATCCACGGTTTGTTTGTAGCCTGTCACAGTGTGTTACTGGGCGGCAGTAAAATGTTGTTTGTCGACAAGTTCGATGCAAAAACCGTTATGCAATTACTGCCTAAGGCCACCGTATTAATGGGCGTGCCCACGTTTTATACCCGTTTACTGGAACAACCCGAATTTAATAAAGCCCTGTGTAAAAACATGCGCGTGTTTATTTCGGGTTCTGCACCGTTACTAGAACAAACCTTTGAAGAGTTCCAGCAACGTACTGGCCATACCATACTCGAACGTTACGGTATGACCGAAACCGGAATGAATACCTCCAACCCCATCGATGGTAACTGGCTTGCCGGTACCGTGGGTTTTCCACTACCGGGCGTAACAGCACGTATTGTGGATGAAAATAATCAACCCGTCACCGGGAACAGCGTCGGAATACTCCAGGTGCAAGGCGATAATGTGTTTAAAGGTTACTGGCGCATGCCGGAAAAAACCGCAGAAGAATTTACCCAGGATGGTTTTTTTATAACCGGCGATTTAGCCAGCTATAACGAACAAGGGTATATTTCTATTGTAGGTCGAAACAAAGACATGGTCATTACCGGTGGCTACAACGTTTACCCGAAAGAAATTGAATTAATACTCGATGAAATAGTCGGCATAAAAGAATCAGCCATTATTGGTTTACCCCATAAAGACTTTGGCGAAGCAGTAACGGCCATCATTGTTCCCGAGAACATGGCTACTATTCCCGGTACACTGCACATTATCGATATCCTCAAACAACAACTCGCCAACTACAAAGTGCCAAAGAAAATAATAGTACTCGAACAACTCCCACGTAATACCATGGGTAAAGTACAAAAAAATGTATTACGCGAACAATTCAAAACACTCTGGCAGTAAGTAACTTCGTCATTGCGAGCACAGCGCGGCAATCTGTTTTTTTGTCATTGCGAGTAGTAGCCTGTCATTGCGAGCGATAGCGCGGCAATCTTCTTTTTGTCCTTGCTCGGCAATCTGTCCCTTTGTCATTACACGCCAATCTGCCCCTACAACCACTCTCCCCCACAAAATCTGATCCCATTCTTAATCCCGATATGCTATTCTTGATTGTAGGGTTACTAAAAAGATAATAAAAATAATGACTTACAAGGCTAAGCTATCCATTTTGCGCAAAAAAACGTGTCTAGACAGTATTTCTAAGGGATAGGGTGTATTCCTTATATAGGCGAACTTGTGCGCTGCTGGGTGAGGCCTCTTAATTGAGGGTTTACGGGCATTAAATAGCATTAAATGATGCAGACAAAGTTGATCAGGACGGAGAGATAAAAAAATGATTAGATCACTAATAGAGCTAAAATTTTTTTTTGAAATTAACATCACATGATATCTGAACTTAATAAAATTTATACCCTAATATGGAAGTCTAGATTAAGTTATGAGCAGTGATTTTATATTTGAGAAGGTTTACTCGGCTGACTCGTCACTTTTGGATGTCATTTTTGTGCATGGGTTAACTGGTGATGCACATGAAACTTGGTCTAATGGTGCAGACGATGGTTTTTGGCCCATCTGGTTAAAAGATGATTTGGAACATTTATCAGTACATACATTAGGTTACCCTGCAAGTTTGTTCGAACAATGGGCAAAGAAAGAAATGGACATTTTTGAACGAGCTGGCAATGTTCTTGAACACTTGGCTGCAAAAGGGATTGGTGAGAGACCTATTGCTTTTGTGACTCACAGTCTTGGTGGAATTCTAACTAAAATACTAATTCGTAAATCAAATGAATCAGGTGAAGAGGATTATAAAAAAGTTTCTGAAGCAACGAGATTAGTTATATTTTTGTCAACACCTCATACTGGGGCATCTTTAGCAAATGCGCTTAAAGTAATTCCAAAAACATCTAAAAGTATTGCATTGTTAGCTAATGAAACAGGATTTTTGGATGACTTAAATTACCAGTATCGTACATATGCCAATAATCGACCTGATTTTGTTACAAAAGTTTATTATGAAAAGCATGAAACTAAGAAAATCGCACTAGTGGTCACAAGAGAATCAGCTGATCCCGGTGTATCAGGACCACAACCAACAGCTCTTGATAAAGATCATCTTAATATATGTAAACCACTGGATAGAGATGACATTATTTATCTTGGAGTTAAAAGGCATATAGGTATTTTATTAAAGGATATTTTAATAAATTCACCTGGTGGAACTTATGATTTATTGAGGGCTGACTACGCTCAAAAATCAGAAACTGACAGAAGAGATTTATTACAGAAATTAATTGATGCTGATAGAGAACATGAATATATCTATGCAAATAGTGCACAAAATGAATTTGCTCGTAGCTTTGCAAAGACTGGTTTATTTACTACAGCAAGAGAAGATCATGAAACGCTATTGTCTGAAGTGGAAACGCGATTTATTGCACATGTCTTTCACCCTCTAATTTGCAAAGGCGCTAAGGATGAAGATATTAGAGGAGCACTTCAAAATCATATAATAGACCCAATTTCAACAAAAAAACTTGGCAATACAAAGTTTACACCGAGAGCAATATTAAGTGCATTGTATTTCCTTACAGAACAATGCCATATTAAATGGGATTATGCGTCATGATATCACGGCTTTGGTATCCACAGCTCGATGTTTTTGACACTTCACGCCGTTTAAGTATTTTGCTTCAATACTTTGAATTTTCACCAGGTATTGAGCGACTTTATATTGTGGATTTTTATCTTGCAAATCCACCGTTATTACATCGTACTGCAATGCCAGCAGATACGCGAAAGCTTTTTTCCGAACTTAAAATACCCAAACCAGAAAAAACGTTTATATCTTATCCATCCGCTCCTCTTTTATTTCACAAAATGGAATCTATACAACAAGAAGCATTAAATGCACTATCAGGAAAGGATTTGATTTCTCTTGAAGAATTAAAACATGGACGTGTTGAGTTAACAAATAAAGGAAAGGAAGTATTTCCTCTTAGCAATATGTGTACGTCTGCTGAGAAAAAATTAAGTAATTTTCTTGCAACTAAATTTGCTTATAATGAAGAGGCTGGTAATCAAGATCTTCGGCGACGAACAGGTTTAAGGAGATCTATATAATGATAAAACGAAGACTACTTCAACTCAATCGTCTTCGGGTTTTACGACGTGGACAGGCTGTATATGATCAAACCTTTCATGAAGGTGTTAACATAATCCGCGGTCAGAATGGCTCTGGAAAATCAACGATAGCAGATTTTATTTTTTTTATTCTAGGTGGCGAGTTTGATGATTGGAAAGATTCTGCAAGTAGATGTGATGAAGTTCAAGCTGAAATAACAACTTCTGAAGGAATACTTACACTTCGTCGCACCATGGAATCTAGAACTTCACCTGTAAATATTTATTTTGGTGAAATAGAAACAGCAAAAGATTTTGCCTTGGAAGGATGGCAGAGATTTCCTATTAGAAGGCAGGGAGGGAATGAAAGTTTTTCTCAAATATTGTTCCGTTCTCTTAATATACCAGAAGCAAAAAGTGATGGTGCAGCAAACATTACAATGCATCAATTGCTGAGGCTTTGTTACTCCGATCAAAGAACCCCTGCTACTCGATTGTTTCGTTTTGAACCTTTTGATACACAAAATATACGAGAAGCTGTTGGTGATTTAATTTGTGGTATAAGTGGCTATGAAGTTTATGAAGCTAATATTTTGTACCGTGAATTAGATAAAGAGTTATCATTTATAAATACGAGACTATCTAGTTTACTTAAAGCTTTACCGCCTGATGCAGCATTGCGTACTACTATGTCAATACATCAGACAATTACCGATCTAAGTACTGAAAGAGAGCAGTTAAATAAGGATATTAAGAGAGTTGACCAAAATATAGAAGGCGAAGAAGCAAAAGGGTTCTTAAGAGAAAGAAGTGTAGCACAAAATATAATTTCAAAAGAAAGAGGTAGCCTTTATAAATTAGAAACCGAAATTAATAATATTGAATTTGAATCAAAAGAAATAGAAGACTTTCAATCATATCTTATTGAATTAACAGAAAAGCTACACTTATCTGAAGCATCTTTTAATGCTATAGGTTTAATTGAATTTATGCATTGTCCCGCTTGCGGTAAGGAGATTAATAAACACAAAGTTATTGATCACTGCGCTGTGTGTAAAAGTCCAATTGATTCAGAAATCGAAAAATCTCGATATAATCAAATTAGACTTGATCTTGAGATACAAACCAGGGAATCAAAACAATTATATAGGCACAATAAATCTGATCTTGATACAAAAAAGAAGCATTACCGTGTACTGCGAACTGCTCATGAAAAATCATTGTCTGAATTTGAAATGAAATACTCAGGTGCGAATGGACCGCGAGAAGCCTATCTTGCGGAGAAAACAAGTAGGATTGGTCATATAAATGCTGAGGTAGAATTTCTTACAAATAGTCTTGGTGTTGCATCTGAAATAGATACTTTGAATGAAAAAAAGAATTATTTAGAGCTGGATATTACTAAACTCAAGCAAAGACGTGATGCCTTACAAAAGAAAGCATATAAAAGACGTAATAGAGCACTCGGTGAAATATCTGATATAGCAGTGTCATTACTTCATGCTGACTTTAAAAGACAGGAGGAATTTGAGGCGGCACAAAAAGTTGAGCTGAATTTTTTAAACGATGCAATGTCTGTAGATGATCATGTTAACTTTGCAGAAAGTAGTAACGTATTTCTAAAAAATTCAGTTATTTTTTCACTATTTCTTGCCGCGGGTAGTGACGAGGAATTCTTTCACCCTAGATTCCTCTTACTAGATAATATTGAGGATAAAGGTATGGAGATGGAGCGAAGTCACTTATTCCAAAGATTAATTGTAGAAAGAGCGACTGAATTAAAAGAACCATTTCAAGTTATATTTACTACCTCAATGATGAATCCTGAACTTGAATTGGATGACTATGTAATTGGGCCTCACTATACGAAAGAAGAAAAGACTCTGAATTTCAGTTCGAAAATTACAAAAACTACTAGATCGGAAAATTAAAAAAATTAAAAAAATTAAAAGGGGTCGGTGACAACTGATAATCATTTGCATTTAAAATTAACAATCTGAACATATAAAAAAATAACTAACGGATGTTTAATGAAGCGCGCATATTATTTTTCTTCTATAAGTGAGTTCTGCAATCAAGAACCAGAACAGGTTCTTGGGCAAATGACTCAACAACATTCTTTTGATTTAACAATGCTTCAACGTGATGCTTGGGATGAGCAAACATTACTGTTAAGGAAGGTATTGAGTGATTATGATGGAAGAATCTATTTTGAATTCTCTATTCCAAGAATGGGTAAGAGAGTCGATGCGGTTATAATTATTGAGTCTGCAATATTCGTAGTTGAATTTAAGGTTGGCTCTAAATTCTATGCGCCTGCTGACCTTGATCAAGTGATGGATTATGCGCTTGATATGCATAACTTTCATGAAGGAAGTCATCATGCAACCTTAGTGCCTATACTCGTTGCGACTAAGGCGCCATTAACAGATATTCAAATTAATACGCTTCCAGAAAATGGGCTCTTTTCTCCACTATGTTGTAATGCTGATTCGTTAGGTACTGCGATTAAGAAAGTTCTCGAGCTTCAAACTAAAAAGGCGATTGATAGCAGTGAATGGGAAAGGAGTGGTTATAAACCGACGCCAACAATTATTGAGGCCACTTTGGCTCTTTATAATGGGCACTCAGTTACTGATATTTCACGGACTGATGCTTCTGCTAAAAATTTAGCACATACATCCGCTTCTGTTGCTGAAATAGTTAAGCAATCAAAAGCTAACTCAGAAAAATCGATTATTATCGTTACTGGTGTACCCGGTGCAGGTAAGACTTTGGTTGGTCTTGATATTGCTACCACACATATTGACCCTACAGATGACCTTTATAGTGTTTTTCTTTCTGGTAATGATCCATTAGTGAAGATACTACAGGAAGCCTTGGCGCGTGACAAAGTAGTGAGAAGCATTGAAGCTGGAAAGAAAATGAAAAAGGGTGTGGCACTTAGTGAGGTAAAAGCCTTTATTCAGAACGTTCATCATTTTCGTGATGAAGGTTTACTCGATATAAATAAAGCACCTATTGAACATGTTGCTTTGTTTGATGAAGCTCAAAGAGCATGGTCAAAAGAGCAAACTATAAAATTTATGCGTGAAAAGAAAAATCAGCCAGATTTTAATCAGTCTGAACCTGAGTTTTTGATTTCATGTATGGATAGGCATACCGATTGGGCAACGATTGTTTGTTTAGTGGGAGGTGGTCAGGAGATTAATACCGGTGAAGCGGGGATTAGTGAGTGGTTTGAAGCTGTTGAAAAGTCTTTTCCTAAGTGGAAAATTTACCTTTCAGATAAACTAACAGATAGTGAGTATGGTGCAGGGGAAATTATTGATCGAGCTAAGAAGAATTCAATGGTAAGGTTTGTGCCTGATTTACATCTTCAAAGCTCGATGCGTTCATTTAGAAGCGAAAAAGTATCACTCTTCGTTAAGCAACTATTAGATTTAGATATGGAAGAGGCAAAGAAGAATCTACAGTCTATACAAGAAAACTATCCTATTGTACTAACGCGAGATATCGAGCTGGCAAAAAACTGGGTTCGTGAACAGGCTAGAGGATCAGAACGTTACGGTATGGTGGTTTCATCTCAAGCTTATCGCTTAAAACCCTATTGCATTGATATTCGTGTTAAAACCGATCCAGTACACTGGTTTTTAAATGGTAAAGATGATGTGCGTTCATCATACTATCTTGAAGATGTGGTAACCGAGTTTGATGTACAAGGACTTGAGTTAGATTGGGTATGCATGGCGTGGGATGCTGATTTTCGATTTGCAGAAGACAAATGGGAAAACTGGTCTTTTCGTGGCAATAAGTGGCAAAAAATTAGAAAAGCTGAAAGACAAATGTATCAAAAGAATGCTTACAGAGTACTTTTAACCAGAGCTAGACAAGGTATGGTGTTATTTGTACCTACCGGAGCAGATGATGATCATACACGACCAAAAAGTTACTATGATTCGACATATCAGTATCTAAAAGGCTTAGGGTTGACTGAAATTTAAGCATTAATTATGTAATAAGTTCGGTTTAGAATTTTGAAAATTATAATAAGAATTGCGTATTACCCAGACTTTTGTATATTTGATTTTCTAGCTTGAGAGTGTATATTCATATAATGAATAATTAAATCTAAAGGACATAGTGTAATGGATGACAATACCGCGACAATAACAAATAAAAGTAACGTTAACTCTTTGAAGTTGCGATTAAAACGCGAGCAAATTTATAGAAGTAAAGTATCTCACACCAGTGTTTTCCCTCAAGCAAACGGTCGAATTTTGACAGCAGCCGTTGAGGCAAACAGAATTAGTAATTTTCTCAAGTTTGTTGATATGTACTTTAGCAAAGTTATTGATAATACTATCCCAGACCCTGAATTTAACATTTATCCTCGTGCTACAAAAATGGTTGAAAGGTCAGATGGCTATAAGGCTTTTAAACGATTTGCAAAAACAGATTTTGGTTCTTCTGTGATTAAGGAAATGATTAACAACCAAAGTAAATATAAAGGTTTTGTTATCAAGGAAGGCGCTGAGAAGTGGGCGAGTGCAGGGAATCGATTTATAGTATTGCCTAAACGCTTTCCGAATAAGCCTATATTCAAGAACAGTGGCCAACGAATTTATGACTTGGCAATTATATATCATGAATTTGCTCATACTATGGTCTTTGCACCAGCCTCATCAATTGGTAAAAACGCTACAATCAACGATGAGCGAATTGCCGTTATGAAATTCGAAAATCCAGTACGAATGCGAAAAGGCTATGAGCCACGATATTCATACACCGGTTCTAGACCACAACAAACAATTAATATTATTACAGGTGAAAAAAGGAATGGTATTTGGTCTGTTAACAAAAATGATCCAACTATACTGGTTAAACCTACAGATAAGGATGCTCTAAAATGAAGTATATTTTTGTTATAGCTATTTTGTCATTTATCAATTCTGCTTGCGCTATAGAGAATGAGTTTAAGTCTATAAAAAGCGATAAGTTGAACATATCAGCTAAAACCCATGATGGAAAGCCAGAGAGCTGGCTAAGATTTTATAATGTTGATGTCGCTAAAGAAAATGAATATGAAAAACGTATTTATATTACCGCAAAGTTTGATGTTGATAATGTTACGGATATGATCATTACTGATATGAACGCGGTTAATAAAGAGTGTGGAGCAAAGAAAGAAAAACATATTTTGTATCTGGCATTGGAGCCTACCAAAAACATAAAAACAATTACTACGCGTATTCATCTGCCGTGCCTTGTGAAAAATATAGCTATTTTAAAATTAGCCGTAAAAACGGCTAATGGCGGTCGCTATTACAATATTACAACATTAAAGGCACATCCTGATGCTTTTGGTGCTGTGTATAAAGACTAGAATAAGCACTCGGTGTCTAAGGCATCAGAAATAAAGAACACAACGGGGTTTGGACCAACCGATATATTGTATAAAGTTATAAAACAGGCCAATATTAAGGCCTAGAAATAATTCATCGGGTCGGACCAAGCTAACTCACTGAAAGATATTGTATGAAGTCATAAAAAAGGCCAATATAAAGGCTTAGAACGACTATTTCACACACCAAATGGCTACTTTAAGGATGAAGTAACATGGCTAGAGCAAATCGACATTATCTCCCCAGGCATGTGTGGCATATAACACACCGTTGCCATCAACAAGAATTTCTATTGAAGTTTTCTAAAGACCGCCAAAACTGGTTACGCTGGTTGTTTGAAGCTAAAAAACGTTTTGGTCTTTGTGTGTTGAATTACATCGTTACTTCAAACCATATTCATTTACTTGTACAAGATACCGACGAGAATGTTATCCCTCAGTCAATGCAATTGATAGCAGGGCGTAGTGCACAACTCGTGATGAAGTTGAGTTAAAGAAAGCTATAAATCAACTACATGTTTGGATTCAGCGTCAAAATTCTCAATATTTTGAGACTAGATATAAGGATACCTAAAAACTACTTGTTTCTTGCAATACGTAATAGCAGCCTTTATTTATTTACATGAGCTCTAATAGTCTGCTTTTTCCCCTAATAACCTGGCTTTAGTACACTAATAGCCTGGTTCTAGAGCCTAATAACCTGGCTTTAGTACTCTACTAGCCTTGTTCTTGTTCTTGGCCTTGGCCTTAATAACCTGGCATTAGTACGCTACTAGTCTTGTTCTTGGCCTTAATAACCTAGCTTTAGTGCGTTAATTGCCTAGTTTTTATCCATTAAACCTGGTTATGTACACTATAATAACCTGGTGTTGTAAACATATAAAACCTGGGTGTATAATCCGTAATAACCTGGTAATAGATGGTAGCAAACCCTGGTTCTTGATATCAGTAAAAGATTTTCATGTTATTACATTTAAATTAATGAAACTCTTAGTTATTCAACACTATATAAATATAGGTAGTACCGATCATGGCAAAAACAGAAAATCAACTACTTGCGGAAGCGCTTCAAAGTGCTAGTGAAAGTGCTATTGGAAATATTGTTTACCATAAGAACATAAAGCCTAAGCAGCAAGCTTTACTAAACAGGCATGGTTACCTTAAAAAGATAATTAAGGGTTGGTATTTGCTTGATGGAGACTTGTCTACACAAAAAACAGGTGAGTCAGCTCTTTGGTATGAATCGATGTGGGTGTTTATAGAACAGTATTTATCATATCGTTTCAAAGACAATTATTGGCTCAGTTCGGAAGTCTCTCTGGATTTGTTGACTGATAATAATTCAATGCCAGCCCAAATAGTTGTATTTGTTATGAGTGATGAAGCTATATGGACTGTGACAGACCTTCCAAACGGTATGAGTATTTGTGTTACGAATAGTAAGAATAGACCTGCTGGTTTAATTACTTTTCGTGGACTAAATGTTTATTCTCTTGAAAATGCCATAGTGAGCTCTACACCTATTTCATACAAAAATAATTCTTTGAGTATGCAGATAGCTTTAAAAAACGCTAATTTTAATGCACTGGCAGAAGCAGTAATGAATTCAAAAAATATCGCCTCAGCAGGAAGAATTATTGGTGCATATGAAGTATTGAGTATGAGAGCAGAAAGTGAAAAGTTAAAAGCAATTATGTCGGGTGCTGGATTTGAGAGGATAAAGATTGTTGATCCATTCGATAAGCCACCAGTTCAGTTTGGAAGCATGATTAAGGAAGCAGCTAGCGCTACTAGAGTTAGAATTATGTGGCGACAAATGCGTCAAAGTATCCTGGACCTTTATGAGGGACAATATCCTGAGTTCAATTTTAATGTAAGACCAATTGATGAAACATTAGCTATGATTAGCGAAGTGTATGTTCATGATGCATATAACTCTTTATCTATAGAAGGTTATCAAGTGACACCTGATTTAATTGTGCGCGTTAGTAATGGTGATTGGTCACCAGAAACTATCGAACGTGATCATGAAGCTAAAGATGCGCTTGCGGCAAGGGGTTATTATGATGCCTTTAATAAAGTTTTAGAATCAATTTCTGCTGCACACAACGGTGGGGATTTGAACTTATTGATCGATATAGGAATAACACAATGGTATACATCTTTATTTAGACCGTGTGTTGTTGCGGGTATAGTCAGTGATAGCAACTTGGCAGGTTTTAGGAAAGGGCCAATTTACATTAGAAAATCAAGGCATGCACCACCGGCAAGTGAGCAATTAATGGATTGTATGGCAGCGCTGAAAGATTGTATAGCAGAAGAGACTTCGTTTCCGGTTAAAGCAATTCTTGCTCACTTTGTTCTAGGATATATCCATCCTTTTATGGATGGAAATGGCCGGACCGCCAGGTTTTTAATGAATTTTATATTTATTGTTGGTGGCTACAAATGGGTGGTCATAAAACAGGAAACAAGAGATAGATATATGAGAGCACTTGAGGCAGCTTCTGGTGATAACAAAATCACACCATTTGTCGAGTTTATTTTAGATACTATAGAAAACGCTAAATAAATATTTTGAGCTTAAAAGGTAATAGGCGTGAAGTTATGAAGTCACAAATTGAATCAAGGTTTTCGGCGAGAGTAGTTAATAAGTGTATAATAATAGCAACACTAGTGTTAACGGTTGGAGTATCAATTGCGATTGCTAAATCAACAGATATTAACTTAAAACTCGATAGTATAGGTTTGGCTATTACTATAGTTGATAAATAAAATTTAAAATTCATCGGCCTATAAAAACATTAAAAGTGGCCAATATTAAGGCTTAGAACGGCGATTTTACATTACAAATGGTACATTTAAGACAGAGTGTTAAAAAAGTACGTTATTATCTTTTTCATTGTTCAAGTTGTTGATATTCGTCGTTGATTTTATCGCTTGAGAGCGTATATTTATATTTTAAGTTAAATAATATTGCCCAAGGAAGGAGTTTTTAGATGTCTACAGCCACCAAGGAAGCCCCGGTAACTACACAATCACAATACACACAAGCCCAGCTCAGAAATAACCGTATTGCAATATATAAAAAACACATAAAAGCCAGAGCCATCAACAGAGGTGTGAATGGTGAAGTTTTTCATGTGCCTGAATCATTAGTCGTCAGGCAGAAGAATTTTAAGCTATTTGTTATACACAACTTTATTAATGATATGGATAGGCCGGGTATGTGGCCAGATGTTATAACAAACTTACCGGTTTATAAGAAATTGAAAGAATATTCTGAAACATCCTATGGCGCAGCGATGGTTTACCGAATATTACAAGATAATAAAAAAAGGCTGCTCATGAAACAGCCATTATTTGCTGTGGAGTATGATGATGGTGCTTATGGTCAAGATGCAAGAGGCGGGTTGAATAAAATACGTTTAACGAAAGACTTCCCCGATAGCCGACCTTACCCTGGTGGTGAGAGGAAGTATTTCCCCGCCATAATTCATCACGAGATGGGGCACACTCGATTTTTCAGAAAAAATACGACCGACAAAACAATGATAACTCTTGAAGATGAAAGACAAGTGGTTATTAATATCGAAAACCCGATAAGAATGAAGAAGGGATATGAGCCTCGATATTCATATACTAGAGATGCACAAACTATTAACATTATTACAGGAAAGTATCATAGCCGAGGGTTTCTTACTGTACATGAAAGTGATCCAAGGATACCTATGAAAGTAGCCACTAAAGGGGCATTTAGAAGATGAAATATATATTAACGTTCACGGTTCTGTTTATCGCGTTTGTAAATGTTGTAGCCGCTGACTATGATTATTCTCCTCAAGTAGAAAAAGAATTTAAAAATTTCTTTGGTTTATCCGTATACAAATCTGAGGCATATATCAGTGGCGTGGAGATAATTGGGGATAAAATCAGCGATATGCCAAAAAGTATTCCAATTACATTAAAGTTTAATATGAATAAAAAAATAACTAAGGTATTACTACTGAAAGCAGGAGGGAATTATTATTCTAATAGTGGTTTATACAGTGATAAATGTGCTAAAGAGCCAGTGAATGTCTTTAGTTATACCAATAAAAACAATAGTGATACGAAAGAACTTAAAGTTGTAATGCGTACAAAATGTAACCGCCATCCAATTGTGTTGTTGCTTTGGGTTAAAACTGTAGATGGTGAGTTCTATCACACCAGTTTTCCATTTTATACTACCTCTTCATGAGCTAAGTGATGAATTCGTCGGGTCGGATCAACCTACTATTGAATTCAATAACTCCTGTGGTCAAAACTTACATTTTACATATTGTGATTTGCAAGGTTTGACGTCTTGAGTTCTTTATCCTCTAATGTTCTATTTATTTGCACACTGGAATTCAAACCCGATGTGTTTTAACGGTAAGTGGATGGCTTATGTCATGAACTAGATTAGTCACATATATGCTTAGATAACAAAATGAATAGAGAGATGTTGAGTTTTAATTATGGGGGCTATGTTATTACCTTAGTTTTTTTTATCTGTCGTAGGGTAGTTGTTTCTTTTAAGATAACATAAACAGTAAATTTTTTGATATTAAAAAGTATCTTCTACATACTAACTATAAAATAGGTGAGGTTATGATAAAAATAATATTATCAATTTTCATACTGGGTTTCTTAGCTGGGTGTAGTTCGTTTGATGAGGTAAAATACTCTCCTCGAATTTCACCTGTTTCTGCTGAATTTTTAGTCAATAAAGAACACTTTGTTGCATGTCTTGATTCAAACAAGCAGGATGTCGATAGAGTATTAAGAAGAGCAGCAGAAGCAGATGGTGTGATACTTTACTTTCATGGTGGGTTGAGTGCTAGAGAATATGTAGAAGATGACTTAGGGCCATGGCTACTAAAATCGATTTTTCAAGATCAAAATCTGTCATTACCAGAAAATAAAAATATTTATCCAATTTTTGTTAATTATGATGCGGGAATTGATCTCAAAACATTAAAACAATTTATTATTGGCTTAGGGGTTGATGCAGTTAGTGAAAAAGTCCAAGAACGTTTAGAACAAGAAATTAATAAGGCGTCATTCCCCAAATCTGTCATAAAAAGTCAAAACTATGCATTGGCATCCCGAATACTTTTGAGTGATGATAAAGCATTACTCGTCGATAATCAGGAAATGGATGAAAAATTTTCCCGTATATTAAAAGATGATGATAAGCAATCAGAAATTGCGTTAACGCTAGCCAAGGATCCTATATTATTTGAAGCGGCAAGTCAGGCAAAATACATTATACAAATTGAAGCCTCAAAAAAAGGTATCCCTAACAATAAAATATTAACTGTGCCAAATCCAATGAATATCGTTGTACGTTCATTGATACGTTTTGCCATAAAAACCAATCATCAGTTTGAACCAACAATCATTGAAGAGGTACTTCGTGAGCTTAAGTTACTTGATTTAGACCCGGCAGGATTTGCACAGTCTCACTGGAAAAAAGTCTATAACAACGGTAAAAGTTGCTGGGAAGATAATAGAAATGGTCGTTATCTCATTGATGGTTTATTAGCAATTCAGGAAGAAAAAGAAAGTAACAATAAAAAGTATACAATCAATACACTGTCACATTCTGCAGGCTCAATTCCGGTCGGATTTCTTGTGAATCATATGGCTTATGAGACAGAGCAGCAGTTAGATAATATTGTGATGTTGGTTCCCGCTATTAGTCAAACGGCATTTCGTAAAACGTTTATTCTAAATAAACATGTTTATAAAAATCTCTATAACTTTGTTTTAGATCTTGATGCAGAAGAAAATGATAAACTTTTATGGGGCGCTTATCCAGCTTCATTACTGTATTTTGTCTCTGGGGTAGCGGAACAGAAAGGATTTGGTGACAAGATGCTGCTACTGGAGCAGCATCTTGCAAAAGACCGTGCACCATATAAGTATTCCTGGTATCAATGGATATTTGGAGAATGCCCTGAGACTGTTTGGAAATTTTTTGATGAAAATCCAAGTTCACGTATTTATTATGCTAGAGAGTTTACAACAAATGATCGTGATGCTGATGCAGCTTCACATAAATGTACTAAACTCCCATGGGTAAGTCGCGATCTGGCAAAAAGAGTCTTACATATTTTTACGGGTAAAGATGAAAGTAGCTTTGTCTTGGATTTTACTGAGGGATATCAATGCAGTAAACATGAGTAATTGAAGTATTAATGTTTACTGTCTTTGCATATTATTAAGATAATACTATGGACTAAACCCTCATAGATAAATAAGGCATTACTAAAATAAAAAAGACACCCATCTTAAGAAGACAAGCTCAATATCTATCGTTAAACTTCACAATTAGCAATGCATTTGTAACGGTTATTAGAATGGGAGAGTGATGTTTTACTTTAAGACATGAATGTTATCTTGGGTGTCTAGTTAATTATCACAAGTTTAATAAATAAACAATAATATACTTGATCATATTATAGAATAATTATATTAACTTCACAGACCCACAGGTCCGAATAGTCAAAATGTTATGCAAATAAAAATGATCTCTAATAAGAGGGACTTTACATGAATGAGAATAATGAAATCAGCACAGAAGAACTACATGAAATTAACGAAGAAAGAAAATATCTCGGAGGTCTGCTAAAAGATCGAATGAACTTTTATTTAGTATTTGTTTCTTTATTCTTGTTAGGCGCTTATAAAGTTCCTTTGCCATATGAGAAATTCTTTGTATTGTTATTTGGAACTATTGTTTCATTTTTACTTTATTTATCTGTTTTACGCACACATATTCTTGTTAGAAAGGCTCTAATTATTCTTAAACATAGTCCTAGCGCATATAATAGGTTGCAAAAAAATGTTGGCTTCCCTTCTGATGCAAATAAAATATTAATAGTCGTGCCTATAATCTTAACTGCACTATTTGTTGGGCTATCAGTTAGTGCGTTAGTTGAGTGGTTGAAAAATACTAGCTAATAAAATATAAATGGGTCGGTGATAATTGATACAACAGGGTTTGAATTCAACTATTAACTGCAACAATTATTGGTTTTTTAATCACAAGTAAATACCTCGTTAGGTATGTGTGGCATATAACGCACCGCTGCTATCAACAAGAATTGCTTCTTAAATTTTCAAAAGACCGACAAAACTGGTTACGCTGGTAGTTCGAAGAAACGAACACGTTTTGGTTTTTGTATGCTCAATTACTTTGTTACGTTAAACCTTATTCACTTAGTTGTGCTAGATACTATTTGCAATGTGGGTGTTTCATTGGATTTTGAGCCGAAACACTGCTATATTCGGCTCATAATATGATTCAATTAGTAGGTTTAATCGGCTCAAAACGAAGAAAATGACTCCTTTATACATATACCAGCATAAGCAGTGGCCCAACTTCAGTTGGGATATGACGGTGTTACAGCCGCGATTAGATGCGGTTCGACTACAACAAGGCCAACTTTTGGGGCAATTGAACATGTTGCCGGGCGGAGATGAATCACAAGCGCAGCTTGATACTCTTATTCAAACGGCTATCCGGACAAGTGAAATAGAAGGTGAAGATTTAAATGTCGGCTCGGTGCGTTCATCCGTCGCTAAGCAATTAGGGCTCATGCAAGCAGGACTTCCACCATCAACACCACAAACGGATGCTCTCGTTCAAATGCTACTTGATGCAACGTCACATATAGAACAGCCACTATCATTGGGAAAGTTATTTGAGTGGCAAGCGGCATTATTTCCAAATAATGATACGGCTATAAACCCTGTTCTACTGGGTGCTTTACGTGATGAGACGCCTATGCAAGTGGTGTCAGGGCGAGTGGATAAACCAAAAGTACACTTTGAAGCACCCCCGCGTGAACAATTAGATACCGAGTTAAATCAATTTTTAGCCTGGTTTAATCATCCTCCTAAAAGTTTAGATAGTTTGTTGCGCGCCGGCATCGCTCACTTGTGGCTAATAACATTACATCCTTTTGACGATGGTAATGGCCGCGTGACTCGCGCTATTACGGATAGAACGTTGGCCCAGGCTGAGCAACAAAGTATTCGCTATTATTC
>Ga0316206_1001559_pt1 | contig 19392 bp, 21 predicted proteins | sample 6monthpyrite_MG_FD_204942 | JGI IMG/M metagenome (GOLD analysis project Ga0316206, IMG submission 204942) | Microbial mat bacterial communities from mineral coupon in-situ incubated in ocean water Damariscotta River, Maine, United States -... | ecosystem: Environmental > Aquatic > Marine >... | reverse complement strand
AAACCAAATGGAATGGGAATTTTTCAAATTCCGCAAGACTTATCTAGAGCAACAACTTTTGAAGACGACTCTATAACTGATAAAAAAGAACGTGCAAAAATTTTCGGGCAATATGATCATGTTCGAGTTTATGGAAGAGACTATTTTGATAAATTACGCTCAATCGGTTTTAAAGTTGATGAGGTAGATTACACAAAAAAAATCGCTCCAGAAATGGTAGAGCGATTTTGTTTATCTAAAGGCGAAATTTTACCTGTATGTTTTAAATAAATTAAGGATGTTTTCTTAAGTAATCTTCTAAAGGTTCTAGTTTTTCATCTCCTAACATAATATATTTTACGCCATCTATTTCTTGCTGAATTTGAAAACCACCATTTTCTAATCTTACCAATTCAGATTTTCCAGAATAATTACCAGCTTCACTAGCAGCAGCAGATACTTTGGTTCCGTTTTGATTTACCCAAAAAGATTCTTTACCATTTATTACATGCGCTTTACCGTTATAAAACGCTCCTAAATTATTAAACTCGTTTACTTTCAAAACTTTTCCATTAATTCCACATAAAAAACCAAACAACGTATAATCAGGTAAATATAAAGGATAAATTCCACCACCAATATGTCCGCCAAAATCATACCATACTCTATTAACTCTTACTTGTCCGTTACTATTGTATTTTTCAATATTATCTGCTTTCTTTAAATCTTTAAATAAGTCTTTTTGATTAGAAACACGTACAAATTTCTTAGTAGCAATATCAAATACCAACGTTTTTAAAGAATTGTTTGGATAGGTAATAATTCTTCCGTTTCCTCTTGGTAACATTACGTTGCCATAATTTGTAGAAAGTGTATTAAAATCTGCTATATTTGGTAATAAAAACCCTTTTTTTGTTTTACTATTAAAACAATAAATTTTTGTTGGGTTTTCTTTTTGATTTAATAATAGGATAAACCCATCAAAACTCTTTACATCTTTATAGGTGTTTGGCTGAACTAAAATGTTACCAACATCATTCATAACACCCAAAAAATCATCTTTCTGAAAAACAGAAATGCCATGCTTATTAAAAGCTTGAATAGATTTGAATTGTAGTGTTAATGCATCTGCTTTATTTTGCCAAACTGTTTTTAAAGAATCTATTCTTCTTAATTCTTTTTCTCTAACCAACCTTTCTTGTTCTAGTTTTTGTTTTTCTAGTTGAATTTTTTCAAGTTCTTCTTCAATAGTAACATAAAGATTAAGTATTTGGTTATATGTTTCTGTCTTTTTATTTTTAACAAGCACAAAATATTGTTTTACATATTTTTTAGCTTCATCAAAATCATTAATTTCAAACTTAATTAAAGCGCCTAATTTAGCTATATCTGCTTTGGTTATTGTGTCTAAAAGTTTAATGGCTTTTTCAAAATTTTTAGCAGCTTCATCAATTTCTAATTTTGAGTAATTTTTTTGTGCTTTCCCAATATAAACTCCAGCAATTTCTTTATTTGTTTGTGCAAAAGTAGAAAAGCTTAAAAATACTATTATTAGAGTGTAAAATAATTTATTCATAGTAGTTTAGTTGATGACCTTTTAATTAGTTTGATTTGCAATATAGTGAAAATTTAAAAAAGTTTATAAATTCAAAAAAAAAACTAAACTAAAAATTTCTAAATTCTTGTATAGAATTTTCCGTATTTAAATAAATCAAAACAACTTTTAAGTTGTTGTGCTTTTTTAGAAACTCTTTCGTTTTTTTAAAACCCATTGCCATAAAAGCGGTTGCATACGCATCTACATCTGCGCAATCTAAATTTGCAATTACCGAAGCACTAAGTAAATCACTTTCTTTAGCAAAACCAGTTTTTGGGTTTACTGTATGCACATATTTTTTGTTCTTTTTATTGATTCTAAATTTTCTGTAATTTCCAGATGTTGCCATTGAAGCATTTTCTAATTGAATAGTTGATTGGAATGATTGTGTTCCGTCTGTATTTGGTTTTTCAATTGCTACTTTCCAAAAATTACCTTTTTTATTTTTTCCTTTGGCTCTAATTTCTCCTCCAATTTCTACCAAATAATTTTGCACATTCTTTGTTTCTAAAAATCGCCCAACTACATCTACTCCAAATCCTTTAGCAATAGAATTAAAATCTAAATAGGTTTCTTTAAATTGTTTTTTTATTCTGCCCTCTTTTAATTGCACTTTATCTAACCCAACAAATTGCATCATTTTTTGAACCTCTAAACTATCTATTTCTTTTTTAGATTTGTTTGCGCCAAAACCCCAAGCATTCACTAAACTGCCAACTGTTGGATCAAAATAACCATCAGTTTCTTTAAAAATACGTTTAGATTTTTGAAAAACTTCTGTAAAGAAAGCATCTACAATTATGGTAGAATCTCCTAAATTAATTTTTGAAATGTCAGAAGTTGGAATGTAATTTGAAAGAGATTTATTCACTAAAAAGAACAAACTATCAATCGATTTTTGGAAATTTATTTTTTGTTCGTGTAAAATAGTAATATGATACGTTGTGCCAAAAACAAATCCCTCAAAATTAATTATTTGTATTTCTTTTTTCGAATTACAAGAAAATAAAACAACTACAAAAAACAGTAAAAAAGACTTTTTCATTTCTGAAAATTAAATAAAAACAAAGATACATTATAAAATACTCATAAAGTCATCATAAAATGTTGTTAATCGTCCTTTTATTAGAATCAATTTTATAAATTTGCTCAACAAATAATTTTTAATAAAAAATGAAAAAAATACTACTTTCCTTAGCCGTTGTTTTTCTACTTGGTTCTTGTGTCTCTAAAAAAGAGTATGCATCATTAGAAGCAAATCATCAAAAAACAAAAGACGAATTACTTGCTGTAAAAACTAATTTAACAAAATGTTTAATTGAAGCTGAGAAAAATCAAGCGACAGCTTCTTCATATAAATCTAAAATTACAGATTTAGAAACTACTGTTAAAGACTTGCAAAAAGACAAAAGAAAAACATTAGAATTTGTTGACAACCTTACTGTACTTACTAAAGGAGCAAATGACAACATTAAAGAAACCTTAATTCAGTTAAGCAAAAAAGATCAATACATTAAGTATATTAGAAAAGCAATGACTAAGAAAGATTCATTGAATTTAGCTGTTGCGTTTCACTTGAAAAAAGAATTAAAAGAAGGTTTAGATGATGAAGATATTGAAATTAATGTTGAAAAAACAGTTGTTTTTATTTCTATTTCTGATAAATTATTATTTAAAAGCGGAAGCTATAATGTAACTGAAAAAGCGTATAAAGTATTAGAAAAAGTTGCAACTGTTGTAAACGGACAACCTAATATGGATGTTATGATTGAGGGTCATACAGATTCTAAATCTATTAAAACAGAATTCTTAGAAGACAACTGGGATTTATCTGCAAAAAGAGCAACTTCTATTGCTAGAATTTTACAAAATAGATTTAAAGTTACTCCTGGTAGATTAATTGCTGCTGGTAGATCTAGTTATGTGCCTTTAGTACCAAACGATACAGAAGCTAATATGGCTAAAAACAGAAGAACAAAAATTATTATCATGCCAAGATTAGATCAATTCTTTGATTTACTAGAAGAAAAAGCAGAATAATTTTTTACCACAATATTTCAAAAGCCCGTTTCATAGAAACGGGCTTTTTTGTTGCCAAATTATATATATTGATTCTTATCATTTAAAAAGCTAAATTCGTTATTTGTTAATACTAAAAGCGATAAATTAGAATGGGAGAAAAAACAATGACCATTGATACTTATTTAGATAATCACTACATACATAGAAGTAATTGGTTAAGAGCTGCTGTTCTTGGCGCAAATGATGGTATTTTATCAACGGCAAGTATTGCTATTGGCGTTGCTGCAGCAAGTGATTTTAGAGAACCAATTATACTGGCAACTTTAGCAGGTTTAGTAGCAGGAGCTTTATCAATGGCAGCTGGAGAATATGTTTCTGTAAGTTCTCAAACTGACATAGAAAAAGCAGATATTGAGCGTGAAAAAGAAGAATTAGAAAAATTTCCTGAAATTGAATTACAGTTGTTAGCTGAGATTTATGAGAAACGAGGGTTAAAAAAAGAAACAGCACTTACAGTTGCTAAAGAATTAACAGAGCATGATGATTTGGCTGCTCATGTAAGAGACGAATTAGGTATTAATGAAATAAGTCAAGCTAATCCAATTCAAGCTGCTTTAGCTTCTGGTGCAGCTTTTACTGCGGGTGGGTTGCTTCCTTTTTTAGTGACACTTTTTTTGCCTTTAAAAAACATGGAATATTCTCTATATGGCTCTGCACTTTTTTTTCTTATTCTTTTAGGCGCAATGGCTGCAAGAGCTGGCGGTTCTAGCATTATTAAAGCGATTATTAGAATTACATTTTGGGGAACTATAGCCATGGGACTAACAGCTCTTGTTGGTCATTTATTTAATGTGAATATTGGATAAGTAGGTGTTAATTACAGAGAAACAAATCTACTTTTCATGAATGATTTACTAACTTTTCGTGCTTGGAAATTTTCTATTAGCAAAGGAGAAAAATATGTACTTTAAAAACGAGTTCGACAACAAGTTTTTACTCTACAATCTTAATAAAATCTTCAAAAGCTACATAATATGGTTGATCTTTAAAAACCGGATTTTCGGTGCTTTCTGCATTGGCAATACCAACACCAGCAAACCAAACTTTGGCATTTTGTTTTTTAGCGTGCGCTTTAAAGGTTTCCATCCATAAGACATCGTAGTCTTCTGGAGTTTGAATATTATTGGTGGTTTTTACCAATACAAAAATGGTTGGTTCTCCTTTTTTAAACAATACAAATTGCGGATGTTTTTTTAATTCGCTATTTACTGCAACAAACTCATAACCTTTTTTTTGGAGTTTTTTTCCAATGATGTTCATTCCTAAATTATGCAATTCTTGCGCTGTTAAAACGTGCATTATTATTATTTCTTTTTATTGTGCTTATTGTAGTTTTTGTCGCCACGCGTTTTTGGCTTCTTGTATTTCTTTGCAATTTCTCTTCGGTAAGAACCACCTTGATTGGTTTTACTGTTCTTTTCGCTTTTTTCATGAAATGCTTCACCTGGAACATATTCTTTCTTTGTTCTATTTTTAGAACGTTCTATGTCTTCTCTTGGGCGCTCATCTTCTGTTAACAGCTCAGAGATTTCTACTTCTGCAGGAAATGTCGTTTTCGGAATTTCATAATTCATTAATTCCTCAATGGCAGTTTTGTCTTTTTGTTCTTTTTCTGTAGAAAATAAAATCGTTTTTCCTTCTTTTTCTGCTCTACCAGTTCTACCAATTCTATGCATATAATTTTCAGGAAAATTAGGCGTATCAAAATTGATAACATGGCTAATTTCATCTAAATCTAATCCACGAGCCATTACATCTGTGGCAACCATAATTCTATTCATTCCGTCATCAAACTGACGGATAGAACGAATTCTGTAATTCTGTGTTTTGTTAGAATGGATGACACAAATTTCGTCTGCAAAAGATTCATCTAAAGATTCAAACAACCTGTCTGCACCTCTTTTATTAGCAACAAAAACCAATACTTTGGTAAAGGTTTTTGTGTCTTTTAGTAAGTGATTTAATAAATTTACTTTGGTGTAAAAGTTAGAGACATCATAACATTCTTGTGCAATATTATCTAAAGGAGTTCCACTTACAGCAATAGAAACTTTTTCTGGCGATTTAAAAAAGTCTGTAATTAATCCGTCAACATCTTCTGTCATCGTTGCAGAAAACATAATGTTTTGTCTTCGTTCAGGTAAAATGTCAAAAATATTTAACAATTGAAAACGAAAACCTAAGTCTAACATTACATCCACCTCATCAATCACCAATTTCTGAATAGATTTCATGTTTAATGTTTTGCTTAAGGCTAAATCGTACAATCTTCCTGGAGTTGCAACAATAATATCTTGACCTTGCAAAATTGCTCTTTTTTGCACGTTGATATTTGCTCCACCATAAACTCCTAAAACACGTAACGTAATATATTTTGATAGTTTTTCTATTTCTTCTACAACTTGCAACACCAATTCTCTTGTTGGCACCAACACTAAAATTCTTGGATGCTTTTGCTCTGTATATTTTAAATCTCTTAAAATAGGCATCATATATGCAAAGGTTTTTCCGGTACCTGTTTGCGCAATACCAACAACATCTTTACCAGATCTTACTACAGAAAATGCTTGTTCTTGAACTGGAGTTGGATGTGTAAATCCTAAGTCTTCAACAGCGTTTAAAAGTTGTGTAGATAAATTTAAATCTTGAAAAGTAGTTTGCATACAAAAAAATTATGCCGCAAAGATACCATTTCTAAATATGTTAATTCTCTAAAATTTTTTTTAAAGTAGTTGTATATTTTTCAAAACTTCTTACGTTGTGATGCGTTCCATTTTTAAGCGGAATAAACTCTTTCTTAGATGTAGAAATGAGCTTAAATAATTGTTTACTTCCTTCCATCGGTGTAGTTTTATCTTCTGTGCCATGAAAAATGGTAATCGGGCTTTTAATTTTTGAAATGTATTCGTTAGATGTAAATTTAAAGTTCAATAAAAACTTCGGAATTACTTTGTATTTAAAGTTAGCCGCGTGATGTAAATTATAAAAAGGGGCTTCTAAAATTACATGTTTCGGTTTGTTTTCTGATGCAACTTTTGTGGCAAATGTAGTTCCTAAAGAACGTCCATACACAATAATTTTATCTTCAGGGAATTGTTTTTTCACATAATTATAACTTAGTAAAGCATCGTTATACATTTGGGTTTCATTAAAAACTCCTGTACTTTTTCCGTAACCTCGATAATCGATCACAAAAACATCATACTTAAATTGTGTGAAATACGAAGTAATTTCTCCCCAACGAATTAAATTTCCTTGATTTCCATGAAAATACAAGATAATTCCTTTCGGATTTTCTGCCTTAATATGCAATGCATTTATGGTTTGGTTGTCTTTTGTTTTTAAGTTTACTTCTTCAAAATCAAAAGGAAATTGATACACATATTCTTTGTTGATTGGTTCTGGTAAAAAAATAATTTTTTCTTGAAAAACATGTAATAAACCCATAATTAATAGCAATAAAGCAAGTAAAAATACGACTACTTTTCTTCCTTTTTTCATTTTTTTGATGTTCGTTTAGATCGTATAAAATCGATGCTTGTATTTTCTCTATCAACTTTAGAAATACTTTCTTCATTTAAAACCTCATCTAAGGCTCTGTGATAACTTTCAAAATTATGCAAATTTTTATGTCCGCCACCAATAATAGGAAACAAACGCGTACGGTTTGGTTTTACTTTAGAGAGTTTTAAACTCGATTTAAATCGAATCACTTTGTCATTTGTACCATGAATAATTTTAATCGGACACTCTACATATTTCATCCATTTGTAGGTGGGCATTTGATACCGCATTATTAATCCTAAAGGAATAAAAGGTAAATACCTTTTTATGTTTTTAGACATACTCACATACGGGCAAGCTAAAATGAGCATTTTAGGATTATTAACAGAAGCAACTTTGGTTGCCAAACCAGTTCCTAAAGAGCGTCCATAAACAATAATTTTATCTTCGTTAATAATTTCTTTTAATTTATCATACACCAACAATGCATCATCTTTCATAGATTGTTGACTCATTTTTCCGGTACTTTTTCCGAAACCACGATAATCAATCATAATAACATCGTAGCCATGTATTGTAAAATCTACCGCAAATTTTCCCCAACCTTTGATGCTTTTAGAATTGCCTTTTAAGTAATACACAACGCCTTTTGAGTTTTCTGCCTGAAAATGTAATCCGTTTATGATAACTCCTTTTTTAATTTCTAAACTGTACTCTTTTACTTTCTGATTTTTGTACTGAAAAATAAAATCTTCTGGTAGTTTTTCTGGGTGAAATAAAAACCGCTCTTGAAAAAAATACAAGACAATACTTACAATCGCAATTACTGCAAGAATTATTAAAATGATGTTTGTATAATTCATCTAGAAATTTATTTGCACTAATCTACTGATTTTTAATTCAATAAAAAATAGTAAATTTATCAACCTATAAATAACAACAACCAAACTAGTATGATACAATTTTTAAGTAGCAGCAGTAAAAATAATATTGTCATTGTTTTTTTATTCATGTTTTTTATTTCTTTTAAGCAAGAAATAACACTTCCAGATCCTTATGAAGCTGGTTGGAAAGGCAAAAAAGTATGTGAAGTACTGCAAGACAACGCTAAATTAAGAGTGTTAAAATGCACGTTTCCTCCGGGAGTTGGACACGAGAAACATTATCATAAACCGCATTTTGGATATACTGTTACTGGAAGTAAATTTAGAATTACAACTACAGATGGCACAAAAGAAGTTGATGTACCAACGGGAAGTGATTTTTCAAAAGAAGCCATTACCACACATGAGGTTTTAAATATTGGCGATACAACAGCTGTGTTTTTGATTATTGAACCTAAATAAGCTAAAATAAAACGATGATTAAATTTTTCAGAAAAATACGATACAACCTCATGGAAACTGGAAAAACAGCTAAATATTTCAAATACGCCATTGGAGAAATTATCCTTGTTGTAATTGGGATTTTATTAGCATTACAAATTAACACATGGAACAACAACAAACAAGAAGCCAAACTTGAACAACAATATATCAATAGATTGATAACTGAACTTAAAGAAGATGCTATATATTACAACAAAAAGTCTAATCAGTTTGCTGAAATTAGCAATGCCATTTTTAATGTCCAGCAATTTTGGCTAAATGATAATTTGATTATTGAAGATTCTTTAAAATTTTGGGATGATTTTAGAACTGCGAGTGGTTCTGGTCCTTGGTATAAACAGCCTGTAATCTGGACACAGTTGGTGCAATCTGGCGAACTAAAACTATTAAAAAATCAATTTTTGATTGAGTCCCTTTTTAAACATTATGCTGAAGTAAAAAGTGTAGCTGACAACTTTAATGAATATCCAACACAAACAACAAACGATGCTAGAAAAGTGGTTGCTAACTCACTTGCAGATAGCGATTATATGCTCACACCTTATAATAAGAGGAATAGAATTCCTCCTAAACTATGGTATGAAAAAATCAGGTTAAACAAAAAAGAGTATCAAGCGGTATTTTTACGAGAAGGAATAATAGCAGGATTACATATCTCACATATGAAAACTTTAGCAACATCAGCAGAAGAAACTGTAATCTTGTTAGAAAAAAATCTTGAAACCAATGATTAAATTCTTTAGACATATAAGACTAAACCTCATGGAAGCAGGAAAAACTGGTAGATACTTTAAATACGCAATTGGTGAAATTGTACTCGTGGTTATTGGAATCTTAATCGCACTTTCAATTAACACTTGGAACGAAAATAAAAAAACAAAGTCCTACGAAGTAAAAATGCTATCTGAAATTGTAAAGGCACTTGATTCTGATATTAATTATTTCAAATTTAGCTCAAAAAGGTTACAATCGCTTGATTCTGCTTCCACTCATTTTATTAGGCTAGTTCATGAAAAATCAACTTTCAATGACACTTTATATAAAGCAGGATTCTCTCGTTGGTATTATTTACGTGCTGGAATAAACTATTTATATAATCCAGGACCTTATGAAGCCTTAAAATCTTCTGGGTTAGATAGAGTTTCTAACGATAGTTTACGAAACAATCTCATTAATTTTATGATTTTGAATCACCTAGAAGAGAAGCTTTAATACAACACTACGATCGAGAATATGAAGACGATGTCGCAAAATTAGAATCCTTTTTAGGAGATCCATTTACTGAAGAAGAAGATGGTGAAATTAAAATTTATAGTAAATTTCCAGAAGATTTATTCTTAAAAATAGATTTTCTTGAGTTGCTTCGCAATATTAATACACGAGCCAAAATATCTGGAAGTGCTGTGAACAGTCATATTCCAAAAATGGAAAACTTAAGGGACCAAATTAAATCTGAGATTAACCAATGATTAAATTTTTTAGACATATTCGCAAACATTTCCCCTCCTTGGAGGGGATTAAAGGGTGGGTAAAACAATAACATTATGATAAAGTTCTTCAGAAAAATACGATACAACCTCATGGAAACTGGAAAAACAGCTAAATATTTCAAATACGCTATTGGAGAAATTATCCTTGTTGTAATTGGGATTTTAATTGCGTTAAGTATTAATAATTGGAATGAGCAAAGAAAAATAAGCAATAAGGAAAAAGAGCTATTAACAGAAATCTATACTTACATTAAATACGATACAATTCAATTAAACAAAGAATACTACCATTTAGAAAAGGTTGTCTCGTATGGAAATTTTATAAAAAAGAAATTTCAAGACAATAGTCCTTATGAGAAAAAATTAGATACAGCTTTTGTATTAATTTCTGAAGGATATGTAACAGAAGTAAATTATAGCACTTACAATCGTATTGAGAATGTGGGTTTAGAGATTATTAAAAATGACAGTATTCGAACACTAATGACACAATATTACGAGAGATCAAAAAATTTAAAATACATTGAAGATTACTTTGAAAACACTAAATTTTTTAGACAACAAATTTATCCAAAATACTTCAAATCTTATAGGCACAGTACTTATGCCATTCCAATAGATTATGAGAGCTTAAAAATAAACTCTGAATTTAATATAGCGCTAGATTATAGTTTAAATGATGCCAAATTCTTTATGAGATTTTCAAAAATAAAAAAGATGGAAGCCAAAGCACTTTTAAAACTTATTAAAAAAGAAATTCAAATAGAAGATTAATGATTAAATTCTTTCGTAAAATACGCCATACAATGATAAATGAAAACAAAGTTTCAAAGTATATGCTTTATGCCATTGGCGAAATTGTCTTGGTAGTTATTGGTATTCTTATAGCGTTACAGATTAATAACTGGAATGAGCAACGCAAAGACAACAAACAAGAATTCTATATTCTTAAGCAACTTCAAAAAGAATTTAAAGCCGATAGCTCACAAATTTCAAATTACATTCGGTTAACAAAAATCAAAACAAAAGAAGGCAAAAAATTACGCAAAGCCGTTAAAAACAAGCGATACTCAATTTCAAAAGACTCGCTTGCAAAATATGCATTTTTTAATGGTAGGCTGGTGTTGTTTGATGGTTATACACCAACATTTGATGAAATAGTTTCTTCTGGTAATTTAAATATTATTAAAAGCGAAAAACTTAAATCAATGATTAAAAACTATAAAAACAGCAATATGGGCTCTCAAAGTTTTATGTATAACGAAAGCCAAAAATTAAAAGAGGCTTATAATAAACATCTATATAATTATTTTGAACCTGAAATCATGACTTATCTATGGGAAAATGGTTCTAAAGGAATTATTGACATTGATAGTCTTAACAATTATAAAATGGATGTAAAAGGCTTTTTTGATGATACAAAAACACTTTATCATATCAATACAACTATTGGTGTAGATAGAGAATTGTCATGGAGATATAGCCAACGTGATATGCAACGTATTCAAAAAATATTGCAAGAATTGCAACTAGAATTAGATAAAATCAGTGATTAAATTATTCAGACATATTCGCAAACATTTCCCCTCCTTGGAGGGGATTAAGGGGTGGGTAAAACAATAACATTATGATTAAATTCTTCAGACATATAAGACGCAACCTCATGGAAACAGGAAAAACAGGCAAATACCTAAAATATGCCATTGGCGAAATCATCCTCGTGGTTATAGGTATCCTTATTGCCTTGCAGATCAATAACTGGAATGAAACACGAAAGGATCGTATTCAGGAAAAAAAATTCCTCATCCGTTTCGAAGCAGAAATAACAACCAATATCGAAAATATTAACTATTCAATAATGCTAAACAAAAGTCGAATGAAGCGTGCAGAGTTTTTAATGAAAACCATTGATAGCTCACAGTTGGCTGAAAATTCTGCCAGCTATTTTATTCGAAGCATCGAACATGCCGGCTATACGTTTTATCCCGTGATTTCCGACAACACCTTTCAAGAAATAAAATCGAGTGGAAAACTTTCACTCATCAGCAACGTGAACATCAGAAGCGCGCTTCAGAGGTACTATTCTTTCTGGTCATCAGAATTGGGACAATACAACTTTCTTCGGGAGGATACCCAACTGCGTTATAACCATGAAAAAGAGGGAATTCTTTCGCCTAGACAGCAAATAAGCATGGGAAGTTTAGTTGATTCAGTACTATATAATCAAAATGACGGAAAACAAGTATTTGAAAGAATGATAAATAAACCTGGATATTTAGCGATGTTGCCAAATATTATCAGAAATCAAATCGAAACTGGAGAAAGCTTAGAGAATATTAAGAAAATGGCAATTGAATTAAGATTGATGATCCAAAAAGAATTAAAAAATAAAGGATCAAACTTTTCAGAAAAATTAGATACGACCTTATGGAACCTGGGAAAACAGGCAAACCAATCTTCGCTAAAGCTTCGGCAGGCAGGTTGTTTAAATACGCTATCGGCGAAATGGTGCCGTTGTCCCATTAGGGACATTATATCGGTAGCTAAAAACAGAAAAATCAACCAGCGTGCCTTTAGGTACGCAATATAAAGAGGGAGCAATGGCAAACACCTATACACAAATACATATACAAACCATTTTTGCTGTACAAAATAGGCAGAGCCTCATCAAAAATGAATGGAAGGACGAACTCTACAAATATATCACAGGAATAATCAAAAACCATGAACACAAAGTTTTGCAAATAAATGGGATGCCCGACCATATTCACATCCTGTTTGGAATGCGCCCAACACAATCGGTATCGGATTTAATGAAACAGGTGAAACAAGATTCGTCAAAGTGGATAAACAATAAAGGCTTTGTTAATGGGAAGTTTTCCTGGCAAGCTGGTTTTGGTGCTTTTTCATATTCAAAGCCGGACATACAGAATGTTATCAATTATATCAAAAACCAAGAGCAGCATCATAAAACGGTAACATTTAAAGAAGAATATTTACGATTGTTAAAAGAGTTCAGCATTGAATTTGACGAACGTTATATTTTAAAATCGATACTGTAATAAATCCTGTACCTAAAGGCACAGAAAGCATGTTGCCAACATTTGGCTACCAAAATAAAGTCCCTAACGGGACAAAAAAAATATTAATAAATGATTAAATTCTTCAGACATATAAGACGCAACCTCATGGAAACAGGAAAAACAGGCAAATACCTAAAATATGCCATTGGTGAAATTATCTTGGTAGTTATTGGTATTCTAATTGCTTTAAATATTAACAATTGGAATGAGCAGAAAAAGGATCGAAATTATGAAGTAAAAATGTTATCTGAAATACTAAATGCAATTGAAGAAGATGAAAAAAGTTTCAACATTATGCTTGACAGAACATTAATTTTAGATAGCATGGCGAATTATTTTATGACGCTCAGTAAAAGCAATGTAGCCTATCATGATTCCATTTTTAGTAAAGTTTTCAGTTTAAACTCTGGTACCAGTTTTCAAATTAACTCGGGACCTTATCAGGCAATTAAATCCTCTGGTTTAGATAAAATATCAAATGATAGTTTGCGCAATAAACTAATTAACTTTTATGATTTTAAAGTGCCTCTATATATTGGACGTTTTAATCATGTAAACAGGAATTATCAAGAAAATATAGAAGCATTATTATCTCTATTAGGTGAACGACATATTGAAATAGCCAACGGAAGAAATTTTGTAGCTTGGCAAGATATCCCAATTGATATTTTCCAACAGCAAAAATTTCTAGAAATACTTTCTGATATCGCTTGGCGAACCAATGTAAGTAAGCGTATTTTTATGGACAGATTGGTTGAATTACAACATTTAACGCTTGCTATAACGTCGGAAATAAACCATGATTAAATTCTTTAGACATATTCGTAAATCACTTCTTATGGAAAATAAAACAGGAAAGTACTTTAAATACGCCATTGGTGAAATTGTACTTGTTATTATTGGCATTTTAATTGCGCTTCAAATCAATAACTGGAATGAAAACAGAAAAACAAACATTAAAGTAGGCACCTATCTCTTTGCACTTTCAGAAGAGGTAAACAATAATATTGAGCGACTTGAAAGGACAAAGACATATGCTCAAAATAATCTTAAAAAAACACTCGGGGTTTTAGAAGATTTAAATGATGATTCTAAAAATATAGATAGTGATTATATGTATAATTCAAGGTTAAACCCCATATATAAAACAGAACTGGAAAGCTCTGTTTTTCAAGATATTCTTAATTCCGATATTTTAGGAAATATAAATGATAATAAATTAAGAGGTAAAATTCTTAAAATAAGTGTATTACTTGAAGAATATGACAGACTGAATGATAATAGCCAGGAAAGTTGGAAAGAATACATGCTTCCTTACTTTCAACAACATTTAAATGTAACAAATCTTTGGGATTCTTTAAGTGTGGTTAAAATGCCTAAATTGAAATTTAAAAACAACTTAAAAGCATTTGTCAACAATAAAGAATTTGCTAATATTTTAGCTTTACGCATGAGAATGTTAGCCAATATAAATAATAGAACTACAGAATATATTAGCCAACTAAAAGAATTGAAAGAGTCTCTGAATAAAAATCAATCACATGATTAAATTCTTTAGACATATAAGACGAAACCTTATGGAAACAGGGAAAACAGGCAAGTACCTTAAATACGCCATTGGTGAAATTGTACTCGTTGTAATTGGGATTTTAATTGCGTTAAGCATTAATAATTGGAATGAGCAACGAAATGATAATGCAGAATTATGGCAATACAAACAACGACTTATAAGACAATTCCAAAAAGACTCTTCAGATTTATGGTCCTATAATGAAGGATATAATTACATAAAGCCACTTTTCAAAACTCTGGATAGTACATTTAGGGAAAATTTAAAAGGAAACGTCAATAAAGATTCCATTATCAAAATCCCAGTCTTTATCACTTTACAAAGTCAGTTTATTACGGAAACACATGCTTTAATTGAACTAAACAACACAGGAAAAATGTCTTTATTCAAAAACGACAGTATAAAAGACAAACTTACAGAATATCAAAACCTAATTGCACAGCAACATGATATTATTGATAGAACAAAAAGTAAGTTTGATGATTTTGATAAACTCCTGTATGGTTTAGCAAAATATGGTGAAAGATATTATTTAGTGAAAGCAAAAGACATTGATCAAGATGCTTTTATGAATGCGTACTGGTACATTGACGCGTCACGAAAAGGACAGCAACTTGTTTATGATGATATTACCAGAACCAATCATGAAATTATTCAACTATTACGTCAATAAATTATGTTTAAATTCTTCAGAAAAATACGTCAGAATATGATAAAAGAAAACAAAACAGCTAAATACTTCAAATATGCCATTGGCGAAATTATCCTTGTGGTTATTGGTATTTTGATAGCACTAGCTATTAATAATTGGAACGAAGAAAACAAATTAAAAGATAAAGAAGTAAGTATTGTAAAAGAACTTTATAAAGAGTTAAATGAAAATATTGAATCTGTAAACAAACAGTTAAAAATTTGGAAAACAAGAGATAATAATATAAAAAAGGTAATAGATTTAATTATATCAAAAAAAATATCTATCTCAAACAAATCCTTTGACAGCATAATGCTTTATGTAATTTCTTTCAATAATTTTAAATTAAAGAATAGTAAATTCAGTAAAATAATTGAGTCTGAAAATTTTGAATTTAAAAAATCAAAGAAAATTTCAACAGAAATGTCATCTTTAAATGACAGTTATAGCTCACTTATGGCTTACTATAAATTTAATGTTACTTTTTACAACAATGCTATGATGCCTTATTTAATCAATAATTATTCTTATAGAAGTTTTAACAATGCATTTGAAGGAAAAATATATAAGAGTAAAATTCCAATGAAAAAATTGTTGTCGGATATAAATTTCGATAACATTATGATAGGTGCACGTGGTAATAACGCTCCTTTTGTTAGGTTGATAAAAGATGCAATAACAAAAATGAATTCTTTTAAAACAACTTTAGAAGTTACATACCCAAGCATAAAATGATATAACTCTTTAGAAAACACAATATGGCAAAACTATTCAACTCCATCAGAAAAAAACTGATTTCAGAAAAGACTTCTACAAAACGCACAAGCAATTACCTAAAATATGCCATTGGCGAAATTGTGTTGGTGGTTATTGGAATTTTAATTGCGTTAAGTATTAATAATTGGAATGAAAGCAGCAAACAAAAAGTACAAGAAATAAAAATATATCACGAAATTCTAAATGATTTAGTGTCAACAAAAGAAGAGATTAATAAAGACATGCAAAATCATATTATATTCTTACATAGTAATAAAACCTTGCTAAATCACTTTATAGAAAAGAAACCCAATTCCGATAGTTTAATTAACCATATGTTTAATGCAGCTGCCGATTTACAAGTGTATCCTAAAACAAGTGGCTTTGAAGCTCTAAATTCTATTGGATTAAATTTATTACGTAATGATAGCGTTAGAAAAGAAATTACCAATTTTTACCAATTGTATTTACAACGAGTGGTAAATGAAGGTAGGCTAGAAACGCCATCAAATGATATTGGAAAGCTAATGGAACCTTTTCTCAATAGACATTTTACTATAGATACCAATAATAAAGAACGCATGCTTTATTTTAATACTGATTCTATTGGAATTAAAAAGACTAAAATAAAAGACTATTCTGCTTTATTAAATGATATTGATTTTCAAGTAGAACTCAATCATTCTATAGTAATCAGAACCTATAAAATTAATGTTCATGGGCAATCTTTAAAATGGATTGAACATGCAATGAAATCTATAAAAAAAGAACTAACTCGCTTAGAAGAATAAACAATGATTAAATTTTTCAGAAAAATCCGTCAGAATATGATAAAAGAAAATAGAACTTCAAAATATTTACTTTACGCTATTGGCGAAATTGTTTTGGTGGTTATTGGGATTTTAATAGCACTACAAGTTAACAACCTAAATGAAAGTTCAAAGAACGATGTAAAAGCCGAAAAATTTTTAATGAAACTAAAGAATCAAATAGAAAGAAATATTGAAACTGTTGAGTTGCAACAAGCTCAGAATAATCAATTTTTAGAAATATCTGAGAGATTAATATCTCTGACGAATACGAATTCTGGAAAAAATATTGAAACAAAATTAGATACATTAGTTTTGGTAAATTCTTTTGACTTTAATCTAAATTTAGATATGCTTTCTTTGTCGGAAGCACGGAATAATGGGGACTTGGATTTAGTTAAATCAGATTCGTTAACGCTTAACATTTACAAATTTATTAAACTGTATGATGATCTTATGGTACGTGAAAAAGTAACAAATGAAGACTTAACCATGAACTTTAAGCCATATTTAAATAAACATTATAATGTTAGAAATCTTGTATATATGAATGGTTATCCAGAGTTAAAAAAATCTACTTTTAATCAAAAAAAAAATATTCAAATATTGTCTGATCAGGTGTTTGAAAATTTGTTGGTTACACGGTTCCTTTTCTTAATTGATATTTATGAATTAAATGAAAGTTTGCTACAGTTATTAAAAAAAATAAATACTGAATTACAACTAATTACAAATGATTAAATTTTTTAGACAAATTCTTAAAAAGGTGTTTTTAGAAAAATAATTGAATTGTTATTTTTTAAGTAACGAAGTAGTGCACAATAAAAAATTCTTATTGAGGAAAGTAATCCAAGTATATTTTTTCTTGCAATTAAAACATTTTATCTGGTTTAAAACAGGTATTATAGCATAGAAAATCGAAACTTTTTTCTTTTCTGTTTTGCAAACTAAACAATTAACCATGTTTTATGTTTTCTTTAAGCAATGTACAAATAGATTTCTAAACACAATTTTTAATGTTCTAAACAAGCTCGATTTAGATATATAAATTTTTAAAAACAAAAAAACCGACACATTGCTGTATCGGTATTATAAATCATTACTGACCCCTACTTAATTATGATTTTTATTATAGAGATTTTTATTCCTTTTTAATAAATTTTTTCATCGTATTTCCTTTGTTACTTTTTATTTTTACAAAATAAATACCAATTTTTAAGTTTGAAATATTTAAAACTTCTTTTGAATTGTAGTTTTTATTATCCAAAACTAACTTTCCATTTATGTCAAAAACCTTAATTGATGCTTTTTCTATAGCTCCAATATCTAATTTGATAAAATTAACAGCTGGATTTGGATATAATTTCACAACTTTTGATAGTATTTCATCATCAATTCCGAGTGTTACAATTGTTAATGTTTGAGCTACATCTGATGCTGCTTCATAATTATTATTACCTGCTTGCATTGCTGTAATAGTTGTAACTCCAGCATATAATACAGTAATGGTATTCCCCAAAATGGTTGCTACATTAGTATCGGAACTTGTGTACGTAATTGCTAAACCAGATGAACTTGTTGCGGTTAAATCAAAAACATCTTTATCACTATGCGCTAACGCATTAAAAGTAATGGTTTGCATTGCTTTAGTTATTGTAAAATCTTTTGAAACAAAAGTGATGTCATAATTTGTCCCTGCGGATAAACTTCCTTGAGTAATTGCATAGGTATCAACATCTTCGCCAGAAACTCTACTTAAACTTCCTGTTAATGAATCTCCTGATTCTAAACTTCCTGTAGAAATTGTGTACGTTAAAGCTGGATCAGATTCACCATACACTTTTGCTTTTGCATCTGCTGTTATGGTGATTGCTTTTTCTGTAATCGTAAAATCTGCCGATACAAATGTAATAGCATAATTTGTATTTGCTAAACTTGAACTAATCGCATAATCTCCCACATTTTCTCCTGATGCTCTGCTTAAACTTCCTGTGAAAACATCACTTCCAACTAAACTTGGACTTACAGAATACGTTAAGGTTGGATCAGTTGCTCCATAAACTTTACTTTTTGCATCCGCAGTAATCGTAATTGCTTTTTTAGTAATTGTGAAATTTGCTGACTCAAATGTGATGTTGTAATTCGCATTCGCTAACGTTGAACTGATGGCGTAATCGCCCACATTTTCGCCTGTTGCTCTGCTTAAATTTCCTGTTAAAACATCTGAACCAACCAAACTTCCTGTAGAAATTGTGTACGTTAAAGCTGGATCAGATTCACCATACACTTTTGCTTTTGCATCTGCTGTTATGGTGGTTGCTTTTTCTGTAATCGTAAAATCTGCCGATACAAATGTAATAGCATAATTTGTATTTGCTAAACTTGAACTAATCGCATAATCTCCCACATTTTCTCCTGATGCTCTGCTTAAACTTCCTGTGAA
>Ga0316206_1001558_pt1 | contig 19397 bp, 15 predicted proteins | sample 6monthpyrite_MG_FD_204942 | JGI IMG/M metagenome (GOLD analysis project Ga0316206, IMG submission 204942) | Microbial mat bacterial communities from mineral coupon in-situ incubated in ocean water Damariscotta River, Maine, United States -... | ecosystem: Environmental > Aquatic > Marine >... | reverse complement strand
TCCTGCGGTCTCTAAAAATCCTTATGTCTCTATTGCACTTAGCGGTGCGAAAAAAGGCGACGCCATTGAGCTGAGCTGGGTAGACAATAAGGGCGGTAAAGACGCTACTTCAACGAAAGTGAAGTAAATAAGATCTATCTTCCGGATGATAGGAGTTAATATAATGAAGAAGTTAGTAATTGCAACAGTGATTGCTTTACTGGGCCTCGCGCCTGCCATGACGATGGCAAGCCCGCAGGAAGACTTGAAGAAGTTCCGTTCTTATTTCTTTAAGAAATTCCCTGGTATAAAGCTACAGCGTTATGCTGATGGTATTTACGGTGTAAACGAAGCTCGCCGTGTCGAATGGGAAGCAATGGAAGAATTTCCTCCATACGAACCAGGCGTTGACATTGGTAAAGAGCTTTTTGAGAAATACAACGTAGGTAAGTGTTTCAAAAATGGTGGTATCGGTATTCGTCAGAACTATCCCTGGTTCAACACGAAGACTGGTAAAGTTCATACATTAGAAGCAGACATCATGCGTTGTCTGAAGAAAAATGGTGTTGACACCAAAAAAGCGAAAATTGGCTACAAGAAAGGCAAGCTGGCAGCTATCTCTGCATATATGGCTTACACTTCCCGCGGTAAGAAATTGAACGTTGTTGTTCCTAGTGACGAACGTGCAATGAAGATCTACAAACGTGGCAAGCGTCATTTCTATGCTAAGCGTGGTCAATTGAACATGTCATGCGCAGACTGTCATATGTACTATGCTGGTATGGCCGCTCGCGGTAACATCCTCAGTCCTGCACTGGGTCATCTTTCTGGTTTCCCTGTTTATCGTAAGAAGTGGGAAGGATCACCAGGTGGTAACCCCGCGCTAAAAGGATTTGGTACGATTCAACGCCGTTATGGTGGTTGTAACAAGCAAGTACGTTCTAAGCCGCTGAAAGCTAAAGGCAAGCAACATCCAGAATACGTTGCACTGGAATACTTCCATACTTATATGAGCAATGGCATCAAAGTCAACGCTCCAAGTATCCGACAGTAAACCAACTCGTCAATGCTTAAGAAGCCCGGGCTGGTCCCGGGCTTTTTTTTATGCATGAAATAAAAGTTATATATTCGAGAACCTTTCGTAAAAATTGTTTCACAATTTCAGGAATTCGTGCTGACTGTCATAATATGTAGGGAGGATAAACAAACAGATACAGGAATGTATCCACCCCTCAGGAGCACAGAAGCACCGAACAGGAGTGGGTCCTCGCGTCCTTAATATAATGGGGGACAAGGCCTGCTCTTAGACCAGTCAGGTCTCGCCTCCCTACCTGTGCTCACCACCCCAGGCATTCCTACCCCGCCGCCGACTCAGATACAATCTACCTCGTCCACGGCCCAGGCCGGCCTCTCGACTGTTCCAGTCTCACCTTCTCCCTGGACTTGTCCCGCGACATAAGCACATGACCTCCAGGAATGGAGGGGATGCGAAAGGGTTGTCAGGAACAACCCTTGCCCATGTGCCCGCCGCTTCGGCCTTCCGTGGCCTCGACTGCTTGTTCCAGACGCAGTCTACCTCGTGCGTCCACGGCCCAGGCCAGCCTCTCGACCGTTCCGATCTCACCTCCTCCATGCAATAAAAAAGGGGAGCTAATGCTCCCCTATTCTCTTGCTAGGCAACTAGTTATTAAGTTGGCTGGTATTTTAATGGACAAACCGCGCCATCCGCATCCATTCCCAACCAGTTATATAAAGCATCTAACGCCATATCTTCTGTAGCAAAAATATTCTGCTCACCAATAAAGTCATAAAGGCCACTCTTGCGCATCACATCAAGTACCTGCCGTTTAAGGCCACTAAAGACGATCGTGACCTGAGCCTCATTAAGTCGCTCAACCAGGTGGTGCAAAACCTCTTCACCCGAGGCATCTAACTGGTTAATCGCATCACCAACTACTAATAAATATTTAGCGGTTGGCTTGTCCGCAACAGCCTTAAGCATCGCATCCTCGAAATAAGAGACGTTGGCAAAATAAAGTGAACCATCAAATCTCACCGCAACAATATTTTCATCTGTTGGCAGGTCTTTATAAACGTCCGTATCTCGCAACGTACCGTCTTTGTATCGACCTAACACTGCAACGCGTGGGCTCAATGTACGATACAGGTATAAAAGGATCGCAAGCCCCGCTCCGACCATAATGCCTTTATCCAAATGCGGTGCAAATAAAAGGGTTGCCGTAAAAGTAACCACCGAAGCAACACCATCATGCTTATTAACATCCCAGGCATGCTTCATCGCCTTAAAGTTTATTAAGCCGATTACAGCCATCATGATAACCGCCGCTAACACCGCTTTTGGTAAGTCATACAAAAGTGGCGTTAAAAACAGCAAAGTAATCAAAACGATTATTGCGGTAAACACTGATGACATCCCACTTTTGGCACCGGCATTTAGATTAACCGCAGAGCGAGAGAAAGATCCCGATGAGGGGTATGCCTGGCTCATACTGCCTATGATATTTCCGAGGCCCTGGCCGATTAATTCCTGATTAGGGTCAATCCGGTCTTTCGTTTTGGCCGCCATCGCCTTGGCGATAGAAATAGCTTCCATGAAACCGACCAAAGAGATCGCAATGGCACTAAATATTAATGATCCGAACATGTCAAAATTAAAATATGGTAAGGAAATAGTCGGCAACCCTTGAGGAATAACCCCCACAATGCCTCCCCCCATGCCAGGGTCAGTAATCTTACCCGCCTCATCCAGGGTCGGACCAAATCCAATTATTTTGCTAACCAGAATACTCACCACCACGGCGGCCAGCACGCCCGGAATCTTTGGGAAATACTTTTTAAATGCCCACATAACGACAAATGCTGACAAGCCAAACAAGAAGGTCGGGATATCTGTGTTTCCAACTTGCTGAAGGACACCCCAAATGTCACTGATAAAGCTTTCACTACGGCTCATTTCTACCCCAAAGATTTTGGAGAGTTGCGACAATCCAATAATCAGCGCCGCTGCATTGGTGAAACCAACAATAACGGGATGTGATAGAAAATTAACCACGACGCCTAGCCGAAATAAACCCAACATAAGCTGAAACACGCCCACCAGTAATGCCAGCATTAAGGCAAGCGGCACATATTTGCTCAGAAGCTCCGCTGTCGTCATCGAATCAGGATTTCCCACCAACGGTATTAAAGCAGAAGCGGTTAGGAGCGAAACAACAGCGACGGGGCCTGTGGCCAACTGACGGGAAGAACCCCACAAAGCGGCAACTATAACGGGGAAGAGAGCGATATAAAGGCCAAAATAAGGAGGTAAACCCGCTAATTGTGCATAAGCCATCGATTGAGGTATCAGCACCAACGCCACCGTCAGCCCCGCAATAAAGTCAGCCCGCAGTATTGCCGGGTTTTTTGCCTCATGTATCCATGTCAAAAAAGGGAAAATTCGATATAACATGCCTGCCCTCACCACAAATTTAAGCTCCAGCTGCTTAAAACCATACTGCTAATACTTACGGAAATTATTCAACAGCCAATTAATTTTAGTGCGAACATTCTAGCGTATTTAGCATGAGATATTCACCCACTATATTCAATAAGGGTGTATTTATCAGTAGGTTACAGATGGGCATGTCAAATAAGAAGGGGGAAATTTAGTACGAGGATGAGTAACAGCAATTTGCTTAACTTAGCGATCGGGCTTTTTCCAATGGTAGATCGCCCTCACCTGGTTTCCCTTACCCAGGTACCTCACCTCAGTGCATAGGGAATTGGCTAGCAACATGCCACGTCCAGATCTATCCAGATTTTTTTCCATCGCCATCATACGATGGGCATGATCAAACCCCTCTCCGCTATCGGTGATATAAATGACAAGTTCCCCCTCATCACCACCCATTTTATGCTCAAGCGAAATCTTGATATAACCATCATCATCAAGTGCCGTCAGGCGTTGCTGTCTTAGCATTAAATATGTCAGAAAGCCTTCTGGTTCTACTTTAAGAGCTGAATCCAGTTTCAAGACACCATGGTCAAGTGCATTATTATAGAGTTCTGATAAAACGATGAAGATATTTTCCCGGTGAAGCATCAGACCATCAACCTGAGTCGTAAACTTGGTCAGTATTGACACTGGATTGGTTTCAATAAAGTCACGCTTGGTCAACATCAAGTTCATATTCCAGTTCGAGGGATATGGTAACGTAGCCGTACTCTTGCTCTTCAATTTAAACTCGTCAGGCTCATCCTTTAACAACCGATTATCAGCATTGAGCTCCAGAAGCGTTACATCATCAGATTGTTTTTCAGTCCCTCTAAAATTATTGACTGAGCTTAGTATTTCGTTAAATACTTCATCGGCTGGCTTGCCCTGTTCAAAACAATGGCGCAATCGTTCCTCACCAAACTCTTCTCTTTTTGTATTCCTTGTCTCAGTAATTCCATCAGAGTACAGATAAACGCGATCGCCTTTACTCAGGTCAAAAATATGAACATCTGTTTTTAATCGTTCATTACTTACTACACCTAGCGGGAAATTTGTAGAACTGACGACATGTTCCAATTTTTTCTTTTCTGCCGAGTAAATTAGTACATCAGGTAAGCCACCATGCCACATGGTAAAAAGACGATAATCACTGGAAATATTACAAACACAGGCGCAAAAGAAAAATTCTGGCGGTAATATTTCTTTAAGTTTTGAATTTATTTCAAGAACAATCTCATCAACCGTGGCACCATTTCCAGTCAACTCATAAAATAAATCTGAAACGGGAACCGCGCCAATAGCCGCAGGTAAACCATGGCCGGTTGCATCACCTAGTAAAATATTCAGACCACCTGAAGGCGTATAAGCGGCCAATAGCAAATCACCGTTGAATATGGATAATGGCGAGAGTATATATTTAAGATTCGGTGTATCCAGACAGCCTTCATGCACAACACGCGAGTAAATCTTTTTCGCCACCTTCTGCTCGGCCAGCAATTGTTCATTATGGATATCAATCTCATCACGCTGACGCTGGGTCGTGGCATATAGCTCACTCATCCGTGTTAAGGCTTCAACCTTCGCCATGATGATGACCTTGCTATAGGGTTTTGTTAAAAAATCGTCACCACCTACTTTGACACAACGTGCAAGCTCATCTTCGTCGGTCACAGCGGTAAGAAAAATAATGGGAACAAAATGTTCCCCGGCAAGTTCTTTTATTTTTTGTGTTGCCTGGTAGCCATCGAGGACCGGCATCATGATGTCCATCAGAATGACATTCGGCTCGTGATCAATATATTGCTGTATCGCTTGCTGCCCATCCGCTGCTGTAACAACAGCATAACCTGCATCCGCCAACATTCCTTCCAGGATCATGCGATTGACCGCATCATCGTCGACAACAAGGGCTAGTCTTTTGGTTTCATCACAATCGACAAGGTTGTCATCAACCTCGTTGGAGAGACGAGCATCTTCCATATTGATCAGGCGACTTCAAACAGTTGATGAAAACTCGCCATTTCAAGTAATTTTTTAATATTAGGACGGCAGTTAACCAGCTTTACGTGAGCATCGTCATTCCCCAGACCCTCTCGCATAAGCAGCAACATGCCGAGGGCAGAGCTATCGATGTGTTCTGTTGACGAAAAGTCCAGAATATATTGCGCATTAGCATCTGCATCTCTGTGTGTTTCGCGAAAGTCCCTGTGTGATCTGAAATCAAACTCCCCGGGTAATTTGATTGTGATTGTTTTTCCATCTTCACTTTTTGTTACGGTGACTGCCATTATGCGTTCCTGCCTTTTATCTAGATCTACACCTGATTTCTAATGCCTGAGCATGTCTGTGCAGTAATTCGATATGATGATGTTACAGCTTTAGATAGCGGCAGAAAGACTCACCACTTTAGTCCTCCGCTTACTAAAAATAATATTTTTATAGATATAAATCAATAATATACGATAAAGTAATGGTGGGACACACTGATTTTACTAAAAGCTGGGGGCAAAGATAAAATACCAACACATCTAGTATACAAATACGTACCCTTAATAGGTGTTTGCGTTTGGGTCTAGCTCATAGAAACCGTACAAGCTATCTAAAAGCTCAGAATAACGATTCGTACTGCCAGATCGATTTCTTCATTCAGCAGTGATGTTTTCAGTCACTCAACACGTTAAAACTAATGCCATAAAATTGGAATCAAGCGATATAAATTCGAAGTTATTAATTTTGAAATATATAACGAATCTCAGACAGCGCTTCATCTATAGAGTATGGCAACGTTTTAGCAAATAAATCGAGCAAAATGACTGCATTTACAGCAGCATCTTTTACAGTCGCTGATCGTAAACGCTCTGCTAGAGCATTATTCACAATCTGTAGCTGACGATACGACTCTTTTAATTTGTCCATTTTCATGTCAACACTGACTGCAGTGCCTGTTTGAAAGTATTCTGACAACAGAAAAAATGAACACGCTCTTACAATAGTCTCCTCATCTGAGGCCAACGGCAAATGAAAACGTGCCATCGGGCGCAGGAATTTAGTGTGAGGACATGATGAAGTAGCCATTACCAACCCTAACAGGGAGCTAACCGCGCGCTGCATAGTCGTGTTACTGGAAATAACCCTTTCCGGCGTTTTTATTTCAACTGTCACATCATCATACGATTGTTTATCGGTAAATTTACTGACGATCGATGCAAGGTTAACGGCAACAGGGCAATTAGGATATTCATCATCAACCAATGTGCAATTTTTGCATTTATTAAAATTCAGGTATGTCCAGGCAGGTGGCGAGCAGTCGCTAAGTTTAGATAGAACAAGAGTGTTATTATCAATATTTAGATCAAAGCATACTTTATTGCTATCCGGAAAAATATAATCATACGTGATAGTAAGCAAACTCGATACCTACATAGTTATCCATTAACCACTAAGCAATTTTCTCATCGATAACAATAGACCCATCATCAGACCAATTAACATTAACAAGCTCTGGGTGCTGTTCTTGTAATTTCTCTAATGCACTTTTTCTTTTTTCCAACTCAGCCAATTGCTCACGCACCGTATCAGCTAATCGTCGATTTTCAACCAACATATCGCGGTAACCTAATGCTTGCCTTATCGTAGAAACCAAATCATAGTCACTCCATGGCTTAGTTACGAACCGGTATATCTGTGCATCATTAATTGCGCCTAATAACGCTTCTAGATCAGTAAAGCCGCTAAGTATTATCCGCATCGATTCTGGTTGCAGGCTTTTTACTTCGGTCAGGAATTTAACCCCATCCATCACAGGCATTCGAAAGTCTGATAAAAACAAATCGAAATTATTGGTTTTAGCACGTTTTAGAGCATCCTCTGGTTTAACATAGGTCTCAATTTCCCAATCGGTATTTGATTTTAATACCCGCTTGAGTGCTTTTAAAATATTTTCTTCATCATCAACCAACATGATTTGGTACATGTCTAGCTCCTTGGCTTTCGTATATAGATAACAATATCTTCATCTATTGAACGTTCATATCTTTGTATTCTGGTGATCAGTGCTTCAGTTAGAAATTGGCCATTTGCCAACAAGAGAATGTCTTCATCGCTAATTATATCTTTAGCCAATACCATGCCTTCTTCCAGCCCATTGGACATGACAGTTAAATAATTCTCTTTCTTATTTAATTCGTCTCCTAATAATTCAAAAAACATATCCACAACCGTTGGATCATAACGTTTACCTCGGTTGTGTGATAAAAAGTCACGAATCTGTTTACTTGTTATTTGCTCTTTAGTAAAGGTGCCATTTTTCAACGATTCATAGTCATTGACGACGGCCAGAATTCTTGCTCCGATAGGAATATCATTTTCTTTTAGCTGGTCCGGGTAGCCTCTACCATCATATTGTTCGAGATGACTACGAATTAATTTTGCTGCTTCATGTAAAGGTTCCAACGCCATCAAAGCATCTTCACCGAGAATCGGATGTTTGTAGAATTTACTTTTTTCAGCTGCGTCAAAGGTGCTTCTTGGCTTTCGAATAATGGAATCCGGCAACCCTATCTTGCCAATTCCATGCAACAGACCAGCAACCATCACATTCTGTGCTTCCTCGCTACTCAGGCCTAACTTTTTCGCCAGCAGATATGCACTGTCCGCAACGTTTCTGGAGAAACCAGGTATCGAGCCTTCACGCATTTCAATTAAGTTTGAGAATACTTTGACTGATGAAATGTAGCTATTTTTTAACGATGCATGGCTTTTCTCTAATTGCTGCATGGTTTGACGAAGTTCTTCAGTACGCGCCGTGACCTTATCTTCGAGGTTAGCATTGAGATCCTGTAGTTCGGCATTTTGCTTACGAGTTAACTCGAGTAATCGATCCCGTTCTTTTTCCAGTTTTTTCTGTTCGAGAGCATGTTTAACACTCAGTGTGATGTCGTTATCTTCCCAGGGCTTACTGATATATTTATAGATCCTGCCTTCATTGATCGCCGTAATCGTCGAGGTCATATCAGCATAACCGGTCAGCAATATACGGACTGTATCTGGCCATTGCTGCGCGGCCTGCTTTAAAAACTCTGCACCATCCATCTCTGGCATGCGCATGTCGGAGATAATGAGATCAACTTCATTCTGCTTTAAAATTTCCAATCCTTCCTTACCACTGGTTGCCGTGAGAATGGTATACCCGAGGGGTCTAAATAATCTTTTAAGCGAAGACAGAATATTTGCTTCATCATCGACAAACAATAGCGTTTCAGGCACTTTGTCCCGTGACTCATTGCCAGCGATTGAGTCATTATTCAGTTGTTGATTCGTTTGTGTCATGGTTTATTTAAAACAAGCATTAACTTGCCGCTCGCTGCTCTTCCTGCTCTATCGGCAGCCAGATATGGAATCGGGTGCCCTTCCCAACTTCACTCGCAACAGTAATCGTGCCGTTGTGTTTCTGGATGATACCGTATGACAAGGAGAGACCAAGCCCCGTGCCAGAGCCCACCGGTTTGGTGGTAAAGAAGGGTTCGAAGATCTTCTTACTGGTCTCGGCATCCATACCCTTGCCGGTATCCTCGATCTCTACCCATACTCCTTTGTCTTTGCTACCGGTGCGCACGGTAATGGTGCCGTGCTCTTCGATGGCATGCGCGGCATTAACCAGCAGGTTCATGAATACCTGGTTAAGTTGTGATGCCAGGCACTGCACCTCCGGCAACTCACCATAGTCCTTAATGACTTCGGCCTTGTATTTGATCTCATTGCGTACAACGTTGAGGGTGCTGTCGATGCCCTTGTGCAAATCCGCCCACTGCCACTCCGCCTCGTCGACATGCGAAAAATCCTTCAGGTCCTGCACAATCTGTTTGACCCGCTGCACGCCTTCCTCGGATTCTGTTAGCAGATCCTTCAGGTCTTGCTTGAAATAGCAAACATCGACTTCAGCCTTCATAGCGGTTAGCACTTGTTTCGAGGCATTATCTGTAATGTGTGGCTCTGCCTGTTCATACACTTCAAGTAACTTGAACAAGTCTTCAAGATATTGCTTTAGAGATCCCATATTGGAGTTGATATAACCCACCGGGTTATTGATCTCGTGCGCCACACCCGCCGCCAGCTGGCCAATGCTGGCCATCTTTTCTGATTGCAGTAATTGTTCCTGCGCTTCGCCTAGTTTTTCGATCAGGGCTTGCTGTTCTGCGTGTTCTATCAATAGTTGTTTTTCAATACGCTTACGTTCGGTTATATCGGTGTGTGAGCCCGCCATCCTCACAGGCTCATTGTCGCTGTTACGAACACTTAGACCACGGCAATTCACCCAACGATAATCACCCTGCTTGCAGCGCAAACGGTACTCAAAAGAAAAGGCATCAGAGTCCCCTTCCATGCAACTGAGCCACGCATCCAGGGCTAACCCAAGATCATCTGGATGAATCAAGCCCTGCCAGGCATGAAAATTATTTTCTATTTCATCTTCATGGTAACCGAACATGGCCGTCCAACGTGGCGAGAAATAGATCTTGCCGCTGGTCAGATCCCAGTCCCACAGGCCATCCTGGGTGCCACGTGTGACCAGTGTGAAGCGTTCTTCACTGAGACGCAGTTTCTCCTCCGCCTGCTTGCGCTTGGTGATATCACGTAAAATGCCGACATAGAAGCGACGTTGTTCATCCTGACGCACTTCATTGATGGCCAGCTCGATGGGAAAAGTACAGCCATCACGGTGCAGGGCAACGACTTCGCGCGGGCCAAAACCGATGAAATGGGCATCGCCTGTTTCCCGGTAACGACACAGATAACCATCATGCTGCCGGCGTACCGGCTCTGGGATTAACAAGTTTACGTTCTGACCGATTACCTCGTCGCGCGCATAACCGAATATGCGTTCTGCCGCTGGGCTAAAAGTTTGGATCGCCCCCTTTTCATCGATGGTGACGATACCGTCAGCGGCCTCATTCACAATCGCACGGTTACGTGCCTCACTTTGCTGGAGGGCCGACTCTGCCTGCTTACGCTCGGCAATATAACGCCGGGTGAGCACCACGCCAATAAACAGCAACAGCACGTCAAAAACAGCGACGGCAACCAGAGTAGAGAACATACGCTGCTGCAAAGTAAGGTGGTTTGCCTCTATCACGGTCACCAGGCGGTTTGAATCGTTCGTCAGGCGCTGGCTGTTGGTAACAATATAATCAAATGCCTGTCGTGCCTGAGGGTCATCCATAGCTCGACCCGCAACCAGGTCAGCCGCTTTTTTATACTCAAGCCAGGTCGCTTTAACCCTAATCAGCTCATCCATCGCTATAGTTGGAGCGGGGGAAATGGGGTGGCCCATTACCTGGCCCCCATTTGCAAGGGTCTCCAATGCGAGGTCAAAGCTATCGATAGTCTCACGCAAGATGGGCCGATCCTCTTCCTGACCCTTGATGACCATGTCGGCATATATATAGAGTTGCTTGGACAACATACGCTGGCGACCTGCGAGATTGATCGTGGCACCCTCTTCGCCCATCTGATTAAGATAGACATAAACAATGCTCAGCGCGATCAAGGCCCCGACGGCGGGGATGATCAGCAGGATACTAATCTTTTGTGTGAGAGATAGCTTCATACAAAAATTCTAAAACCCGGCTTCCAGGGTCCGTTGTCCAGCCGCTCGATGCCTGAATATTTTTTCTTTGCTGATTCACAACTCACCATTTCCCGCTCCTGTCTTGTTATCGGCTGTATTGCCCATTAATCCAGCAAAATATCCCTGCTGTGCATACATCGTTTCAGATTTAACGTGCACACAGCGCATGCTACGAATGTGGTTTTGTTCATCCTGCCGCCCGCTGCTCTTCCTGTTGTATCGGTAACCAGATATAAAATGCCGTACCCTTGCCCACTTCACTACGGACATCAATGGTGCCATGGTGCTTCTGGATAATACCGTAGGATAAGGACAAGCCCAGGCCCGTACCCTTGCCCACCGGTTTGGTGGTAAAGAACGGATCAAAAATTCGTCGTTGAGTAGCCAGGTCCATTCCTTTTCCAGTATCTTCAATCTCTATCCATATCCCATCGTCTTTGGTGCCCGTACGGATGATGATAGTGCCCTGCTCCTCAATGGCATGAGCAGCATTTACCAGCAGGTTCATGAAGACCTGATTCAATTGCGAGATAATACATTCGATCTGAGGTATTTCACCGTATTCCTTCACTACATCAGCCTTGTACTTGACCTCATTGTGGGCGATGTTCAGCGTACTCTCCATCCCTTTATGCAGATCAGCCCACTGCCAATCTGCTTCATCGACATGAGAGAAATCTTTCAGGTCCTGCACAATCTGTTTAACCCGTTGTACACCTTCTTCCGATTCGTGTAATAACTCTTTGAGGTCCTGGCGCAAAAAATCGAGGTCTACCTGCTGTTTCATCGCCTCAACCACTTGCTTTTTGCCATCATCGGTTATCGACGATTCAGCCTGTTCATAGACCTCGATCACTTTTAGCAAATCATCCAAATATTGTTTTAATGAACCAAGGTTGGAATTGATGTAACCGACGGGGTTGTTGATTTCATGGGCAACACCGGCAGCCAGTTGTCCGATAGATGCCAATTTATCAGCTTGTAGTAGCTGGACTTTGGCATCTTCCAATTTCTGAATTAGTTCATTCTGCTCCGACAATTTATTATGAAGTTCTGCGTTACGCTCAGTTAATTCTTTCGACATCAGCTCGAGGGAATGTTCCACCATATTTCTATCATTATCGGATTGCTCATAGGCCGTGGATACCGCATTAAGGAAGCTCTCAGGTACCCCCGAGGTATCACTTATATATTGCTTAATCTGTCTTTTGAGCAAGGGATGCATTTTCAGAATTCACTCAATGTTGTAATCGTCATGGTTTGGTTATGCAATTCACAATGACCTGTCCCTACATAAGGTGATATCTCACCGTATGAGTAAAATCCGGTAAGTGTTGTTTCCTTACCTAATACATCGCGTACCGCTTCTATTTCCTCTTCAATCCTTTGTTGCAATACCAATTTGCGGCCAACACAACTAATTAAAATTCCCAGTTCAGCAGTCTTATCCTGAAGTCCTTTGTTTGCCGTCTCAGCTGCTCCCATAGCGCCATCGACCAGGCGATCAAAATTAGCTTTCATTAATCGAACATGGGAGCCTTCTGGTACATCGCCGGCAAAGGTCATACTCTGCTCTGCCTCATCGACAGCAAGGATAGTACGTACCAGCCCCACCTCATCGCTGCCTGGAGCACTCAGTGCTAATGGAAAGAGCAATCCAGTTGAAGGTAAACCTGCTGCATGTTCACCCAGATAGCTTTTATATAGTGACAAGGCTGACTTGCCATCCAGCTCATATAGAACATTGCCCTCTGATTTTGTAATCAGACGATCCGGTCCAAAAGGATCCCAGCCGCCTAGCGATCCATAACCAACATTTAAACGATCACCATAGAAACCTATTGCCGCCACTTTTCCTTCGGCAGGATTATCATCTGCAATTACTAATGTATGTTCAAAGCGGCTATCATCGCCAGCCAACCCGCCGGTCACTTCGACGTTAGCTGGTAAAATACTCTTTATGCCTTCAACCAGCTCCGTCCCGTTAACATTAAGGCCATCTGATAACACAAAGACATGTGCCAGCGCTTCAGTCGGCAATTGCTCTGCAAGTGCTCTGCCTGCTACGCGACTATCACTGAAATTCGCTAAATCCAGGCTCGCCAATTTCAATGGTGTGTCTGCAAAACAAATAGCCGTTGCGGTTACTGAGTTATTATGAACAAAGACATCCTGAATTTCTCCTGCGGTTGAACAACCAAACAAAACGGCCTTTGGATACCACTCACGCAGCTCAACCAGACGTTCGGGGTTCAGTTGTTCAGTATTTCCAAACACCAACACCAGCTGCGCATCACACTCCGCAAGCGTAGGTTGCCAACTTTCTGTCTGCGACCAGCGTAATTGCTCAACTTGCATTACCTTATCTCCTGTTTAACGTCAGTTGAATTCAAGATCTGTTCCTCATCTTCATCAACTTCATCAGTGGCCGTTCCCTGAATAGGGACAGTAATGTGGAACGTTGTGCCTTTACCGGGCTCACTTTCAATTTTAATGTCACCTTGATGCTTCTGAATGATGCCATAGGACAAAGACAAGCCTAACCCTGTACCCTTACCCACTGGCTTAGTGGTATAAAATGGATCAAAGATGCGTTTTTGTACTTCTTCTGACATACCTTTTCCGGAATCTTCAATTTCGATCCAGACATTGTCATCATTGGTACCGGTTCGGATCGTGATGGTGCCACGTTCTTCAATAGCATGCGCTGCGTTCACCAGCATGTTCATAAAGACCTGATTCAACTGTGAGCCAATACACTCCACTTCAGGAATGTCACCGTATTCCTTCAGCACTTCCGCTTTGTATTTAATTTCGTTATTGACAATATTGAGTGTACTGTCCAGTCCCATATGTAGATCCGTCCATTGCCACTCGTCCTCATCCACATGGGAGAAGTCCTTGAGGTCCTGCACAATATTTTTCACTCGTGAAATACCTTCCATGGATTCATCCACCAACTGAGCGGTATCCTCCCTTAAAAACTCGAGATCTACCTCACGTTTTAAATCTTCCAGACTAGAAAGTATATTTTCATCACTGATGCCCTTCTCCGCCTCCTGGTAAGCAGTCAACATTTGCCATAAGTTGTCAATGTATTGTTTAAGACTGCTTAAATTGGAATTGATATAACCAATCGGATTATTAATCTCATGCGCAACACCAGCGGCCAGTTGTCCGATAGAGGCCATCTTTTCAGACTGCAGGAGTTGGGACTGGGTTTCTTCAAGGTGCCCATACGCCTCCTTGAGTTCGCGATGACTCCTGAGTAGTTCGTCCTCATCCAGCTTGCTCTCCGAGATATCACGCATCACGCTAGACAAGAAAAGCAGATCACCATTTCCATTTTTGTGTGCCAGAATTAATTGCGAGATGGGGATTGACTCACCGTTAGGCTTGCATATCTCTGATTCCCCCTCCCACGAGCCATCACGGATCGCATAAGGTATTCCTTCATGTAGGAGTTTGGACAATGCCCACCCTTCATGAAAATTCGTCATACGCAAGCCTTTTATGTCCCCGGATTTCCCAATACCAGAAAACTCACGGCCCGCTTGATTAAGATAAAGAAGATTGCCGTCGGGATCCGCGGTTCCAACAATGTCCGTAGATTTCTCCAGGATGGCCAACAAGCGTTCTTGGGTCTGCTCAGCCTGCCTACGTTCAGTCGTATCGCGCAGAATGATCGTTAAAACTAAACCGTCTTTTGTGTCTAGCTTGGAGATACTCGCCTCAGCTGGAAATTCGCTACCATCTTTGCGTTGGCCCACTATTTCACTTCGGCGGTTTTTGCGGCGGCTGGTCTCCTTGGATCGCATAAACTCTTGCATATGCTCGGCGTGCTTGCTGGCAAACCGCTCAGGCATTAAACGTGTCACTGGCTCTCCCAACACCTCATTCGCATCATAACCAAAGTTAATCTTTGCACCCTTGTTGAACATAATGATTTGGCCCTGTGCATTGACACTCACAATAGCGTCATGCGCACTGCCAATAATTGACTCAAGATGAGTCAGCGAATCAACAAGATAAGTAAGTGAATTTGCGGATGTATCCTGGACTGGCTTCAAAATGTATCCTTCTCTCAGTTATATAACTCACACACGAGATCGTTTGCTTCCATAGCAGGCGCATACAGTATAGTTTTCGGCCAGTTTGACGTTGTCTTGAGATATAAAAGGATTAGGGATTCAGTCACTTGTGGTTTCTCAACGTAGGTTTTGCGTTATTCACACACAAAATATGTTTATATATGCGATGAAAGTAAGCGAGTAGTATCAAGCACGTGTTGTTTGCTGGATAAGTGCGCCAATCTCAGGTAACCATTCACGGATTTGATCCCAGGTGACGTTTAGTGTTGGCAAACAGTTGTTTATTAGCGGTGGAACCGTAACATCATCCTGACTCATAATTTGCAAACTGTGACAAAGTAAATCACTCAAATTCACCAGCGCCATCAACTCACTATTTTCCTCTGCCAGATTAGCACTATGATGACCAGCAATAGTAACCGTCACAGCCGCAGGCAATTTCCAATACTGCGCCAGCTTTTCGCCAAGCTTCATATGCCCAATCCCAAGCACTACAAGCTCGGCTTCATATTCATAACAATCATTTTCCCGTTGATACAGGTTCACTTCTGCTAAACGCTCAGGACAACATTCATCAAATGCCAATTTACCAATATCGTGCAACAGACCTGCGGTAAAAGCGCTCCCTTCATCCATACGTAAACGTGACGCTAGAAATTTCGCAACGCCAGCAACACTCAGCGCGTGCTGCCAGAGTACCTCCCGGTCATAGTATCTGCTGCTGCTTGCAGGGAAAGTACGCATGGCACCTGCGGCCAGTAGCGCATTGCGGATCGTGTGCATACCCAAAATGATGCAAGCTTTCTCGATTGATAACACCTTGCCTGACAAACCATAGAAAGGAGAATTGGCTAAACCTAGAAGCTGGGTCACCATCGCAGGGTCTTGCGCCAGAATATCCGCCACCTCACTCTGACTAGCCTCTTCACTGTCAATAACCTCTACTGCGCGTTGTACCACAGCGGGCAATACTGGTAGTTGGTTGATGAGCTGCTCCAGTTCTGCTGCATTCATTACGCTCACAACTGCGCTCCCAGGTAATATTCTTCAACAATCAACCGTAATTCTTTTAGCTCACTGTCATTCTTCACTTTGCAAAATGCGCGTTCAATACGTGTCACGATTTCGTCTCTGTTACTATCACTCACTGTGATATCTGCATCTGGATGTATTTTTTCGTCAGACATAATGGTTATCAAACCTGAGTTGAACTCATAATAATTATCCAGCCTCGTGGTTTTTCAATGTTGCCTAATGCGACACATTCCACATTGACTTCCTGCTGATTGGCAAGTTTTACCTTGAGTTTCAGGTCTTTTTTCTTACCATCAATAGCTTCTTGATAGATAGCAATGATCTCAGCTGGCAGGACCTTGTCAACTTGTTGACCCAGCAAAGGCGAACCCGATAGCCACTCCTGTGTCAGTCGGTTTGCTGTCACCACCATGCCATCTTTGGCGACCCCGATAACCGCCATGGGTAAAAACTCCAGTACATCCTGTGCGAGTTGCAAAGCCGTCAGGCTAAAAGTGGCATCTTGTGTTTTTTGCACAACCTGCTTTTCAAGTTTTTTATTGGCATCCTGTAATTCCAGAGTCAGACGTTCATTTTCATGCTTTAACTCATAGTGGGCGAAGGCGTCTAGTACATTCTTACGCAGCAGTTCATCATCCCATGGCTTGGTCAAAAATTTAAAGATTGCACCTTCATTGATAGCATCGGTGATAGAATTTAGTTCGGTATAACCGCTCAGCACGATACGTACTGTATCTGGATACAGTTCCTTAACCTCCCCCAGAAACTCAGTACCTGTCATTTCAGGCATGCGCTGATCTGAGATTATGACACCGACATCATTCTCCTTGAGCAATTCCAAACCAGCTTTGCCACTGTTACCGCGCAATATCTGGTAGCCATCTCGGCGCAATAATCGCGCCAAGGAAGACAAAATGTTTTCCTCGTCATCAACCAATAGTAGAATTCTATCTTTGTTCACAGCGTCCATTATTTTTACCGGGTTCCTATTTGTTTTTCCCTAATATCTAAATCATGCGCATCTATATATTTTGATAGCTCATTGCCGGGAACTGGTTTACTGAAATAATAACCTTGTGCGATATCACATTTTTTCTCCAGCAAAAACATAAGCTGACTTTTTGTTTCAACACCTTCTGCGACGATCTCCATATCGAGATCATGGCCGAGAGAAATAATAGCTGATGCTATGGATGCGCTATCCTCATCACTATCGAGGTCACTTACGAAAGACCTATCCAGCTTCAAAACATCTATTGGCAATCTTTTTAAGTAGCTTAGCGATGAATAGCCCGTACCAAAATCATCCACAGCTATCTTTACACCCAATTCTTTTAAACTGTATAAAACTTTTATTGTCTCTTCAATATTCTCCATCAATAAACTTTCAGTTATTTCCAGCTCAACATTCTTCGCCGATATTTTTGAGTTCTCAATAACATCCAGAATATAGCGAGACAGCTCATTCGATAAGAATTGTTTTCCTGAAAGATTTATTGATATTAATTCAGGGGCATTGTCCGCTTTAAGTAGTTTCTCATGCATTTTTACTGCTTCTGAAATCACCCATTTTCCTACCGGGATAATCATGCCTGTTTCTTCCAGGAAGGGTATAAAATCATTAGGTGGAATTAACCCTTCCTCTGGATTATCCCAACGTATCAATGCCTCATATGATCTTATCCTATAAGTAGACAAATCAATTTGAGGTTGATAGTGGAGAACAAATTCATCATTCTCTATCGCCTTTCGCATACTCGTCTCTAGACTTAACCGTTTTTTCGCCTTGTTACTCATATCCTGCGAATAATACCGAAATGTATTTTTCCCACTTTCCTTGGCCCGATACATGGCAACATCTGCATTTTTCAAAAGTTCGATATCAGTATCGCCGTCTCCCGGAAATAAACAAATACCAATGCTCGCTGTCGCATATAACTCATTACCATCTACCGTGTACGACTTTGATAAAGCAGCCAACACTTTTTCTGCAAGTGCAGTAACATCTGGCTCGCGTGCAACGTCAGTCAGCAAAATACCGAATTCATCGCCGCCCAAACGCGCAACAGTATCACCTTCTCTTACCGACTCATGCAGACGTACCGCAACTTTTTTTAATAGCTCATCACCAATGTAGTGCCCCAGCGTATCATTTACATTTTTAAATCTATCGATATCAATAAATAACAAGGCTAATATCCCTCTATGCCACCTTGCTCTTTTTATTGCTTGGGACATTCTTTCGACCAAGAGCATACGGTTTGGCAAGTTCGTTAGCGCATCGTGATGAGCGATAAAGTTAAGACGCTCTTGTGCCTGCATACGCTCTGTAATATTTTTTCCTGTAGATACATACTGAATAATATCCCCATTCTCATCTACTAGAGGTGTAATGGTCTTTTCTTCGTAGTACAATTCCCCATCTTTTTTTCTATTAACAAAAACATCGATAAATACATCACCATTTTTTATGGTCGACCACAAGTTTTTGTAAAATTTCTTATCATGTGTGCCTGACTTGATTATGCTTGGCTTGCCCCCCATAACCTCATGTTTACAATAACCTGTCATTTCCTCAAAAGCAGGATTTACATACGTCACCAGTCCATATTTATTTGTTATAATTACCGAGTCTGCTGTCTGCTCAATGGCGCTTGACAGACTTTTCATTTTACGTTCGGCTTCCTCGCGACTTGTCATATCACGTATTACTGCCGTATAAATTAATTCATCACTTTCTGTTATTTTGTTTACAGACAACTCAACCGGAAAGGATTCACCCGTCTTTCTTTTCCCGGTTGCATCCTTCTGCCCCACCGCGAACATCCACTTACAATTATTTCCACCCTGGTTAATGCTGTTTATTCCATCTTGTTGCTTTACGCCCTGCTCGATTATCACGCTGACGTGCCGACCAATTACTTCCCCACCTACACATTCAAACATTTTTTCTGACGATCTATTCAGCGACTTAACACAACCTTGATCGTCATATGTTATAATCCCATCAAATACGTTTTGTAAAATAGCGTCTATTTTTGATTTTGATTCTTTTTCAGATTGGAGCAGCCTCTCTTGTTCGCTTATATCTTCTGCTATAACTAACATTGCGTCTCTCTCATCCAGCACTGTAGATGACATAGAGATCATCATGTATTTATTATTT
>Ga0316206_1001557_pt1 | contig 19449 bp, 12 predicted proteins | sample 6monthpyrite_MG_FD_204942 | JGI IMG/M metagenome (GOLD analysis project Ga0316206, IMG submission 204942) | Microbial mat bacterial communities from mineral coupon in-situ incubated in ocean water Damariscotta River, Maine, United States -... | ecosystem: Environmental > Aquatic > Marine >... | reverse complement strand
GTGCGTTGCACAATTGCATGTGGATTCTGGATGGGTGCCAAGTGATACACGTGTTGATGAGTTTGAATCAGCCATTCGAAGCGTTTGTGAACCCATATTTGAAAAACCACTGAAAGATATTTCATTTGGTCAGGTGTTGTTAGGTTTGTTTCAGACAGCACAGCGTTTCAATATGGAAGTTCAACCGCAACTTGTTCTGCTACAAAAAACTTTATTAAATATTGAAGGGCTGGGGCGACAGTTATATCCGGATCTTGATTTGTGGAAAACAGCAAAACCATTTCTCGAAAACTGGATGGATGAACAAATTGGTAGCAAAGCAATGTGGCGCGGCTTCAAAAAGAACCTGCCGTATATAGCCGAAAAACTACCGGACATGCCTAACCTTATTTATGCGGCTCTGAGCCGGGCTGCTGAAGGTGAGAGTCATGCTGATCAGCAAATAGAAATGAAAAAATTACGTAAAGAAATTTCACGCTCAAACCAGCGAACAGTAACAACCATTATTGGTTCGAGTTTAGTGCTCAGTGCTTTTGTGGTTTATAGTTTAAACCCGGTTAGTGGAGCACTTGTGTGGGGTGCGCCGATTATGTCATGGGTGAGTGGAAGTATTGGTGCAGCGATTATTTATTATGGACTTTCAGATTAATTATTTCTGGTTTTATAATAGCCAGTTTAAGGCATCGCTTAGAGAGTTAAAGTTTTTTGTGGGTCTGTCTGATGCTTCAGCAATTGATCGGGCAGAAATATAAAATTCGATTTGTTGTTTCTGGTGGTCAGTGCTGGTTACCAGTGCAAGCTTTGAGTCTTTAGAAAGCGAGTAGATTTTCGGGGTTTTCTGCGCAATCGTAATAAGATCACTAAAGCAGATATCTGACAAATCTGCATCCGAAAAATCGATTAACTCATTGAAGCCAGTAATATTAGGTTCTAACCAGGCAGTTTTTTGATAATTAAAAAAATCCTGATGGCCTATTTTGCCTGAACAGGTTGTTTTTATCAGACGACGTTCATGGTCATATAAAGTGTTAATTGGCATGTTTTTTTAGTTATGTATCAGTTGCAAAATATTGCGTTTTTTTAAGAATTATAGAATAACGATTTTTTGTGTCCTTGGGTTGTCCAGAGATTAATTTATAAAAAGTATGGATGTTTCAAAAATATTAAACGACTTAAACGAAGCGCAAAGAGAAGCGGTAACCGCTCCTGAACAGGCGTTATTGGTTTTAGCAGGTGCCGGTAGTGGCAAAACACGTGTGCTGGTTCATCGCATTAGCTGGCTGACAGCTGTTGAAAATGTTTCTATGCACAGTATTTTGGCAGTTACCTTTACTAATAAAGCGGCGACTGAAATGCGTCAGCGTGTTGAAGCTATGCAGGACCGGCCTGTGGTCGGTATATGGGTCGGCACCTTTCATGGTCTCGCGCATCGTTTATTAAGAAGTCACTGGCAACAGGCCAGACTGCCGCAAACTTTTCAGATACTGGATTCTGATGACCAGTTGAGAATGGTCAAAAGAGTGATTAAAAGTTTAGAGCTTGATGATACTCAATGGCAGCCAAAACAAATTCGCGGTTTTATTAACAACTGTAAAGACGAAGGTGAGCGCCCGCAACATATTGCTGATAATGGCGATCCAGTCAGGCGACAATTAGTCAGAATCTACAGCGCCTATGAAGCGGCTTGTGAACGCGCCGGCGTTATCGACTTTGCGGAAATGTTGCTGCGCTCACTGGAGTTGTTACGTGATAATAACGATTTGTTACAACACTATCAGCAACGTTTTAGACATGTTCTGGTCGATGAGTTTCAGGATACTAACTCGATCCAGTATGCATGGGTACGTTTATTAGTTGGCAAATCAAATAGTGTTTTTGCTGTTGGCGATGATGACCAGGCGATTTATGGCTGGCGTGGTGCGCGGGTAGAAAACCTGCAAAAACTTCGTAAAGATTTTCCATTATCAAGAATTATAAAGTTGGAACAAAATTACCGTTCTACAGCAACAATTTTGTCAGCGGCCAACGCTGTAATTGACAACAACGGTGATCGTCTCGGTAAAAAATTATGGACGGCCGGTAGTGATGGCCAACCGATTACCTATTATCAGGCATACAACGAGTTTGATGAAGCGCGCTTCGTTATTGAAAAAATCAAAAGCTGGGTCGAAGAAGGCGAACTGCGAGCAGAGGTGGCGGTTTTATATCGTTCCAATGCGCAGTCCCGAGTTTTTGAGCAGGTTTTAAATTCAGAACAAGTTCCTTACCGCATTTATGGCGGCTTGCGATTCTTTGACCGGGCAGAAATTAAAGACTGCATCGCCTATATGCGGCTGATTAATAATGTGCTGGATGACACGGCTTATGAACGAATTGTAAATCTTCCGGCACGAGGTATCGGTGGCAGAACGCTGGACATAGTTCGTGAGTATGCCAGGGATAATGAATTAACCATGTGGGATGCGGCTGCTAAGTTAGTCGATGAAAAAGCACTGACTAGTCGCGCCTGTTCAGCTTTAAAAGGCTTTGCCGATCTGGTCGCGGAGATGCAGCAGGCAACCATTGATGTTGAGTTACATGAAATGGTTGAGCATGTGATGCATCAATCAGGTCTTATCGAACATTTTCGAAAAGATAAATCAGATAAAGCAGAATCCCGAATTGAAAACCTGGAAGAGCTGGTCGGTGCCGCTAAAAGTTTTAATATAGCTGATGATGAAGCCGAAGAGATGGATACGATTACCGCATTTTTAACGCATGCCGCACTTGAGTCGGGTGAAGGTCAGGCTGAAGAATGGGAAGACTGTGTACAGATGATGACGCTGCACAGCGCAAAAGGGCTTGAATTTAAGCAGGTTTTTATCTGCGGTGTAGAAGAAGGCTTGTTTCCCCATCAGCGGTCAATTGAAGATGAAACACGGCTGGAGGAAGAGCGACGCCTGTGTTACGTAGGCATTACCCGGGCTCGCGAACAGCTAACAATAACCAACGCTGAGCATCGCCAGCTTTATGGTCGTGATACCTATCCAAGACCCTCACGATTTGTTAGTGAAATACCAGCGGCATTAATTTCTGATGTAAGAATGCAAACTAAAGTCTCTGAACCTCTGGTGAATGATTTCAGTTATCAGGATGAAACAGCAGAATATCAAATCGGGCAACGAGTCAGCCATCCCAAGTTTGGAGAGGGCATGATTATGAATTATGAAGGCGCGGGTGCTAATGCCAGGGTTGAAGTTAATTTTGAGTATGAAGGCACAAAATGGTTAGTGATAAACTATGCTAATCTAACAACATTATAAAAAAAGGGAATGCCGTAAAACGGCGCTGTAGCTGTGGACATTGTTAATACTTATATTGCAAGACTTGTGCTCTCCGGGCTTAAACTTCTACTGGGTTTACTCTGGCTATTTGTTGGACGAACAGTTGTTGATAACTGGCATATTTCATCAAGTTCTGATCACGTTTACTGGTTCTTAAGCGGCCTTGTTCTGGGGCTGGTATTTCATGCTATTTTTACATTTATACGCGATATTCTGATCATCTTCGATGTTATTTCTATGGAGCAGGATATCACTGAAAAAGTGAATCATGCGGTGATCACTTCTCATGGTATGGCTGTTGCGATAAAAAATAGAAAAGGAAAATACATTTATGCAAACAATCTTTTTTGTGAAACCTATGGGGTAACAAGGCACTATATCGTCGGTAAAACAGATGAAAGTTTTATGGATGAACTGGAGGTGATGAAAACCACTCAGGAAGATGATGCGATTTTAAATAATGGCGAAGTAAAAGTAATAAATTTTGAAGTTAACACTGAAAATAATATTCGGCATATACAAATAACTAAGTCGCCACTGATAAATAAGAAAAATATAATTACCGGAATATATATAGTCAGAGAAGATACCTCCCATCTATATGAACTGGAAGAAAGTAACAATAATTTAAAAAAACGTTATAAAAGACTGTTTGATGATCTTCCTTTTCCTACCATGTTGCTTGATGTATCAACCACACTAGCTACTGAGTTTAATGATGCTTTATTAAATATGCTGGGTTATAAGAGGGGGGAGTTTTATCGTACGCGTCTTGGTTTATATATGCGCGGAGAAGCTGAAGATGCCATTAATTTTATTAACAAGCTGATTGATGAAGATGGTGGAGTCAGAGAAATAAAGTTAGTAGCAAAAAATAAAGACAAGTTTGATGTTGAAGCGCACTTTAATGTTGTTGAATATAAAGACAAGACCTATCTGCATGTTATTTTCAGAGACGTAACAGAGAATAAACTGGCAACGGATGCGCTGGTTCAGTCTGAACAAAATTACCGGACACTTTTTAATCATGCAAATGATGCTATTTTTATTATTGATTCAGAAACCCTGGCCATAGTAGATGCTAATGAGCTCGCATATTTATGGCTGGGATATGATGATGGTGAATTAAATAGTTTATCTATATTTGATGTGGACAGGGCGGGGCTGGAAAAAGTTACGCGGGAAAAAATTAATCAGCTTGCACAACATAAGGATGTTTTATTTGAACATGAAATGTGCACGTTTGAAGGGGATAATGTCCCGGTAGAAATAAGTGCCCATACTGTAATCTATGGTAACAAACTGGCTTATCAGTACGTGGTCAGGGATATCAGTGAACGAAAAGTGGCTGAATGGGCGCTTCGAGAAAGTGAAGAACGTTACTGGCAAATGTTTGAAAATAACAGTTCAATTATGCTGGTACTGGACCCTGTTCGATGGACGATAGAAGATGCAAATGAAGCAGCAATTCATTTTTATAAAATAGATAAAGAAGATTTAGTTGGCAGCTCATATGACAGAATAAGTATCGGTGCAGATAAAAGAACGGATGATAAAGGCAATCATATAATAAAACGGGATCTTCACGAAGGTACTCACAAACTTGGTAACAACGACATTCGTTTTGTTGAAATAAATGAAGCACCGATTGAAATTCACGGCAGGCAACTGTGCTTTAATATTATCAGGGATATAACAGATACCAAAGAAGTTGTCAGTCAACTAAACCTTGCGCAGCGAATGTTTGCAAGTAGTTCAGAGGCCGTGATGGTGCTTGATCCACACCAGCACATTTTGTCGGTTAATAATGCATTGCTTAACCTCAGTGGATATGAGGAAGATGATTTGCTTGGACAGAAACCGGAAATAATTGTTGCCAGTGACAAAGGTGAGGTTATAACCGAAGACGTTAGAAATGAACTTGAGAAATTCAGTATCTGGAAGGGGAAAATAAGAAATAGAAAAAAATCTGGAGAAAGTTATTCTGTAAATTTACATATAGAAATCATAAAGGACAATCTGGATAATATTCAAAAATATGTCTTTATGATGAGTTCAGATGTGGCGGAATGGAATGATAATTCAATATCGGAAATTACACACAGTAATATTATTGGTCTGCCAGATAAAAAACATTTTCTTGACAGGCTGGTATATGCACTTAAGAAATCAAAAAGAAGTGGTAAATATATTGCCATTGTGCTGGTTGATATCAGGCGATTTTTTGAAATAAACGAACGTGATGGTTTTGATGCTGGGGACCATTTATTAAAGAGCGTTGGCACACGAATGCAGTTTATGACGCGTGAAAGTGATTACGTTAGTCACTTCGGCGCGGATAAGTTTGCAATGCTGCTTGAAGATCTTGCAGATCTGACAAAGGTAAATATTGTTGCACAAAAAGTACTGTCTACGCTTTCCGAACATTATCACGTTGATGATAAAATTTACGATCTGACATTTGCTATTGGTATTAGTTTATTTCCGGAAGATGGAAATAATGCAAATGAGCTACTGGATATGGCGGAGTCTGCTCTGACAACAGCGAAACTGGAAAACAAAAGTCGTTATCAGTTATATAGTCAGGAACTTAATGATAAGGGTAAACTCTGGTGGGATTCTGAAAGAAGATTACATGAAGCACTGAAAAATGATGAATTTAAATGCGTTTTCTTACCGCAATTTAATTTGAAAAATAATTCGTTGTCAGCAGTTGAAGTATTACTACGATGGGAGCACCCTGAAAAGGGTTTACTTGAGCCGGCTGAGTTACTGGTTGATGCTGAAAACACCGGGTTTATAGTTGCGATTGGTGACTGGGTGATACGCAAAGCCTGTTCTTCTTTAAAAGAACTGAAATCTAAAGGCTTCGTAATACCTGAGCTGGTGATTAATATATCTATTAGCCAGTTAGATGAAAACTTTCTTGATTTTATTGGTCAGGTTTGTGATGACGAAGCGATCGATATCACGACCTTAGCGTTAGATATTAATGAGTCGGCGATGCTTAAAATGTCACATCAACAGATAGAAGTTGTTCAGCAACTCAGAGAAGCAGGAATTAAATTCCAGATTGATGATTTTGGTAAAGGTAACACTTCAGTTTCAGTACTTCTGGATATAGAATTCGACCGGGTCAAGATGGACGCAAGATTAATCAATCAGCTGGTTGATAATGTTAAGGTGCAGAAGCATTGCCAGATGGTTCATGCAATGTCAGAAGTTCTCGGATTTAAAATTATTGCTGAAGGCGTTGAAGAACAGGCACAGATTAACGAACTTAAGAACATGCAATGTGATTTTGCTCAAGGTCATTATTATACTGAAGCCATGGATATCGAGCAGTTAACAAAATACATAGAAAAATTATAAGGGGATTTTTTATGAAGCGTCGTGATTTTATTCAAAAGCTAGCGGTTGGCGGTATTGCCACCAGCAGTGTGCTGGCTGCACCGGCAGTACATGCTAATAAAACCATTAAATGGAAAATGGTAACCACCTGGCCTAAGAACTTTCCGGGGCTAGGAACGGGGGCTAATAAACTCGCCAAACTCATAACAGAGATGAGTGGCGGCCGCTTAAAAGTAAAAGTATACGGTGCCGGTGAATTAGTACCCGCCTTTGAGGTCTTTGACGCAGTTTCACGTGGTACTGCGCAAATGGGTCATGGATCAGCGTATTACTGGAAAGGTAAAATAGAAGAGGCGCAGTTTTTTTCCACTGTACCATTTGGTCTAAATGGTCAGGAAATGACATCGTGGTTGCATCACGGTGGTGGCATGGAACTGTGGAAAGAAGTCTATGAACCCTTCGGAGTCATTCCAGCCGCTGCTGGTAATACCGGCGTTCAAATGGCAGGCTGGTTTAATAAGGAAATAAACAGTCTGCAAGATCTTAAAGGCTTAAAGATGCGTATCCCGGGTTTGGGTGGTGAAGCATTTAAACGAGCGGGAGGTACACCGGTTAACCTGCCGGGAGGTGAATTATTTACGGCTTTAAAAACCGGTGCGCTTGATGCGACTGAATGGGTCGGGCCTTATAATGATTTGGCCTTCGGGTTTTATAAGGCGGCTAAATATTATTATTACCCTGGCTGGCATGAGCCGGGCACCACACTAGAAGCAACAATCAACAAACAGGCATTCGAGTCTCTGCCAAAAGATTTGCAGTCTATTGTAATGAATGCATGTAGTGTGGTTAATCAGGACATGTTACTTGAATACACGGCACGTAATAATGCTGCACTGGATACTTTATTGAATAAACATAAAGTAGATATGCGTAAATTACCAGATGATGTGTTGAATAAATTGCGCGCTTTATCTGAAGACGTTGTGCTTGAGCTGGCTAGTAAAGATAAACGAGCGAAAAAGATTTATAACTCGTATGATAAGTTCCGTAAACAAGTGGTTGAATGGCATAAGATATCTGAACAGGCCTATTATAATGTCAGAACGAAGACATAAGTAAAAAGGTCTGGTTCAGTTGAATGACCAGGAAGGCGCCGGAGTAATCCTCCGGCGTTGTTTTTTTGTAAAATTGAAGTAAATAATATGATGTTTAAAGCAATTGCAGTTAGCGTGTTGTCGCTAGTAATAATGGCTTGCGAAAGCGAGTCTCCAGCTACACAGGCTGAAATCGTAAAAGAAAAAAGTGCAACAGAAAAACCTGTTGCTTCCGAAATAAAAGAAGTCAGTAAATACACGGCTGAAGTTGTTCCGGAAAAAATGACAGTGCAGGAAAAAAAAGAACGCTTCAGACAGTTAATTTTACCAGCTGTAAAAAAGGTTTTTTCTGAATTAAATCAGCAGTATGAGCAAACTAAAGTTTTGTTAAAAACAAATGATAATCCTGATCATATTACAAAGCTTAAAGCAGCTTACAAGGCAGTATCAGATGAAGATTTGTTGCTAAGGTTAAAACCACACCCTGTAAGTATCGTATTAGCACAGGCGGCAATGGAAAGTGCCTGGGCAACATCTCGTTTTTTCAAAGAAGCAAAAAATATTTTTGGTGTCTGGTCATTTGATAAAAGTGAAGCGCGAATTGCCGCTGGCGAAAAGCGTGGCAAAAAAACGATCTGGTTAAAAAAATATAGCACTATAGAAGCCGCTATACGTGACAACTACAGGGTACTGGCTCGTGGTTCCGCATTTTCTAAATTTAGAAAACTCAGAATGAAATCAAGCGATCCATATAAACTGGTGAAAGGCTTAGATAAATATTCTGAGCTCGGTGCTCGGTATGGTAAAGAGCTGGCAGCAGTCATACGCTACAATAAATTTCAACAGTTTGATTTATAGATGAGGCTGCTGTAATGCCGCATGAATTAATCTGGGAAACAGAGGGTGTATATTGGAATTATTCTGGAGAAGTAGCCGGTCAGGAAATAATCGATGCGTCGACAAAAATATATGGAGACTCACGTTTTGACAATGTGAAATATAAGCTGGTTAATTTTCTTGATATAAAGAACATAGAGATGAGAGAGGATCAGGTGAGCCTGATAGCATTTCAACACAGGGCTGCAGAAATTAGTAACTCGTCAATTAATACTGCCATAGTTGCTAAACCTGATTTTGTACTGGCGAACCAGTTTGCAGCATTTTTTAAGGATTCAACGTGGGGAGTCAGAGTATTTAACAATATGAATGAGGCCAATCACTGGTTGAATAGAAAAGCGGGATAATAAAGAGGCAGTAGTGACTGTTGTGAATATGATAACTTCAGCTATATATATTGGTGAGATCAATACAAGGAGTAGATAATAATGATTAAAAGAAGGAGCGATACGTTTTGGGTCTCATTATTTACTATTTTAGTTTTCTTTCTTACCTCATTAGCGATTAATAAAGGATTTGCCGCACCTAATTCTGACATTAATGGTTCTGCTTCTACCGCATCAGTGCATCAAGCTAAAAAGAGACTGGTTTATTTAGTGTCTGACACTAGAATCCCATTCTGGACAATTATGTCTCGTGGCATTAAAGATAAAGCCAGTAAGCTAGGTTACGAACTTGAAATCATGAGTGCTGAAAACAGTGCCCGGCGTGAATTAGAGTTCACAGTCAGTGCTATAAAAAATAAGGTGTCGGGTATTATCGTGTCGCCGACGACGTCATCAGCTTGCGCGACTATTTTAAAATTTTCAGAAAAAGCCGGTATACCTGTTGTTATCTCGGATATTGGTACCGATGGAGGTGAATATGTTTCATTTATTTCATCGGATAATCAGGGTGGTGCTTATAACATCGGTAAAGTACTGACCAAGAGGTTGCTGGAGCTAGGCTGGGAAAAGGGAACGGTAGGTATTGTTGCCATACCGCAGAAAAGACTGAATGGTCAGGCTCGAACAGCCGGATTTATGAAGGCACTCAGTGAAGCTGGTATTAAAGGCGCGGATATAAAACAGCAGTCAACTTTTTCTGAAGTAGAAACTTACACGCTTAGTAAAAATTTAATTGATAATCATCCTGATCTTCGTGCTATATGGCTGCAAGGCTCGGACAGATATAGCGGTGCATTAAAAGCTATTGCAGATGCAGGAAGAAAAGATGATATTTTATTAATTACATTTGATGCCGAGCCTGAATTCTTAGAACTTATACCAAAAGGAGTTTTGCTGGGTTCAGCGATGCAGCAACCCTATTTAATGGGTGAAGAAGCTGTTAATGCAATGCACCAGTATCTTAATGGAAAGCCGGTTAATAAGAATTTGAGTTTACCGATTTTGGCAATATCCAGAAAAAATATAACAAAGAAACTAACAGTAATAAAAAGGAATGTTCTTGGTATCGAAACAAGCAACTAATATAAAGCTGTGAATAAAAATAATTATAAACAATCATTATATATTACGCTTGGGATAATTATTATCTCAACAGTCACAGTCATAATGTCTGTGCAGGCTACATACAGTTATATATCAACAAAGAACAATATAATAGAAGAGATGAAACAAAGCTCAAAACTTACTATTGGTTCTTTGAAAAAAAATGTAACTAATTTAATGGCATCATATGCAATCAATGAGTATGACAGCCTGATACAAAATGAAATGGAGCACCAGCCGCATTTTTCTATTGTTATTGAAGATTATAATATGGGAAAAATATTAGGTACTAAGTCTTTTGTAAGCGGGAAAATTCGTGATGCGAAATGGAATATTATCGATTTTAATGCCAATAGCCGGCAACAGGTCAAACAATTAGAGGCGTGTTACTATTCGGATAAAGACGATATTGTTACATCCTTAGGACAAAAACTAGGTGCTATAACAATTTATATTTCGGATCGTTCTTTGAACCGAGAGCTTAACAAAATAATAACAGACACTGTCGTAAACGCGATAGCTATTTCACTGATTTTAATTATCTCGCTTTTTATAACCATACGTTTGTTTATCTTGAAGCCGGTTTCAAACATTATTTCTGTTATCAGTGATTCTGACGAGGATGGTATTCCGGTTGAATTAATACCTGTACATGGGTCTTCTGAAGTATTTGCGCTTACAAAAACGATGAACAATATGATTGCATCGATAAAAGAATCGAGAGTAATACTGACTGAACAACGCAACGAATTGAAAGCGCGTGAAGAACAGCTACGGACGCTATCAATGGCAACCGAACAAAGTCCTGTTGCTATTCTTATATGTAGCCCATCGAATATTATAGAATATGTAAACCCTCAGTTTGAAAAATCAAGCGGCTATGCAGCAGATGAAGTGGTAGATCGTTCCATCGATTTTTTGTTTCAGCATGACGGGCTGAATCAAAATCAGGTGGTCGAATTCAAAACCGCTCTTCAGGTGGGTAAACGATGGATAGGTGAAATGACGCCGATAACAAAAAGCGGAGAAAAATACGCTATCAGAATGTCTGCATCTCCTATTTTATATAATGAAGGTTCAGTGACCCATCACATTTATGTTGCTGAAGATATTACTGAGCAAAAGCATAATGAGGAACTGTTGCGTAATAGCCAGAAAATGGATGCCGTTGGTCAACTTACTGGCGGCATAGCTCATGATTTTAATAATATTTTGGGCATTATTATGGGCAATCTTGAATTGCTTAAAATGACGCATGTCGGACAATCTAAAGACATTGAGAGAATTGATAGTGCACTAGCCGGTGCGACACGAGGTGCTCAGTTGACAAGGAAGTTACTCAACTTCTCCAGGCAGGATCAAAATAAACGAGAGTTAACTCAAATTAATTCATTTATTAAAAGTCTTCGGGAGCTAATTGCTAAATCGATTACGGCAAGCATTCAGGTTGAAATCCATCTGGCAGAAAAGTTGTGGCCGGTTGAGATTGATACTGGTGATCTGGAGGATGCTGTTCTTAATCTTTCTTTGAATGCCCGTGATGCAATGCCTAATGGAGGTGTACTCGTGATTGAGACCGCTAACAAATATCTGGATGCGAACTTTGTTAGTCAGAATCCCGGTTCAAGTGTGGGCGATTATGTGATGGTTTCTGTCAGTGACAGCGGAACAGGCATTAGCGACGGCGTCCGTAAAAAAATATTTGATCCCTTCTTTAGCACAAAGGAATTTGGTAAAGGTTCAGGTCTTGGTTTGAGTATGGTTTATGGCTTTGTACAACGTTCCGGTGGCTATATTCAGATCTATTCCGAAGAGGGAGCTGGTAGTACATTTAATCTCTATCTTCCTCGTGCAGGTGGTGCTCAGCCTGAACCAGCTAATCAAGAACAAGTCGTGCTTCCACGCGGTGATGAGACTGTTCTGGTCGTCGATGATGAAGTCTCACTTGCTGAAATAACCAGGAGATATCTGCAGCATCTTGGATATAAAACGCTGGTTGCCAGTAGTGGAAAAGAAGCGCTTGAAACACTTTCATTAACAAAAGGCATTGATCTTGTTTTTAGTGATGTTGTGATGCCTGAGATGGATGGTTTTGATCTTGCTGTTTCAGTGCTTGAAAAACAACCATCCATTAAAGTGCTTTTAACTTCTGGTTTCAGTTCTAAGAGACTGGAACTGGTCAATAATCAGCAGCAGGCACGCCATAAACTGGCCGAAAAATTACTGACCAAACCTTATAATATGAGTGAGCTAGCGTTCGCTGTTCGCCGTACTCTGGATGAATAATATATTGATATAATTTTCCAGAGTTGTCCCCAAAATTACCATGGGACTAAACACTGAGCTGGGCGATCAGTAGGTGTATCGTGTGGGAGGAAAGGCGTATAAAAAATTTAGAAAGAAAAATATATTGTTTTCCATATTAATTTTCTCTTTATATTTATATGACGTATTTGTAATACCTATATAGATACACTAGAACAAACTACGAATTGAATTTGATTGAAGGTTTACAGAAAAATTGAGCGTTTAAAACTTAGACGGTAGCCAGGTTGTTAGTGCGGGCCAGTAGGCGATCATGGCCAGCGCTAATAGTTGAATTAAAATAAATGGGGCAACACCTTTGTAGATATCCATAGTCTTGATACTGGCAGGTGCAACGCCTCTTAGATAAAACAAGGCAAAACCAAACGGTGGTGTCAGGAATGAAGTTTGTAAATTGATCGCGATCATAATGCCTAACCAGATTGGGTTTACATCCATGGCCAGTAAGATGGGTCCGACTATGGGTACAACGACAAAAGTGATTTCAATAAAATCGAGCACAAAACCAAGCAGGAACATAACTAACATAACAACGAAAACTGCGGTAAAAACACCACCTGGTAAATCTGTTAAAAATTCCTGAACTAATTCATCACCACCAAAGCCACGAAACACCAGAGAAAAAATGGATGCGCCGATAAAGATTAAAAAAACCATACTGGTAACACGTGTGGTTTCTTCCATTACAGCTTTCAAAATACTGAGTGTGAATTGTTTTTGTTGCAAGGCAATGAGCATTGCACCAAATGCCCCGACTGACGCCGCTTCTGTTGGTGTTGCAAAGCCACCTATGATTGAACCGAGAACAGCAAAAATAAGTACTATCGGTGGTAGTAAACCAGAAAGAATGTTCCTGATTAATTCATTGCGATCAATGTTGCGTTCACTTGCTGGAATAGCGGGCATAGATTCCGGTTTCAGCAGGCTAACACTGATCAGGTAAAACAAATATAAACCGACTAATAGCAATCCGGGAATGACCGCGCCGATGAAAAGGTCACCGACAGAAAGGGTTTCCGGCGAAAAAATACCCTGATCGAGTTGTGCTTGCTGATAAGCCGAGGAAAGTACATCACCCAGTAACACAAGCACAATCGAAGGTGGGATGATTTGGCCGAGTGTACCGGTAGCGCAAATCGTGCCAGTCGCAATTTTAGGATCATAACCGCGTTGCAACATGGTCGGCAAAGATAACAGCCCCATCGTGACAACGGTTGCGCCAACGATGCCGGTGCTAGCAGCTAGTAACATACCCACTAAGGTAACAGAAATCCCAATGCCACCTCGCATTGGGCCAAACAGTGTAGCCATCGTGTTTAACAGTTTTTCAGCTACTTTAGATTTTTCCAGCATCACACCCATAAAGACAAATAAAGGCACAGCCACTAATGTCTGATTAGTCATGATGCCGTAAAGTCGGTTGGGTAAAGCTTCTAAAAATGCAGAATCAAACGTATCGGTAAGGCCACCAATGTATGCAAAACCGAGAGCGGTACCAGCTAATGTCATCGCCACCGGGTAGCCGAGTAACAAAAAAATAAAGACAACTAAAAATAAAATGAGAGCCATACTTTCCATTAGCGAGTAGTAGCCTCATCTGAGGTATTAATGGTTTGTAAAGAACGCAGTATGTTGGCCAGACCCTGAATTAACATTAAAGTCGCCATTATTAAAATCAGTGACTTTAATAAATAGACAGCGGGCAGGCCACCAGCTTCTCGTGATGATTCAAATACGCCCCAGCTTTCAGAAACGTATTGCCAGCTGATGATAAAAATAAATAGCATCGTCGGGGTAAGAAAAAATAAAGTCCCAAATAAATCTATCCATGCGCGATTTTTTATTGTGAGTTTTTGATAAAAAATATCGACACGAACATGTGCATTTTTTTGCAGGGTATAAGCGGCGCCCAATAAAAAAACACAGGCATGCATATAGATGATGGATTCCTGAAGTGCGATGGAACCAAAATCAAAAACATAACGCAGGATGACAACAAGGAAGGTGATGATCACCATGGCTACGGTTAGCCATGAGACGGCAAGACCGGTCATTTTATTAATGGCTTCGAGCCGGTTGATCCAGATCGTGAGCATAATTTTTTTAGTCAACCCAGTGACTGAGGATATCTTCAGTTTGTTGGCGACGTTTTATAAGAATGGTTTTAAACTCATCAGGATCTTTTTGATGTGTCATTTCACCCTCTTTTGGAAAATGCACAGCGTATAAACGTGATAACCAGAACCGTAAAGCGCCGGCTCTTAACATCACTGGCCAGAGTGTTTTTTCATTTTCTGTAAAACTTCTTGAATGATGATAAGCATTTAAAAAAGCCGATACTTTTTCAAAATCAAGTGAACCATCGTTTGTATTGCACCAGTCATTTACCGTAACCGCGACGTCATATAAAAGCACATCAGTGCTGGCAAAATAAAAATCAATAATGCCGCTGAGTTCGTCGTTATGCCAGAGCGCATTGTCACGGAATAAATCAGCATGAATCAGACCGCGCGGAATATCGGCTTTACTTTGTGATGCCTGAAAGTGCATTTCTTCATGCAGCACATCGAGATCTTCGCTGCTTAATTTGTTTTCTAATAACTCGGTAGTCTCATGCCACCAGTGGGGACCACGGGTATTGTCCTGATGTTCTTCAAAACTAAGGCCGGCAGTGTGTAAGTTGCCCAGAGCTGTACCAAGTTTTTGGCAGTGCGCAACTGTGGTTTCGGTGATGCTACCGCCCTGTAGTTTTTGTACCAGAGCAGCTGGTTTGTTTTTTAAGTCTTGTAACATGTCGCCATTTGTATCGGCGATTGGATGAGCGCTGGGAACATTATGTTCATTAAGGTGCGCCATCAGGTTAAGAAAATAAGGCATCTCTTTAGCATCATGAGACTCAAAAATCGTCAGTACAAAGCTTTTTTCTGCGCCGTTTTTTTGTGTGGTTACAAAATAGTTGGTGTTTTCGATACCAGCGCTGATGCCCTGATAAGAGACGAGTTCACCGACGTCATATCGTAGAAGAAAGGATTCAAGCTCGTCTTTTTCGATGGTGGTATAAACCGACATAGCAACAACAGGTCTCAGGAATTGGGGTGATTAAATTTTGTGGAGCATTTTAGCAGTGTGGTAGGGCTAGTTAAAGGTTATTCAGGCTTTAGCAGCTAGATTGATTGCTATTAAGATCTAAAGCGAGGGGCACCGCACTTAACAATAGAAATTAGATGACAAGATTTAGTATCTTACTTTGTATAATCATTGCCGGTATTCGCCCCGGCGGTCGAGGTACTTTTTTCTACAGCCCAAAAAGTACCCAAAAAGGCCGTCCCAGTAAATAAGCCCGCATAAACAACATGCGGATACCCTCATCCAATGCGCTGGCTGTAGCTGCTGCGGAACTCGCGAGAACAGCGTTCGCTCAGACATCCTCGCAGAAAGCTTCTACAGCCAGCACATCTCCTTCGGCTCATTTAAATGGGAGGTGTAAGTCCAATTCAAAACCAAAAACAAAGGTTCTTTAAAGGTTTTGACTTACCCCTCCCATCTGATCAAGCAGAGGCGCGAGTTATTTTTGTGGGGCTTTCTGCGAGGATGTTTGAGCAAATTGCTTTTAATTTGTGAGTTCCGCAGCAGCCACAAAAATAAGGAGTAACGAGGGCACCCTCATGTTTTTTATGAGGGCTTGTGAATTGGGCTGATTTCTTTTGGTTCGTTTTCTTTGTCAGTTCAAAGAAAATGAACACGCCTGTGGGTGCGGGAACCCACGCTTTTGACTTGTCTTGTATACAGTCTTTTAAACTGGTTCTGTAGGTCCCTTGCCAGCAGGTGAGAATACCGGCAAGGCTGGAAGGCTTCTGAACAATAAAGAAGAATATATACCAGCAGTGCTGGAAAGTTTTTAAAGCCTTAGGTATTCACAACTGCAATAAAATTTCCTGTTCTTCCAGTGATGGCTCAAAGTCACGGTTTTCATAATGATCAAAAATAAGCTTAACCACCTCTTCCGGGGTTTCTGCCAGTGAAATCAGATCAAGGTCTTCTGCGTTAATCGAACCATACTCAACCAATGTGTTTTTAAACCAGTCCAGCAAACCGCTCCAGAACGATTTGTTCACAAGAATAATAGGAATATTTCGAGACTTACCGGTTTGTACCAACGTTAGAATTTCTGCCATTTCATCGAGCGTACCAAAGCCGCCCGGGCAGACAACATAAGCAGAGGCATATTTAACAAACATGACTTTGCGGGTAAAGAAATGACGGAAGTTCATTTCAATATCCTGATAGTCATTCGAGTTTTGCTCTTTGGGTAATATGATATTGAGGCCTACGCTTGGAGATTTTCCTGCTTTGCCGCCTTTATTAGCGGCTTCCATAATACCCGGGCCACCGCCACTGACAACTGAAAAGCCGGCGTCGGATAATGATCGGGAGATTGCTTCAGCATTGATGTAATCAGGGTGATCGGGTTTTGTTCTGGCAGAGCCAAAGACGCTAACCGATGGTTTAATGGTTGCCAGACGTTCAAAGCCTTCGACAAACTCAGCCATGATTTGAAAGACCTTCCATGACTCTCGAACCAGTGAATTGTCAGCCTGTGTGCGGCTGGTGGGTAGGTCTGGTGAATTGGGTGTATTCATACTTGTATTCTCATTGGTCCTTGATGCTTCATATCAGCCAGAACGTCTGCGATAATCCAGAATTCTTATTCATTGGACTATACACAACTCATGGCCCCCAAATCCAGCAACACAGGCAAACCACCCATTATTGTGGTTGATGGCTCATCGTATTTATTCCGTGCTTTTCATGCAATGCCACCTTTAACGAATAGCAAAGGTCTGAACACGGGTGCGGTTTATGGCGTGATTAACATGCTGAAAAAATTGCAGGACGAGTATAAGCCTGAATCCATGGCCGTGGTGTTTGATGCCAAGGGCAAAACCTTCCGCCATGACCTTTACAAAGAATACAAAGCCAACCGTCCGCCGATGCCGGATGATTTGAGAGAACAGATCGAGCCATTACATCAGCTGGTAGAGGCCCTGGGCTATCCGATGTTGGTCGTCAAAGGTGTCGAGGCCGATGACGTGATTGGTACCCTGGCGAAACAGGCGACAGATGCTGGCAGTCATATGCTGATTTCGACCGGTGATAAAGACATGGCGCAGTTAGTTAGCCCGCATGTCACCCTGATCAACACCATGAATAACAGCCTGATGGATGAAGAAGGAGTGGTGACCAAGTTTGATGTTAAAGCAGATCAGATTATCGATTATTTAGCACTGGTCGGTGACACGGTGGATAACATTCCAGGTGTACCAAAGGTAGGGCCTAAAACGGCTGCTAAATGGCTAAAGGAATATGAAAACCTTGATAGCATAATCGAGAATGCCGATAAGTTTAAAGGCAAGATCGGTGAGAATTTAAGAAATAGTATTGATCATTTGCCGCTGTCATATGAGCTGGCAACCATTCAATGCGAGCTTGATCTGGATGCAGGAATAAATGACCTTGCATTACTACCAGCGGATAAAGATCGATTAAAAGAACTTTATACTGATCTGGAATTTAATAGTTGGTTAAGGCAGCTCAATGAAAATGGTGATGAAGCTTCTGCAGATCAAACTGCGGCCATGCAAGCCACATCAGGAGAGTATGAAACCGTACTCGATGCAAAGCGTTTTGAGTTCTGGCTGGATCAGTTAAAGCAATCTGATTCATTTGTGTTTGATACCGAAACCACCAGTCTCGATTATATGCAGGCAAGAGTGGTGGGTATCTCTTTTGCTGTAGAGGCAGGCAAAGCCGCTTATGTGCCATTTGCGCACGACTATGAAGATGCACCAGAGCAGTTATCAGAAGAGCAGGTGCTGGGTGCATTAAAACCGTTGCTGGAAGATGCTGACAAAGGCAAGATCGGCCAGAATTTAAAATACGACAAACATGTCTTGATGAACCATGACATCGTGCTGCAAGGCATTAGTGATGACAGCATGCTGGAATCATACGTGGTTGATTCAACCTCGCGTCATGATATGGATACGCTGGCATTAAAATATTTAAGCCATACAACAATCCATTTTGAAGACGTTGCCGGCAAAGGCGCAAAGCAAATTACTTTTGATAAGGTTGAGCTGGATAAAGCCGGGCCTTATGCGGCAGAAGATGCTGATATCACACTGCAACTGCATGAGGTACTGCACCAGAAACTGCTTGCCGAAGAAAACCTGATGAAAGTGTATCGGGAGATCGAACTGCCTTTGGTGGATGTGCTGCAACGCATGGAACATACCGGGGTTAAAGTTGATGTCGATATGCTTAACAAGCAAAGTGATGAGTTGGCCAAAAGCATTAAACGCATCGAGAAAGAAGCATATACATTAGCTGGTGAAGAATTTAATTTAGGTTCGCCCAAACAAATTCAAAAGATTTTATTTGAAGACATGGAACTGCCGGTGATTCGTAAAACACCGAAAGGCCAGCCATCAACGGCTGAAGATGTATTGCAGGAACTGGCTGAAGATTATGAGTTACCAAAACTGTTGTTAGAAAGTCGTTCTCTTAGTAAATTAAAATCGACCTACACCGATAAGTTACCGAAGATGGTGCAGCCAACAACGGGCCGGGTTCATACGTCTTATCATCAGGCAGTCGCCGCTACGGGTCGATTATCATCAACCGATCCTAACTTGCAGAACATCCCGATTCGCAGCGAAGAAGGTCGTAGAATTCGCCAGGCGTTTATTCCAGAGTCCGGTCGCATCATGATGGCGGCGGATTACTCCCAGATAGAATTACGCATCATGGCACATCTGTCAGAAGATAAAGGTCTACTGGATGCTTTCTCTAATGACATCGATGTACATAGCGCAACCGCTGCTGAAGTTTTTGGTATGGAGTTAGAGGAAGTCGGCACTGAAGAACGACGGGCTGCCAAGGCGATTAACTTTGGTTTGATCTATGTCA
>Ga0316206_1001556_pt1 | contig 19474 bp, 25 predicted proteins | sample 6monthpyrite_MG_FD_204942 | JGI IMG/M metagenome (GOLD analysis project Ga0316206, IMG submission 204942) | Microbial mat bacterial communities from mineral coupon in-situ incubated in ocean water Damariscotta River, Maine, United States -... | ecosystem: Environmental > Aquatic > Marine >... | reverse complement strand
TGTTTGCCTGGGTAGCCGGACTTGGACTATTTGCATTTTTAGCCGTGATTTTTAGCGCACTGATGCTTGCATATGAGCATAAGCTGGTTCGTCGTGATTTTACAAAAATCGATCGTGCTTTTTTTACGGTCAACGGTTATCTTGGAATTGTATTTTTTGTATTTATTATTTTAGATAAGGTGCTGGCATGAGCATTCGCTTAGTTCCTGCACCGATTAGTATCGTTTTTAGTGAGGCTGCTGTAGATCGTGAAAATTTCATGCGGGAGTATAGTCAGCTGAGTGAGTCAGACGATGATCCCATCAGCCAATGGTTGAAACTTGCTAAAGCAAGAGGTGAGGCATCTGAGAGTGACCCGGTTTTACTGAATCTTGTAGTTGAGCTTCACAGAAAAATAGACGCCTTAGAGATGTTTTTAAAAAACGAGCAGCCAAAAAGAATTTCTTTGACGAACGAAGCAAATATAGTTTCGATAGGCTTTGAGTATTTTAAGTTAGCTGAAGAGATTCTACAAGAAGGAAAAGAATACTATGGCAGAATACTTATGCCGGTGCATCCAAAAAGGGATGTAGCTGTTTTTTTTAAGGCTGAGAGTAAAACACTGGCAAAGATTATAAAAATGCACGAAAGAGATGAAAAAGAGTGGGCGGGATATTTGACTGCGAGAGAAAGAGTACTCATCCGTGAAGCAAAAGAGAACAAAGAATGAATTTTGAATCGGTGCATATAGAATACGTTGTAGTTGCTATGGCAGCGATGATTTTATATCTCATATACTATGTCTTTACAAAAGATTCGGAGTATCATAAAAATATCCATTCAGTAGCATCTGTGGTTGAAGAGCTAAACAGGGATTTATATTACTTAAAAAAGAAACTAGGTGAAACTGAAAAAAACTTAGAACAAACATCAACTTCAGCCCACATGAGTGATGAAGAGATATATCAAGAAGTTGAGAGAACGGTTTATGACATGGTGCAGCCTTTATCTCTTAGTTTGAAGAGAATGCAGGAAAATTTACATGCAATAGATTCCCAAATAGACTCAAGGATTTCATCTTTGGAAAGTGGCGTAAAACAAATCTCCATTCCATCTTCGGTACATGGGAATGATGATGAAAAAATTATATCGCTTTTTAAACAAGGTGTTTCCTTAGATACTATTTCAAAAGAGCTACATATCTCCAAACCCGAAGTTGAGTTTGTTTTAAAAATCAACAAAATCAAATAGGCTATTTACATGATGGCTGATAGAAAACTTTTTACATTAGTATCTATATTGATTGCAATTAGTGTGGTGCTTGCCTATTCTTTATCTGCATATGTAACAATACTTTTTGGATTTAATGAATTTCATTTTGCCCTCAGACAAGCTATTTTTGCTCTTATAAGTATAACAGTTATGTGGGGTCTTGCCCAATTTGATCCAGATAAATGGCTAAAACCCGTTGGATTTACACTTTTTATAGGCTCGACGCTTTTAATGATAGCTATGCCGTTTTTACCAGAATTTTTGGTCTCAGCGGTTGGTGGAGCAAAAAGATGGATTAAGCTCTTTGGATTTTCTCTAGCACCTGTTGAGTTTTTTAAAATAGGGTTTATCTATTTTTTAGCTTGGAGTTTTTCAAGAAAACTTGGTCATCATGACGGTATGGGGATAAAGCAGGAATTTATCAGGTTTGCACCTTATGGAGTCGTGTTTATTGGTGCTATGTTTATAATTGCTTTTGTTCAAAACGATTTAGGTCAGGTTGTGGTTCTTGGTATGACACTTCTTTTTATGCTTATCTTTGCAGGGAGTAGTTTTAGATTTTTCTTTAGTATTCTTTTTGGGGCACTTATCTTTTTTATCTTTTTTATCTTTACGGCTGATCATAGAATAACAAGGATAAAATCCTGGTGGGCTCTAGCACAAAACAGTGTTTTAGAACTTTTTCCAGCGGCTATTGCCGAGAGGTTGCGAGTGCCCACAGAAGTTGAACCTTACCAAATCGGAAATTCATTAAATGCCATTCATAACGGCGGCGTATTTGGTACAGGAATCGGAAACGGAACCTTTAAATTAGGTTTTTTAAGCGAGGTACATACAGACTTTGTTTTAGCGGGCATTGCAGAAGAATTTGGTTTTGTGGGTGTTTTATTTGTGGTGGTTATTTTTTTATGGATGCTGCAAAGAATATTTAAAATTGCTAATCGTTCCTCGGATATGACTATATATCTTTTTAGTTTAGGGATAGGTCTTATGCTTTCTTTTGCATTTTTAGTAAATGCTTACGGTATTAGCGGAATTACTCCCATTAAGGGTATCTCAGTTCCATTTTTAAGTTATGGCGGCTCTGCTCTAATCGCTGCTTCGGTAGGAATTGGAATGGTTCTCATGGGATCAAAAAAAATGAAGATGATCTAGTGGAGATATTTATATGAAATTGTGCATAACAGGTGGGGGTACAGGCGGTCATTTGATGATAGCGCAGGCCTTGGTGGAGGCTGCCGCTTCCGACGGACATGAAGTAATTTTTATAGGTTCAACTAGCGGGCAAGATAGAAAATATTTTGAACAATATAGTTCTTTTAGTCATGTCTATTTTTTAGAAACTACAGGAGTTGTAAATCAAAAAGGCTTTGAAAAAGCAAAAGCCTTGTGGAAAGTGCTTAAAGCATTTTTTATCTCAAGAAAATTACTCAAAAAGCATGCTGTTGTAGCCACATACAGTGTTGGTGGTTTTTCGGCTGCACCTGCATCCTTTGCCTCTTTGAGTAGATTTATTCCACTTTTTATACATGAGCAAAATGCTGTAGAGGGGAGATTAAACTCGCTGTTAAAACCTTATGCAAAGAGATTTATTTCAGCTTATGATAAAAACTCACCTATTAAGGGTTATCCGGTAGAAGAAGTGTTTTTTAAAAATGCAAGAGTTAGAACGGAGCTAAAAACTATAATATTCCTAGGTGGATCACATGGGGCAAGGGCTATAAACGATTTAGCTTTAAGTGTGGCCTTTAAACTTCAAAAGCAGGAGATAAAGATTATTCATCAAACTGGCGAAAATGATTATGAAAGAGTTAAAAAAGAGTATGAGAGTAAGGGTGTTGAAGTTGAACTTTATTCTTTTACAAAAGAGTTGGCTATGATGATGCCAAGGGCTGATTTGGCTGTAAGCAGAGCTGGAGCAAGCACACTGTGGGAGTTGACTTCAAATGGCTTGCCTGCATTTTATATACCATATCCATATGCGGCTGGTGATCATCAATTTTATAATGCAAAGTTTATAGTTGAGAGGAATCTTGGTTGGTGTGAGAGAGAAAATGAACACCTAAAATCAAAACTACTCTCAGTTTTAAAAGAAGACCTCCAACAAAAGAGTGAAGGTTTATTAAAACATGCAAGTCGTGATGTTGCTAAAAAGATGATACAAGATGTATATGAGAGTGTTCAATGATACAAGAATTAGCGCAAAATTTAGTCGATTTAATCTTTGACTGGGGATATTTAGGTATTTTCTTACTTATGAGTATTGAGAGTTCTTTTATCCCTTTTCCAAGTGAAATAGTGCTTATTCCAGCTGGATATTTGGCATCACAAGGACAGATGAGTGTTGGGCTTATTATAGGTAGCGCATTGGCAGGTTCACTAGTTGGTGCTTTTGTAAACTATTACTTAGCATTAAGACTTGGCAGAAAAATACTTGAAAAATACGGAAAATATTTTTTTATCAAAGAGAGTGCTTTGGAAAAAATGGATAATTATTTTGAGAAGCATGGACATATTTCTACATTTATCGGTAGACTCATTCCAGGCATTCGTCAGCTCATATCAATTCCGGCTGGACTCGCACAAATGAATTTAGTGGTTTTTGCCTCATTTACAGCCCTAGGTGCCGGTATTTGGGCTTTAGTACTGACTTTGCTTGGCTACTACATAGGTGAAAATCAAGAGTTGATAAATACATACTTAAAACAGATCACAATTTCTGTTCTCATCTTGCTAGTTTTACTTGCTTCATGGTATGCTTACTATCAAAAAAATAAAAAAATAAGAGATAAGGTTTAAAATGAGTAATATGGAATACATGTTTCATCAAGGTTTTCTTGGGACAAGAGCGCCATTTTTTATGGATATGGTAACTTTAATAGTTGCCCTTTTGCCTTTGCTTGTAGCTACTGCTATATATTTTGCTAAGAAAAAAAGCTATAAATTACATGCATTTTCGCAAATATTTATATATACTTTTTCAGTTATTGTACTTGGTTATTTCGAATTCGGAGTCAGATTAGGCGGAGGTTTTAAGTATTTTATTGAGGGTACCCATATATCTCATAATTATATTTTTGCCGTACTGGTATTTCATATAGCTATCTCAGTTATTACACTCATAATTTGGACACTTACGATTATTATGACAAAAAAACAATTAACTACAAACACACATAAAAAAGCTGGTATGATTACTTTTGCCGGAGTTGTTTTGACTTCATTAACTGGAATATGGGTGTATTTACTTCTATTCGTATATTAAAAAAAAAGGAATAAATATGTTAGAAATAGGAACAACAGCACCACAATTTTGTCTACAAAATCAGGATGATATTGAGATATGTTCAAGAGATTTAAAAGGGAAGTGGATGATTTTATATTTTTATCCAAAAGATAGCACTCCTGGATGTACGACGGAGGCTTGCGAGTTTACAGAAGCAGCCCCTGACTTTTCAGATTTAAATGCAATAATACTGGGTGTAAGTGCAGACAGTACAAAAAAACACCGTAATTTTATACAAAAGCAAAACTTAGGCATCACTCTTCTTAGTGACGAAGATACTTCTATGATACAAAAGTATGGCGTTTGGCAGTTAAAGAAAAATTACGGAAAAGAATATATGGGTATTGTCCGTACAACTTTTATAATTGACCCTACCGGAGTTATTAGGGCTGCATGGGATAAGGTAAGAGTTAAAGAGCATGTTTACAGCGTAAAAACTGAACTAGAAAGACTCCAATCACTTTAAAAATAGCACTTCTTGGGATATACAAAATTCATCTAAATCCAAGGAGGCATGTAAACCTGCAAAAGAGTAGCAAGGTGAGAATATTTTGTAATATTCCAAGAAAAATGTAAGTGTTTGCTTTAATCCAATATGATGTCATCTAGTAAAACAGTATTTGCACACCATCTTTCAATAAAAGCACTAATATTGGTTAGACGTTTTGTTTTTTCTACTAAATCTTTAATATTGTACGGTTTAGTTAAGTAGTCATCAGCACCAACTTTTATGGCTTTAATGACATGATTTTTTTCAGAAAGTGCAGTAAGCATAATAATGGGAATGCATCTTAAGTTTTTGTCTTCTTTGATTAATTGAACACCCTTAAAACCATCAATATCAGGCATCATGACATCCATTAAAATAAGCGACATTTTATGCTTTTTCATAAGGGTTAAACCTTCTTTTACAGAGAATCCTGAAAAGACATTATAACCCTCTTTTGAAAGTACCAAGGAAGCAACTTTAATATTTTCGAGTTTATCATCAATTATTATAATATTTTGAGCCATTTGCAAATTATACATGTTTAAACCCAAATTATATAGTAAGAAATTAAAAAATTCATTCATCATTGCACTCAATGAGGCATTTAGTAAAAATTCACACCACCAATTAAGGTGGGTTAAAACTTAATAGGTAAAACAAATGGATTATGTAAAATAACAATAAAGTTCGGATGCAAAATAAATATTTATTTTTCTTTGGACAGAAAATTTATATAGGTGAATTTAAAAGCTTAAATTAAATAAAATTTTAGTATAATTCCGCGATTTTTCTTTTTCGCTAATATGCGTATGAAAATATTTACAGGTAACTATCAAAAGTCAGTGCAACCTCTTTTTTAAGAGCAAATTGTTCGATATTACCGAAGTTTAACTGACAAAACTCTGGTTTGAAAAATAACCTTTAAGGATACCCTATGGTAACTATGAAAGACCTATTAGAATGTGGTGTACACTTTGGACACCAAACTCGTCGTTGGAACCCGAAAATGAAAAAATATATTTTTGGTGTTCGTAAAAATATCTATATAATTGATTTACAAAAAACTTTACGTTACTTTCGTAATACTTATCAAATTGTTCTAGATGCTGCGGCTGAAGGTCAAACTGTATTGTTTGTCGGTACAAAAAAGCAGGCTCGCGCCTCTGTTAGAGATGCAGCTATTGCATGTGATATGCCTTACGTAGATAACAGATGGTTAGGCGGTATGCTTACTAACTTTCCAACTATTCAAAAGTCTATCCGTAAACTTGATGTTATTAGTGAGATGCAAGAAAATGGTCAAATTGATCTTTTAACTAAAAAAGAAGCTTTAATGCTTTCAAGAAAAAAAGCAAAACTTGAAGAATATTTCGGTGGTATCCGTAATATGAAAAAACTTCCGGATATGATGTTTGTTGTTGATGCAGCTAAAGAACATATTGCAGTTTTAGAAGCTCGTTGTTTAGGCATTCCAGTTGTTGCTCCACTTGACACTAACTGTGATCCAGATCTTATAACTTACCCAATTCCAGGTAATGATGATGCTATTCGTTCTATTCAACTTTTTTGTCGTGAAATGACAGCTGCAATCAACGAAGGTAAAGCTTTAATGAATAGTGGATCAACTGATTCTACGGAAGTGGAACCTGCAGAAGAAAATACTACTGAAGTAGCAGAAACTCCAGTAGCAACAGAGGAAGTATAGTCATGACAGTTACAGCAGCAATGGTCAAAGAGTTGCGTAGTGCGACTGATGCACCAATGATGGATTGTAAAAAAGTTTTAGTTGAAGCTGATGGTGATATAGCGAAAGCTACTGAACTTTTAAAAGAAAGAGGAATTGCTAAAGCAGCTAAAAAGGCTGATAGAGTAGCATCAGAAGGACTTGTAGGGCTTAAGCTTGCTGATGATTTTTCAAAAGCAACAGTTGTTGAGATTAATTCTGAAACTGACTTTGTTGCTCAAAATGAAGGCTTTCAAAATTTAGTTTTAAAAACAACAGAAGAGATACATAATACAAATCCAGTTGATGTTGAAGGTGTGATGTCAAGTGTTTTTGGTTCTTACTTTTCTGAAAGTGTTGCAAAAATTGGTGAAAAAATCGAAATTCGCCGTTTTGGTACTTTAAAAGCTGATGATGACACTGTTGCTGTAAATGGTTACGTGCACTCAAATAATCGCATTGCGGTGATTATAGCAGCTAAATGTGATAGTGCAAAAACTGCTGAGGGAATGAGAGATACTTTAAAGCAAATTTCTATGCACGCATCTGCGATGAAACCAACTACACTTTCTTATAAAGATTTTGATGCTGATTATGTTCAATCAGAGACAATTGGAAGAATCGAAGTTATTAAAAAAGAAAATGAAGAATTAGCCCGTTTGAAAAAACCTCTTAAAAATATACCTTTGTATATTTCAATGAGTCAGCTAACTGATGCTGTTTTAGCTGAAGCTGAAGCTGCTATCAAAGCTGAGCTGACAGCACAAGGCAAACCTGAGAAGATATGGGATAAAATTGTTCCTGGTCAACTCGCTCGTTTTATTGATGATAATACAAGCTTGGACAAAGAGCAAGCCTTATTGGACCAAACTTATGTTTTAAATGATAAGTTGACAGTTGCTGGGGCTGTTGAAGAAGCTGCTAAAACTTTAGGCGGTACTGCTACAATAGTAGATTTTATTCGTCTTGAAGTTGGTGAAGGACTTGAAAAGAAAGTTGATGACTTCGCTGCAGAAGTTGCTGCTCAAATGAGTTAAGGATTTTCCTTAACTTACATATCTAAAAGCTTAGGCAATTAATTATTTAGATTAGTTGCCTAACGATAACACTCCAGTAAAATCATTCTTCTTTCCTCTTTAAATTTTTTGTGTATTAATGTATTGTCATTGTGTGGTTTTTATGCCGAAAACATTTTATCCTCTTGACAGCACTTCATATAAGCATAATCGCCTCACTTTCAAATCAAAAAGATTATAGATAACTGACCTTACGCACTTTAGTAAAAAAGTACGTTTGAATCTCTGCAAATCTCATAAAACTTGTTTTATGTAGCTTTAGGGGGTTGTAGGGACAATCTATCCCTACAACTATAATGGGCTCAGTTCATTATAGTACGTAATATCAGTAGATTATATTTAATTATTAGAGATTAATTATAACTTTTAATCTCCTAATTATCGTTTAAAAATGAAAATTTGTTATAAATAATTTGATATATTAAATAATTCTTTAAGCTATCATGGAGTAATATTTCTATAAGGCATACTTAAGATATTGTTCTAAGTTATGTATTAAAGCAAAGGAATTATAATGAATCAAAAATTACTTTTAGCTGGATTGGCAGTTGTAACTGTTGCATCCAACGTATATGCAATACCGGCATTCGCAAGACAAATGAATGTTTCGTGTAGTGCTTGTCATAGAGATAATGGTTATCCTACTTTAAATAGATTTGGTAGAGATTTTAAAGCAAGCGGTTATACGATGATTGGGGCGGAATCTACGATAGATGATAATAAACCTAGGGGTAAATTTTTATCACTTCCAGATACATTAAATGTATCAATAATAGCAGAACCATCAATTACAAAAGCTAGTGATAGTGATACAAATGTGAATACAAGCACTATAGGTATGTTCCTTGGTGGGCGTATTGGTGAACATATGGGCACTTTCGTAGAAGTCGGTTATAGCGAGGATTCTCAATCATGGGGTCTTGGAAATCTTATACTCCCAATAACTTATAAGGTTGGTAATTACACGTATGGTTTTGTTCCATTTAATACAGATGGAAATGGTGCTACAGCTTCATTTGAGCTTTTAAGTACAGCAGATGGCGCGATTACTGCAATCAATGCACGTGAACACGCAGCCCAAGGACTAGGGGCATATGTGTACAATAAAAATTTCTATGTTAATTATACAGCATGGGCGAACGGAAATAAAAGTGCTTCAGATATTAAGCTTGCAAGTTCCTTGAGAGCTGTTTATACGCCTTTTATAGCTGGTTGGGATCTTGCATTTGGTGTGCAATATATGACCGGAGATGTGAATGCAGTAGATGACAATGATAAAGCCATACCAGCTACATCTCTCTCAACGGATGCTTATGCTGTAGATTTTCAAGCATTAGGTAAATTAGCTAACTTACCGGTGGACTTTGCTGCTAGTTATGGCAGCGCTACAAGTGAAACTAGTGGCTTAGGGTCGGCATTTACCGGATTAAATTCAAATGATAGCACTGCCTTTGTTGTTGATTTGTCAGTTGGTATAATTCCAAGAGAGTTGGTTGTTCTTGCCAATTATGCTCATACCGATAATGGCACAGATACGGCGGGAGAAGATGCAAAAAACAATGCAGAAATGTTTGGTTTAAGATATTTCTTGGTGCAAAATGTATCCGCACAAACTGATATTACTTTCAATTCAAGTAATCAAGAATCTGATCAAGCTTGGGGATTGTCAATGCTGATTGCTTTCTAAATTTCTTGTAGACTAGTCACATGTCACTTTTAACATGTGACTAGTCTTTTTATCAATAGATTTCTTGCAAAACTACTTGTAAAGTGCTGAAATATATAAGAGTTTTGCAAGAGGACTAATCTAACACATCAGCTATTATATATATACTAAAGTATTTACAATAGCAATAACTCGGGTTTATCTTTAATAATACATTGTAAGTTATTCAGTATGTATTACTAAATATCAGCTGATTGATTGAATTTTGAGTAATTAAAATTTAGTTTGAATGCGTAGTATTGGGTATATAAGAAAAATTATACCATCTTAATAAAACTTTTACGTTAATTTATGTATAATTCCCATCCGCTTTGCTGTTTTAACAAACAATAGAGTATTTCTATCTATATAGTCCATATAAAGATAAAAGTGCTGGCAAGCTAAACTGCCTAAAAGCAGCAGAGATTTCGATAATGGTGGAGCTTGTGAGAAGTATTCTAACTTCTCTTACCTTTTGGTGAAGCTTTAGTGACTGAATAAAAGCTGAATTAGTTCAGATTTTATAAGATTAAATATAGTAGGAGACTTTCAATGAAAGTACGCGCTTCAGTAAAGAAGATGTGTGATGACTGTAAAGTTGTTAAACGCAAAGGCATTGTAAGAGTAATCTGCAAAGTTAAAAAACATAAACAAAGACAAGGATAATCATGGCTCGTATTTCTGGTGTCGATTTACCTAAAAAGAAAAGAATAGAATATGGTCTAACATATGTCTATGGGATTGGTTTACACGCTTCTCGTCTAATTTTAGACGCTACAGGTATAGACTATAACAAAAGAGTTTTCGAACTTTCACAAGAAGATATTGCAGCTATTACTAATGAAATCCGTACAAACCATATGGTCGAAGGTGATCTTCGTAAAAAAGTTGCTATGGATATTAAGGCACTAATGGATTTAGGTTCATATCGTGGTCTACGTCACCGTCGTGGTCTTCCATGTCGTGGTCAAAAAACAAAGACAAATGCGCGTACTCGTAAGGGTAAACGTAAGACTGTCGGCGCAGCGTAAGGGATAACAGATGGCAAAAAGAAAAGCTGTTAGAAAAAAAGTAGTAAAGAAAAATATTGCACGTGGCATATGTCACATAGCTGCATCATTTAACAATACACTTGTAACAATTACAGATGAAATGGGTAATATGATTGCTTGGAGTTCAGCAGGAAGCCTTGGTTTTAAGGGTTCTAAAAAATCTACTCCATTCGCAGCGCAAGCAGCGGTTGAAGATGCAGTAGCTAAAGCTCAAGTACATGGTATAAAAGAACTTGGTATTAAAGTTCAAGGTCCTGGTTCAGGTCGTGAAACAGCAACTAAAGCTGTAGGTGCTATCGAAGGTATTCGCGTTACATTTATGAAAGATGTTACTGCATTACCACACAACGGTTGTCGCGCACCTAAGCGTCGTAGAGTTTAAGGAGATTACTGATGGCAAGATATAGAGGTCCAGTAGAAAAAATTGAGCGAAGATTTGGTGTAAGTCTTAACCTTAAAGGTGAGCGTCGTTTAGCAGGTAAGTCTGCTTTAGAGAAGCGTCCATATGGACCAGGTCAACATGGTCAACGTCGTAAGAAAGTTTCTGAGTATGGTTTACAACTAAATGAAAAGCAAAAAGCAAAGTTTATGTATGGTATTTCTGAGAAGCAATTCCACGCACTATTTGATGAAGCAAAAAGAAGAGAAGGTAATACAGGTACAAATCTTATTACTTTAATTGAAAGTAGACTTGATAATGTAGTATATAGAATGGGCTTTGCATCAACTCGTCGTTTTGCACGTCAACTTGTTACTCATGGTCACTTGCTTGTAGATGGTAAAAAGTTAGACATTCCTTCTTACCGCGTAAAGCCAGGACAAAAAGTTGAAGTTCGTGAAAGTTCAAAAGCAAATGCGCAAATCGTTCGTGCTATTGAATTAACAAACCAAACTGGTATAGCTCCATGGGTTGATATTGATGCTACAAAAGTATTCGGTATATTTACTCGTTTACCAGAGCGTGAAGAAGTTGTTATTCCAGTTGAAGAACGTTTAATCGTTGAACTTTACTCGAAATAATCATTAAATAAAGGGCGTTTGAGAATGAAGAAAATTAAAACTACTCCACTTGCTCCTCAAGAGTTTGAGGTAGAACAGATTAGTGAGAATGAAGCTAATATTATTGCATTTCCTTTTGAAACAGGATATGCTATTTCTTTAGCTCATCCACTTCGCCGTTTTCTACTAAGTAGCTCTGTTGGTTATGCGCCAATAGCTATTAAAATAGAGGGTGCTAAACATGAGTTTGACTCTGTTCGTGGTATGCTTGAAGATATTTCTGACTTTATCCTAAATCTTAAAGATATACGCTTTAAGTTGACAGACGAAGTAAGCGAAGCAGAGATAAGCTACAGCTTTACTGGTCCTTGTACTGTTAAGGGAAGTGACCTTAATAATGATGAAGTGGAAATAGTAACGCCAGAGTTACATCTTGCTACATTAAACGAGGATTCAACACTTAATTTCAAGATTATAATTGCTCAGGGGATAGGTTATGTTCCTAGTGAAGATAGTGGCGATGAGTTAGAGGATGGATATATAGCACTTGATGCTTATTTCACTCCTGTTCGCAGTGCAACATATAAAATTGAAAATGTACTTGTTGAAGATAATCCTAATTTTGAAAGAGTTATTTTAAACATAAGAACTGATGGACAAATTTCTCCATTAAACGCGTTTAGAAATTCATTAGAAGTTATGTACGCGCAATTAGCTGTATTTAACAGTGAGATTAGTATTAAAGCTCCAAGTACAATTGAAAGAGTTGCAGAAAATCCTGATCTTAAAAAATTAACTACTAATATTGATAGTTTAGGATTGAGTGCAAGAAGTTTTAACTGCCTTGATCGCTCAGATATTAAACTTATAGGTGAAATAACATTAATGAGTCATAATGACTTAAAAAATGTAAAGAACCTTGGTAAAAAATCATATGATGAGATTGTAGAAAAAGTGCAAGAATATGGTTTTGCAGTTGGTGCTGATCTTGCAGATGATGTAGTTATTGCATTAAAAAAGAAAATTGAAGCTAAAGAAGCTTAATAAGAGGAATTACAGATGAGACATCGTCATGGATACCGTAAACTAGGTCGTACAAGTTCGCATCGTGCTGCTTTACTTAAAAACCTAAGTATTTCATTAATAGAACACGGTAAAATTGAAACAACTATTGAAAAGGCAAAAGAACTAAGTTCTTATGTTGAAAAACTTATTACTGTTGCTGGTAAGAATGATTCAAATGCTCACAGAGCAGTATTTGCAGCGCTTCAAAGTAAGGAAGCAACAAAAACTCTAGTGAATGAAATAGCTCCTAAGTATGTAGATCGTACTGGTGGTTACACTAGAATTCAAAGAACTCGTATTCGTCGTGGTGATGCTACAACTATGGCATTTATTGAACTAGTATAATTTCTATATTCAATAATGGAAAAGGAGCTTAAGCCCTTTTCCTATTGCTAACACTGAGTTTTATTCTATGCTGCGAAATGGCATAGAACATACATACTCGGCGTAAAGTTCACTTACAGCTAATTATACTTTTCAATGCTTCCCAATTCTAAAATACTTTAAAGCGAGACAAATAAAATGAGTAATTTTGCATTCGGAACATACAGAATAAGTGACTATAATCCACAACATATTCAAGCACTCAAGGCAGCTATCTCTTCAGGTATTAAAATGATTGATACCTCTTCGAATTATATGGATGGCGGTTCTGAGAGAGCTATTGCACTTGCATTTAGGGATTTTGATGATGGTGTTAAAGCTAACATTGATATAGTAAGCAAGTTTGGTTATATTCAGGGCTCAAATCTCTTAGCACACAAAGAAACACCTTTTGAAGAAGTGGTAGAATTTAGTGAAAATTGTTACCATTCTATTTCAAAATCTTTCATGCAAAATCAATTAACTGAGTCCTTGTCAAGATTGGAGATGACAAAAATTGATTGTTATCTGATTCATAATCCTGAATATTATCTTCTCGATGCTATTAATAAAAAAATAGATTACGATACGCGGCTTGATGAGATGTACAGACGACTGTATAATTGTTTTGTCGGTTTAGAAGAAGAGGTTGTAAATGGAAGAATAAGCTCTTACGGCATTAGTTCAAACAGCTTTTGTAAACCGTATAATTCAGAGGAGTTTTTACCTTACGAGGACCTATTGACGTTAGCAGATAAGGCAGCTGATAAGGTTGGAAATATGAATCATAGTTTTTCTACAGTTGAACTTCCGATAAATTTACTAGAAAGAGAAGGGCTTAAATGTGCTTCGTGGGCCAAGAATAATGGTCTGAGAGTTCTGGCAAATAGACCTTTAAATGCAGAATATAATGGACTTATGTACCGTTTAGCAGACTATGAAGAAAGCATTGAATATTATCATCACTTAAATGAGCTCTTGAGTGTTTGTGATAATGAAGTGTTAAAGCCTTTTTATAATTTATGGGAGCAGTTAGATAGTAATAAGCATAAGTTTGGTTGGATTGGGGATTATGACTCTTTTCTTTATTCACAGATTATCCCACATATTAAAAAGAATTTAGAAGTTATTGCAGATATTGACAAAGAGAATATAATTAATTATATTGATTTATTTTTGAAAGAATACAGAGAAATGGTCTTGTATGAGTGCTCTAAAAACACTAAGGTGGCATTAAAAGAATTTTTGAATGATAATTATGATAGCTTACAAAAGTCAGCTATTAAATATTTACTAGAAAAAGACGAAATTGATTATATACTTATAGGGATGCGGAGAGAGTCTTATGTTTATGAGGTGATGCCTCTAAAAGACTAAAGGCTCTGATTTAATTAAAATTTTTATGACTCGTTAAGCGTTATTGTCATATTTTATGATATTAAAAAATTTAAAGGATAGTTATGATTCCATTTTCTGATGAAGAGCTTATGGCCCCCGTTCAAGCGGTCATAGATAAGGTGAGACCGTCATTGGCGCTTGATGGCGGTGATATAGATTTTATAACGGTTAAAAATGGGAGTGTGTACGTCCAGCTTAAAGGTGCATGTATTGGATGCTCAAGTAGTGGAAGCACTCTAAAGTATGGTGTAGAGCGACAATTAAGGATGGATATTCATCCAGAAATTAATATAGTTAATGTACCTATGGGTATGGAACATGATATTGAGAGCCTATAAAGTGTACCACACTTGCGCTTTAGCGACGGTGGTGTCGGCGTTTAGCGCCAGAAACGATATAGATAACTTATAAGAAGTAGTAAAATGAGCACTATCAGTAAACATAAAATATTAACACAGGCTAATGACAGTTTTTCAAAGTCAGACTATAAGCATGCCCTAGAGCAATTTGCTATAGTATTACAAGATTACCCAAACTCCAAAGAAGCTTATAATGGAGTAATACTCGCAGAAATGGCCATGAGCGGAGAGGGTGGTGCTGAAGCTCTTTTTGATTATTATGAAATTTTAAAAGATGAAAATAAAGAAGAAGCTGATGATATTATGAGTGAGATACTCAAAAATATGGATGGTACTTTAGAGAAACTGAGCAAAGTTTTTTCTGAACCACTTCGAAATAGATTAGAGTTTGAAGATGGAATACTTTATGAAGATTTTAAATCAATTATTGACAGCGGAGAAGGCTTTAAGGAAACATTTGAAAACATCATGTTTTCGACCCGTGTTATCATAACTCAAAAAGAAGATTTTATTGATTTTTTAGATAGTTTGATTGAACACGATTTTTCTGAAATGGCATTGACATATATAGAAAGTGCACTTGCTGCTTATCCGGGTGATGAATTACTTAGAAAGTTACTTAAAAAACTAGCCAAAGGCAAAAGTGTTGAAAATTGAATTACCAGATCAAGAATTTTTATATGTAACTGAAGATTCTACAGAATGTGGCAAAGATACAGCTTTTATTTTAACAGCGCAAAATGAAAAATATCTACAAAATGCAAAAGATAATCAAGCCCATTCCATTATTAAAATAGCAGATATCGCAGAACTTTTTGGTGTAGATAAAATTAAAATAGTAGGAATAACCGGCACTAATGGTAAAACAACGACTGCCAGTGCTATCTATTCATTTTTATTAGACTTAGGCTATAGAGTGGCCATGCAGGGGACTCGCGGTTTTTTTATGAATGATGAAATTAGCGAGGGTAAATCTCTCACTACTCCTTCTGTTTTAAATACATACAAACACATTTATCAAGCTGTAGAGGAAGGATGTGATTTTTTTATTATGGAAGTAAGTTCACATGCGATAGTTCAAAAAAGGATTGAAGGGCTTAATTTTGAGCTGAAAATTCTAACAAATATTACTCAAGATCACCTTGACTACCATAAAACATTAGGTGAATATACATCTGTTAAAAATAGCTTTTTTCAAGATGATGGTAAAAAACTAATTAATAAAGATGAACCTAAAGCTTCTTTTGTCATAAAAAACACATACACTTATGGGATTGAAAATTCTGCAACTTACAAACTTATGGCATATTCCTTGAATGAAGCTTCAAGCGGGATAATCCAGCATTTTCAAGAGATTGTACCTTTTACTGCATCGTTACATGGTTTTTTTAATCTTTATAATTTGATGGCAGCTATCGGAGCTGTGCATATATTAACGGGGAAAAAACTCGAAGAAATTGTAGACGTTGTAGATAACTTTGCCGGTGTCAGCGGGCGAATGGAGCAAGTAAGCTTTTTGCCAAATGTGATTGTAGATTTTGCTCATACCCCAGATGGAATGCAACAAGTTCTTAATGCTTTAAAAGAAAAAGAATTACTGGTAGTATTTGGAGCAGGAGGGGATAGAGACACAAGTAAGAGAGCGCTCATGGGTAGAGTAGCAGCAAGTCTTTCTAAAAAAATATATATAACAAGTGATAATCCGAGAAATGAAGATCCAGAGATGATAGTTGAAGATATACTTCAAGGTATTGAAGATAGAAGTAATGTTTCTGTTGAGCTTAATAGAAAAAAAGCTATTGAAATGGCACTTGATGACCAAGAAGGCGATGATGTTGTTGTTATACTTGGAAAAGGTGATGAAGCTTATCAAATTATTTATGACAAGAAACTCCCATTTGACGATAGAGAAGTGGTGAGAGAGCTATTAAATATAAGAACAGTTTGATTTGTAAAAACTTAAAAAAATGAACTTATTTGTTTCAATGTTTTATATAGATATGTTTTTCGATATAATTGCGTAAAATTTTTAAGGATAATTTTAATGGGAATTCCTCAACCAGCATTTTATATATTTAAGTGTGAGCAATCAGCTCCTCCCGGTATGCCAAAACCGTCGTGTGTAACAGCTCAAACTCAGGATCTTTTTCAACATTTAGCACAGTCGCTAATGAAAGAGGGAATAATGGGAACTGTTCAGCCAATTCGTAGTTCGTGTATGAATCGTTGTAATGTTGGTCCTATAATGCTTGTAGAACCAGGACATACCATGTATGTAGGTCTTACTAAAGAAAAGATAGACCGTATTATTTTAGAACATATTGTAGGTGGAAATGTTGTTGAAGAGTTTGTGATAGATTCTGAGATGTGGGATACACCAATAACTCCAGCTGAAATGAAAAAGCAGATGGGAAGATAGGAAGATAAGATGTTAATTGAGATGTTGTACAGTAAAATCCACCGTGCTACAGTAACGGATGCTAACTTGAATTATGTTGGATCTATTACAATAGATGAAGAACTTTTAGAAGCTTCAAAGATGAGAATTGGGCAAAAAGTTGAGATTTTAAATGTCAACAACGGAGAGAGATTTTCAACATATGTTATCTTAGGTGAGCGTGGAAAAAGAGACATTTGCTTAAATGGTGCAGCAGCCAGAAAAGTTCACAAAGGTGATAAAGTAATTATAGTAGCTTATGCAACTTATGATGAAAAAGAACTTGAAAACTATAAGCCAAAAGTTGTTATTTTAGATGACAATAATGATATAGAAACAATAGCAGAGAGTATATAATGTTTTCAAACTTGGGAGATATGAGTAAAATGCTTGCAGGGATGCAGGAAAACGCATCAAAACTTCAAGCTGATCTTGCATCTAAGACTTTTAGTGCAAAAAGTGGTGGGAGCATGGTTGAAGTTAGTATGAATGGAAATGGTGAAGTTATTGATTTAACAATTGATGATTCACTAATGAATGATAAAGATTCTCTTCAAATCTTACTAATTGGTGCTATTAATGATGTAAATAAGATGGTTCAACAAAACCAACAGAGTAGTGCTATGGGCATGCTCGGCAGACTAGATGGGATGAACCCTTTTGGAACTAAATAGGTGTCTCGCCTATTTATAATTTTAGCACTTCTCTTTTTTAATCTTCAAGCTACATGTAGTGGTAGTTACGACTCTTGCAAACGTAAAATAGTTGATTCAAAATCGATTCAAAATCAAATACTTCAGATACCAGTCGCAAAGAATCAAAGGCTGGTTTTTTCAACTTCAAAGCCACAAGCAAAGATTATGAAACATGATCCATTCTTATGTTTGTACTTAATTGAAGATAAAAAAGACTTTAGATATCCTTTTGGACTTAATAATAAGCCAATTTTTGGTTTAGCGTCTGTCAATAATAGATATGCGATAGCTGGGAAAATTGTAAAAAACCAGATTGGATTAAATGTATTTGCTAGTTTTAATAAATCTTTATTTGCTCCGGCATTACTTATCAATAGTTGTTGTGATTTAGAAGCGATAGTAACACCCAGAGGTATAATTGAAAAAGAATATTTGCAAAGATTTATACAAACAAAAAATATTGATTATTCAGATATTGGTATAAGGGTTAAAAACGAGAAAGGTTTTGTAATTGTAAGTGCAAATAATCCATTTATGAAAGATAATAAATTTCAAAAAGATGATTGTATTTTAGAATATGATGGAAAGAAAGTAAAAAAAGCTTCTTTGTTTATGAAAAAAGTATTATTCTGTAAGGTTGGCTCATTACATAGCGTTAAAATAAAGAGAAATACTAAGATATTTAAGTTTAATCTCAAAACTCACAAAAGATTTGGGGGCGGATATATCAGTGATACTTTTTTAGAACAAAAAGGGATATATTTCGGTAAAGATTTACATATTAGTAAAATAGAACAAAAATCACAAAATTATGGATTACTTTTGGGTGATAAACTTATTCAGGTAAATGGCAAAATTGTTGATACACAACAAGATGTAATGGAGTCCATCTCAAATTTCAAAGATATTTCTACATTACTGTTTGAGCGAGAAAATTTTCAGTTTTTTGTTCAGATTAATTAGCTAGAATTCCAAATGCAAAAATTCGAAGACTTTTTATTAAAAAATTTGCCGGTGTCAAATAGTATCCATCCAACATATGAAACTGCCCTTCATAAGATGCTAAAAGCAGGCGGAAAAAGATTTCGTCCAGCTTTATTATTAGGTGTTGTGAACTCTTACAATCCTCTTTTACTTGATGGTGCCAGATATGCAGCGTATGCAATTGAACTATTGCATACTTATTCACTCATTCATGATGACCTACCGGTTATGGACAATTCACCTCTTCGTCGTGGTAAACCTACGTTGCATGTAGAGTTTGATGAAGTTACAGCTATACTTGTCGGTGATGCACTTAATACTTACTCTTTTGAAGTGTTAAGTAATGCACCGTTTTCTGATTATACAAGAGTTATGTTGATTAGAGAGCTTGCAAGTAATGGTGGACTAAACGGCATGGTTTTAGGTCAGGCAATAGATTGTTATTTTGAAAATAAACCTCTAAAACTAGAAGATATTAAAATTCTACATACAAACAAAACAGCAAAACTAATCGCAGCCTCACTTAAGATGGGTGCGATTATAGTCGGTCGTGAAGACCTAGCTCAAAATCTTTATGACTTTGGTATAAAA
>Ga0316206_1001555_pt1 | contig 19478 bp, 31 predicted proteins | sample 6monthpyrite_MG_FD_204942 | JGI IMG/M metagenome (GOLD analysis project Ga0316206, IMG submission 204942) | Microbial mat bacterial communities from mineral coupon in-situ incubated in ocean water Damariscotta River, Maine, United States -... | ecosystem: Environmental > Aquatic > Marine >... | reverse complement strand
ATGGCCGTATATCTCAGGTATATTTAAAAAGAAAAAACAACATATTGATATTTAAAAGCTTTTTTAAAATATCAAACAACTAAAATTAAAAGGATATACGGACGCAGGCGTATTATATTACGCCCATGGCCGTCTACTTAACTGTTAGCGGTATAAAATAATAATGAAGAAAGGGAATGTTCGATTGTCAGTATATATAGTGTCAATTATAGTTGGCTCTCTTTTGTTACTGGACGGTTTAATAAATAACGAAATAGATACTGGAGAAGTTACTAATAAAAAAACCAGTACTAAAAATTCTATGAGCAGAACTGTTGGTGGTGGCATTTACGATGCCTCAATCATAACTATCCTTGTTAAAGGTGAATCATATTCAGTTCAGGTTAATCCCTGGGCATATAAAAATATTGAAATTTCTGATAGTGTGAAAATCTATAAGAGCTTGCTATTAGGAAGGCTTAGTGGAGTATCAAAAGGTGATCAATACTTCTCATCAATGGGTTTCATTAATTTAGCTGTAAAGATATTTGGAATATTAATAATAGTGTTTCCTTTTTTAGCCTCCTATCTTAGAGGCAAAGAAACTAAAAAGGAGGCTAATAATGTGTAACCCGCTAACAAGGCGGTTAAGTAAAGTGCTGCGCACTGGATGCTCCTGTCGTCGCACCACTTACCTAAGTCGTTATGGCTATTAATATGAAATATTCAATAATTATTATTATGCTGTTACTTTCCGCACAAACCACGGCTGGTAATATGTATACATTTGACGAATCATCAGTAAGAAAAGCTGCATTAAATTGGATATTAAGTCGACATCATAAATTTACCTATATTAAACTTAAGCATAAATATTCAATCCCTTCTATAAACAAAAATGGAAAGCTCATTGTAAGCGTACTTTTCTCATACACTTCTAATAGTTACAATAACTTATCTTATGTATGTGCAAGTATTGATGAGAATGGTGTCCTCGTAAATTTAGTCGATAACATAGAATCTCATAAAACCATGTTTGGTCAACTACGACCTACCAATTCTTCATGCGCTTACAAAAGCCATAACAAGGCGCTCAAGTAAAGTGCTTCGCACGGGACGCATAAAAGACATGCGCCCGTTAACTCAACCGTTATGTACTTAGGGGAAATGGATGCGTTTATTTTTAATATTATTAATATTAAGCAATACAGCATATGCCGGGAAAATATTTAAATACGATGAAATTGACGCTAGTAAACAAGTAAAACATAGCAAACTTTGCTTGGAAAGAACCCCGGCTAATCATAAAGCGAATTTTGTTAAGAGTGAGTTGTGTTCTTATGGTTTGAAAGGGTGTACTGGTATATCTTCAAAAAAACCTTTTGAAGTTCTTTGTAGTTTGAAGCGAGTCAGTAACTGTTATACAAAAAAATCATGGTTAACTCGTAATCAATATTTTGGTCTTAGTGACAAACTAACTGTAAGTAATATAAGTCACACAACGAATATAGTTAATGGAAAGATAAGTTATGAAATATGTGCATATTATAAGTAAACAACATAACAAATCGTTCAACTTCGCCCATAAAAAGCATGGACCGGATGCGCAATAAGACGCGCGCCCGTTAACTCAACCGTTATGTTTAAATCAAAATGCCCAAAATGTAGTGAATTATTCTTTGGCCCTAAGTACAAGTACCATAAGGATAATTACAAATGGAATGAGTTATCTAGCGGTAGTTTAAGGTGTCCGCACTGTGGAATTGAACTTGAAGAGCATAAATATTCAAAAATATGGAGATACATTCAGGGTTTAATACTCTTATTAGTCTTTGGCTTGTCATTTTTGCATCCTGAACATGAATACTATGTAAGAGAGTCAGCTGTATTTGATGTATTTATACTATTTCTTGTTCTTGAGATTATTTTCCCGGAGAGATATAAAGTTGCAAATGAGTATCTTAAAAATAAAACATAACAAGACGTTTGAGTGTTCGCTACGCTCACTCGGGACCGCTAAACGGCTAGCGCCCCCTCAACTTAAACGTTAGGTTTACAAAATGAAAATCGATCATATCTCATGGAAAATACCATGGAGAAAAATTGAATTTGGAGCTGAAATTCCAGCCTTGCAAAATCAACTAGAATTAGAAGTAAGTAATAAGCATATACTCTGGAATAAAAACGCTGAAGTAATTGGCCGAAGAATTGATACTGATGATGTAATTGTAAAGACTAAAGATAATCTTTATGTAATCGTCCATTTGGATTATAGAACTGGCCCAGGAAACGAAGAATACCCATCAACTGATGTTTGTAAAACATTAGCAGAGTTCATATTACAGATGGAAGAAGACTCAGAAGATTATGGTGAAGAATATAGCTAACAAGGCAATCAAGTCATTCACTTCGCTAACTGGGACGCCGAAAAGTGGCGGCCCTTATTTAAGTCTTTATGTGTAAGAAATATGATTAAAAATATCTCAAGTAAAGAATTAAAAGTAGAGCTTTTACCTAGCATTGAAGATCGTAGCAGCATCTTTAAATTCGCTATGTCATTTAACGGTTATGAGTATTACGGTTCTTTAGAAGCAGCTGGAACCAAAGCACGATCTAGAGTCAGGGAAAGTATCACGGACATAAGAAATGAATTATTCTGTAGTGCCAGAGCATCTCGTCATAGTGATAATGATAAATATTTAGAAGTATATCAAGAGTTACTACCTATATTAATATCTAAAATAGAGAACAACAAAAACACATGATAGGAAAATCAAGATCGTTAACTGTGATAGTCAAAAGGTGTAAAATTTGTCCTGACTTATTAATTCCACTAGACCTGAAGAATATACATGAAATCAATAACGGTTAAAGAAGCTGAGATAAAAATTAGGCGAGTAGATGGTCTAGAGGGTTACTATCTCTGCAGGCAAAGTGATTGGAGCAAGGAGGTAGCATCCCAATTAGCAGCACAGGATAATTTGAAACTTAATGAAATACATTGGTGTGTTTTGAAAGAATTCAGGCAATACTATAACGAATTTCAGTGTTTTCCTTCAGAAAAAGTATTAAAAGATAAAATACTTTACAATTGCAAAATCAGCTATGTAGATTTTTCAAGACTATTTCCAAAAGAACACCACCAAGCAGCAAGAATATCTGGTATATGCTTACCAACTGGCTATGGTTATACATTATAGTAATAAAATGGTGTCGGAAGGATTAAATTTTAACCTGTCCTGACTGGCTGCTTTCGGCCAGGTTGAGACTAACCTGGTTATATTGTAGAGGGCTCATGTTGACCCAAAGCTGCCTGTTAGAGAATGCTAATATAGATATAACAATATCATTATTCGTGTTCAATAAATGGTGAAATATTTAAAAAACATAGTTATTAATCCGTATTTTTCAGCACCAGAAATATTTATAAATAGCTGGAAAAGCCTAACCCTGCTAGCATAATGCAGAATTAGATAAGAATTATAAAAATATATAGGACGCTAGCGGCCTAATACTGGAAAAGACCGCTAGCGGTCTAAATAACTGTTAGCATTCAAAACAAACCATGAATATACGCAACGCCAAAGAAGATGACGCAGATCAAATTAAAGAACTCGTATCGAGTCTTTCACATTTTTACTTATCTGCTACCGAAGAGTCATTACCTGAATGGCTATCATCTTCATTAGAATTAAAAGAATTTAAAAGCAGGCTTAAAAATAATGAGTTTACTAATTTGGTATGTGAAAATAATGGACATATTATTGGTTACATATCTATAAAAAATAAAAACCACGTATATCATCTCTTTGTTTCACAAGAGCATCAACGAAAAGGCATTGCTAAAAAACTCTGGGATAAAGCAAAAAACATATGCCAATCTCCAACTTATACTGTAAGGTCATCATTATATGCTGTACCAGTATATGAAAACTTTGGTTTTTCAAAATCAAAAGAAATTGAAACAAAAGACAACCTTCAATTTCAAACAATGGAATTATAATTCATGCTAACAAGGCAATTAAGAACGTTCGCTAATCGCTCACTGGGACGCCGAAAAGCGGCGCCCCTTATTTAAGTCGTTAGCTACAAAAAGGAATAACATGATAAAAATTACAATTCGTGCAATTCGTGCGGTTGCATTCACTTCTATGCTAGTTGGTATTATGATCTTAATAGGATCACTAGATTTCCCAAATAGTAAAACACCTTTAATACAATCTGGATTATTTATTGGTATAGGACTCATCATATATTTATATATTGGGATCAAGTTTAAAAAAGAACTTCAACCAACTAAAAACAGTAAACGCGTTTCTAGTGTATTAGGTCTATTACTCATCATATTTGGCATTCTGTCTGCATATGGAGGATTTCAAACTTCCAATATTATAAGTTTGTTAGCCGGCGGCTGCATGCTTGTATTAGGTGTTTTTTTTAAAATTAAAAGTAAAGTCAAGATAGAGGCTGCATCAACAAACTAATAACTAAGAAGATGGTTGGGTACACGCAAAAAATGCTCTTGCCCCTCTTTCACTTGCCGAGAAAATATTTTCAAAAAGGAAAAAAATGAAAAAGAAAATGAATAGCACACTAACAACATCCATCTACATTGTTTTGTCATTTTTATTATATAACTCTGCTTATGCGTACGACTGGGGAGAACAAGTATCAAACGTATTTATAAATTCATGCATTACGTCAGCGAATGAATCAATAGATAATTACATAAAAACAAACAAACCTGATGAAAATCTAAAAAAAGCATTTCTGTATAGAAAAACATTCATGAGCAAGGTATGCAATTGCTCACAAAAAAAAGTAAGTGATAAATTCGCAATAAATGACCTTCGAACTAGAAAGCAAGAATACATGGTCTACGCTAAAAAATTAACCAGTCTTGGAGGAGACTGTAATATTGAAAAATTTATTCCTAAAAATAGCATATTTAAATAAGCTAACAAGGCACTTGAGTTTGTTCGCAGTCGCTCACGGGATGCTGCGCATAAAACGCGCCGCACCCCTCAGTTAAGTCGTTAGATGTCTAAAAAATATTTACGAGAATTAGTAAACAATGAAAAATACAAAAAGTGGAGTAGTTGTGGTTACTGGAGGAAGCCGTGGAATTGGAGCAGCTATTTCAAAGCTAGCTGCTCACAGAGGCTGGAAAGTTTGTGTAAATTATAAAAGTAACGAATCAATAGCAAATGGTATTGTAAAAGAAATACTAAATTCAGGTGGTAACGCAATCGCTGTACAAGCAGATATTAGTAATGAAGATGATGTTGTTCGTTTATTTGAGAGAGTAGACTCAGAACTTGGCCAAATAACAGCTTTAGTGAATAACGCGGGTATGATAACTCCACAATCAAAATTAGTAGACATGGATGTAAATAGATTACAGAAGTTGTTTAATACAAATGTAGTCGGTAGTTTTTTGTGTGCCCGTGAAGCAATTAAGAGGATGTCAGAAAAGAATGGCGGTACTATCACAAATTTATCTTCTGCTGCTTCGAGAATTGGCTCACCAAACGAATTTATCGACTACGCAGCGTCAAAAGGTGCAATAGATACGATGACTTTAGGTCTATCGAAGGAAGTAGCTGAAGAAGGGATACGCGTTAATGCTGTACGGCCTGGACTTATTGATACCGAATTACACTATGACACCGGAGATGCCGAACGCCCAGAAAAACTTAAACAGTTTGTGCCAATGAAAAGAGTTGGTAGTGCTGAAGAAGTAGCAAACACTGTGCTATGGCTAATGTCAAAAGAAGCATCGTACATTACAGGAGCGTTAGTAGATGTTACGGGTGGCAGATAGACGACTAACATGAGCAATAAACTCGTAAAAGCAAACAATACAATGATAATATTTCAATCTATTAATTTGCATCTAACAAATCGTTCGTGTGCGACAGGCACAAACGACGCGCCTGCCCCACAACTCAGCCGTTATGTGGCAAGGAAGATTACTTGGAAATTGAGATACTAAAAGGGTTCCAGTTAGAGAGTGTTAGTTTTGGGGTTGCATTTTACACGCTAGTTTTTGACGGCGAGATTAATGGCAAACCTAGAACATATCATGTAGGCACAAATTATAATCTCTCAGATTCAATTGATAAATTAGGTGATGTAGGCGAAGAAGTATCAAAACTACTATGGGGTTTTCTAGGTAATACGCTTGAAAAAGTAACAACTAGTGAAAATGAAAAAATAAATTCAATCACATTCTTTTTTGAGAATGGGGGAAGTTTTACAATTTGGCAAGAAAGTGGCGCTGTAGATAATCTTCTTATTGTTAGAGATCCACACTCGGAGGAATGGTTTCCAGTAATATGAGAAATACATATAAAATGCCACATAACAAGTCATTCCAGCCGACCGGCTGGGCCGTCACTTGGCTTGCAGAGCAAGCCGCGTGCCCGCCTGGCGCCGGTCGCTGAATTCAAACGTTAGCGTAATAAACAAATGAATTTATGAAGACAAGAGTATTATTAACATTAGGTAGTTTATCATTTGTATTAATGGCTATTTCATGCCTTTGCTTCGTTGTTTCTCAATTCTTACTGATCGGTGAAGAAGAGGCATCAAGATATTTTAAGCATTTCTTTGGTCTCTTAGGTGTGATTTGGGGGAGCCTTGCAATGCTACAATTTTTATTAGTATGCCCTAACTGTGGAAATAAGATTCTTTTGCCTCCGTGGAAAAGAACAGAATATGATATAAGTCCCAACAGACAAATGTACAATGGTTTAGTCTATAAAAAATGGCAATGTGGAAGCTGTGGAAAAAGTTTAAATGAATCAAAATAAAAACGCTAACAAGGCGCTCAAGTTCGTGCTTCGCACGGGACCTTGCTACCGCGCGGCCCCTTAGCTAACACGTTATGTGTAATAAGAATAAATGGAAATAGTTCAAAATATCCAAATTTGGTTAATGTATGCAGGTGGTGCATTATTAGTACTTAGTGGCTATTTGTTTCTAGTTTCATTGCGTAAAGGCGTAAAAGCAGGTGATATTCTCACAGTTCCAAATACAGCAGTTTTTAGTGACCTTGAAAAATATATAAGACCAAATCGCATATTTATAGTGAAGGCAACGACTCATGCAGGTTTATTCTTGTTTATGTCATCTATTTTAGTATTTGTAGCCAGAGCATTATTTCGTTAAGTAATGAGAAAAAGAAAAACACATAACAATGCGTTTAAGCAGCGACCTCCCTGTCGGTCGGCCGCTTAACTTAACCGTTAGGTATGAAATTAAAACCGAAAGGAAGGAAATAAATGGAATTTTTTAAAAAAATTATAGTAATAGTCTTAATTATGCAGCTTTATGCCTGCGCTAGTGAGGAAGACAACGGTGGAATTGAAAACCCAACTGACCCAAATACTGTATTCAACTTATTCCCATCAGACTATTTGACTGAAGGCTATAGTGAAACCTATGTATTATCTGGTCAAGAAGTGCTAACGGGAGATACCTTTACCGGCAGCTTTACATTACAAACTCAAGCACAAGATTTGTTTAACAGTGAATCAGCTGTACCAATGTATAAAGAACTAGAAATAACTAATTCAATTACTGGTGGTTCATCAACGGAGTCCGGAATTGACTATTATTCAATAAATTACACAAATTTACATTATTATGGCTACTCAGGTATTTTACATTTTTCAGGAATTTCAAGCTCACAAACTACTGAGTCTGCTAGTACAACAATGCTACCTGTTACTGGAAAAATTGGTGACTCTGGTGTTATAGGAACATATATCGATAGCTACGATGATACCAAGTCACTAACCTGGTCTATTCACGACGCAGGGAATGGTAACGCAAAATTGAAAATCGTCACTACAACATCACCCAATCAACTAGGAACAGTGCTTTTAGTTGAAGAAGAAACATATACCATAAACCCTAATGGAGTAAGGCTTTCAATAGTTATACGAATAGAATATACATATAGTGGAATAACTATAAGTCTGAATGGAAATAATACCTAACAAGGCGTTTGAGTTTGTTCGCTTCGCTCTCGGGACTCGCCTTACAGCGGCTTGACCTAGCACCACTTACCTTAGTCGTTATGTTTAAAACAATTTAATGGAAAATTTAGAAAGCGCAAGATTAACTCTCGATGCCTTATATGAAGCATGGAGAAAAGGAAATTGGACACTAGCAAGACTAGGTTTCATGTGGGTGCCTGCATCACTATCTTGTATCCCTTATCTTATTTGGTGGACTCAAAACAACACAAATATGCTTCTTTTTCTAATAGTAATTTCTATTATTTCGTATTATTTATACATTAAGAACACGCGTATTATAAAAAGCGCTAAGCATCAAATAAACGAAATAGAATCTAATCTATTATCACAACACCAACTACATTATTGTGGCTGTGACATACTCTCGCATTACTTTAACGCTGATAATGAGAAATTATGGAACATAAAGAGCAATATATATTTTGACACCCATAAATACTCCATATTCAACAAATGGCATAACAGTTTTCATGACCCTACAAAAGGAAGTAAACTAGGTAACAAAGTTGCTACTGTATTAGCTGTTTTGTTGGTCATTCTTGCCATTACTAATATTGCATGAAAGATCCAAACATAACAATTCTCTTAACAATGGACGCACAAACAGCGTGCGTCCGTTAGCTTAACCGTTATATTTTAAAAATAATCAGCACTACATCAAGGAAAGAAAAATGTCTGAATTAAAAATTCACTGGAGCTTTTGGGTTATTTGCGTTATCGCATTAATCTGGAACATCATGGGAAGCATTAACTTCATAATGCAAATGAACCCAGAAATGGTAGCTAATTTTCCTGAAGAGGCACAATCATTAATTACTAGTCGTCCTTTGTGGGCAACAATAGCTTTCGCGGTTGCTGTGTTTGGCGGTGCACTTGCCGAAGTTCTTCTTCTATTAAAAAAAGCAACTGCATATTACCTATTCATTGCATCGCTTCTTGGCGTGATAATTACAAACATTCATACCTTTCAAGTTACTAACGCAACAGATATTTTGGTTGGCAGCATAATGTCATTTGTAATCGCAATGTTTTTAATTTGGTACTCAAATCTAGTTAAACGTAAAGGCTGGATAAACTAGAGCATGCTCACTAAATCTAAAAAATATAACAAGGCGCTGCAGTTGCCAGTAATACGCCGCTTCGCTCTGTATTACGGTCAACCGAGCTAAATCGTTATGTGAAATTCCTACTGCCAATATTTGGAGAGTAATATGACAGAAGTAACCAAGCGAACCGGAAGGTGCTTATGTGGCGCCGTCCGTATTACTGCAATTAATTCCAGTAATAAAGTCGGCGCATGCCATTGCGAAATGTGTAGAAAATGGGGAGGCGGGCCATTCATGGAAATCGATTGCGGGACAGATATTTCATTCGAAGGAAAAGACAATATCACAGTATATGATTCTTCAAGCTGGGCTGAACGAGGTTTTTGTAAAAAATGCGGTAGCCATTTGTTTTATCGCATAAAAGAAACCAAGCAACACATGGTCGCTGTTGGTCTCTTTGATGACCAAGAACATTTTGTTTTCGAGAACCAGGTATTTATTGATAGAAAACCTTCGTTTTACAGTTTCTCAAATAAAACAAATAATATGACAGAGAATGAAATCTTTGAAATGTATGGTCCGTCATAAAGAGCCACATAACAATGCGCTCAAGTCGCGACCTCCCTGTAGGTCGACCGCTTAGCTTGGCGTTAGCTTTTTGGATTGCGTGAGTATGAAATATTTTTAAATATTAAAATAGTAAGAAATATAATCGGAGTATATTAAATGATAAAAATTAGTAATAAATGGTTTTTTCTAATGCTGACTATCTTGTTAGTAGGTTGCAGCAATGAAAAGAAAATTGAAATTGAACAGGGTTATAATGTTGAAACAGATATGGCGCATGGCCTAGTAATTCTCTCTGCAGGTGTACTCAAAGACAAGCTTACTAAACATGGTTATTATTCGCTATTTCAAGTAGGTAGTGAAACTGATAAATGGGCACATAGCATTCAAATAGATTACGCATTTTGGGATAACGACTTTGAGAATGATTACAATAACTCATTACAAATAAAAAAATTACCTGTAGGGAAGTACACTATAAGAAAATGGAGGAGAATATTTGGTGGTAGCATGCAAAGATCGCCTGTACCATTTAATATACCTTTTGAGGTAAAAGCTGGAACAATTACTTACCTGGGTTCGGTTAATCTTCATGTATATGATAAGAACTGGGAAGTAGTAATAAAAGATGAATCTGAAAGGGATTTAAACTTTGTTAAGAAGAACTATCCTTTTATCGATGTTAATAAAGTCAAAGTTTCAATCGTTAAGCATAAAAAATAAAGCTAACAATACGTTTAACTTCGCCCATAAAAACCATGGACCGGTCGCGAATAAAGACTCGCGCCCGTTTACTTAACCGTTAGAAGCACATATGATAAAAACAATAATTTCTTCACTTTTAATAATATTTGCACTACAAAGTTGCGCTTCTAGCGAAAAAGATGTGTGCAAGCCTTATGGTGAAGTATTATTTCATGAAGCACTTAGTATAAAACTTGACGAAATAAGGTTTCCATACTCAAAAGATGAAAGAGGCTTAATCTGCGTTAAAGAGCCTAAGGCAACCGAGCTCAGAAATATTGTTGATCAGGTTCATAATTACTATAGAGGCCTAGCTACAATTCTCACAACTCAAAATCAACAAGATAGAGTATTATCATGGGTAAAAGAAAACAATATTCCTCATAGCACTCAAATGAGTGAAAATGGTATTTTCATAGTTATTTATTCAAAGACAGAGAAAATAGCCGAAGATAATAAATTTAAATTAGATGAACTATTACACAGCTTCTAACAATGCGTTTAAGCAGCGCCCCCCTGTCGCTCGGCCGCTTAACTTAACCGTTAGAGTAATAAAATAAAATGAACTACAAGGATGCCGTTGTACAAGATATAGGAGGAATTGAAAGTTTATTAAAAAAATACAATTTACCTGCAAATGATATTATGGAACATATTGATAACTTTATTGTTGCAGAGCATGAAAACAAAATTATTGGTGTAGGTGGCTATGAAGCACTCGGTGACGTTGCTCTATTACGCTCTATTGCTGTAGCTCAAGAATATAGAGGAAAGTCGATAGGTGTTAACATATACCATCTATTGGAAAGGAAAATTAAAAACAAAGGAATTAAAGAAGTATATCTTTTAACTGAAACTGCAACAGATTATTTTCAGAAATTAGGCTTTACTAAAAAAGCACGGACAACTATTCCAAAGACTGTCATGCAAACAAAACAATTTAGAGAACTTTGTCCATCAACAGCAATTATTATGTTTAATGATTTATCTATAAATAATATATGACAAACACTCTAACAACTTTCACAAATACGTTCGTTATCACTTGCTTGAATACCACCCGACAAAACACCAGCTCTGGCATACAGGAACTAACAATATGAATGAAGACATCATATTTTCAAAACAAGATAGCTATATACTTGCTAGCATTTCTGATGTTCTCATTACACCTGAACGGGCTCAAGAAATATTAACTAGAATTAGTGAAGAGTGTTCTAAAAATAATTTGGATAAAGTTATTTTGGATGAGCGAACTGTTGAGGCTCGAGAGGTTCCACCACACGAGATTATGAAATTAAATAATTTAATGAAAAAAGAAGGCTTTGAAAGAATTCATATGGCATTTTGGTGCCAGCCACATCTGATTGATGACGATTCAAAAAAACTAAGTGTTTACACTTTTACAAAAGAATATATCGTTAAACATTTTTCAGAAAAAGATAAGGCAGTAGCATGGCTAAAAAAACAATGCTAACAAATTATTTAAACCGATGCGAATAATCGACGCGGTTTAAATTTAACATTAGCCCTATAAAAAATATAAGAGCTATTAAAGAGAAAGTTCAATTCGGATGATAATTTTGCTTGAGGAAAATATGTCGTGTATTTTTTCCTATATTTGTACAATCAGATATTCATAAAACACTTAATAGTATTCACCAGGAAGATCATTTTTTATAACAGTAACCTTGCCAACCTTCTTACCTGACAATCTCAATAATTCATCACCTGAAAATTCAAAACCTAGCTTTAATGCAATGCGCGCAATATCATCTGCAGTTGCCGAAAGAAGCACATCTTTTTTAAGCTCAGGTTCAGACTCCATTTTCTTTAAAAATGCTTTGAGTTGATCTAAAGCCATATTTGTAATTCCTATTTTCGCTGGTCGTTCATATATTAAACGGGAAAACCATTGCTGGTTTCAAGCTAATTCTACTCTTCACTCTAGATATAGACAATAAGTACTCCCAGAAGACCAGATATATTGTTCGACGTAAGGCATAATAATGCCTCTTGAGACGCACTATACTACTTATACTTATTAGATCAATAAGGGCATAAAACGCATATGCGCGTATGATTTCCTTATGTACAATACACTAACTATCTTAAATGGCAGAAATCATGAATCGACCTAATACCCACATAGATTACCCTGGTTTAGATCATGACATGAATGGTGGTATGACCAGGGTCGGCAATGTTATTCGTGATGCATGGCTGTTTGACATCCTGCCAGAATCTGAAACCTGTGAAGGCCGGAGGAGCTCTCGGATCGATGCAATTCATCAGCTGGTGAATACTGAATGGGATAAATACGGCAGCATGGTTAGTTCTTTACCTGACGAATTGCAATCTCGACATAAACGTATTTATGATGAGGCCATTACAAAAGCGAAAGCTCGTGGATGGGATCCTGATATTTTTGCTGATGAATCGGATTAATCTGGGTCTGCTCTGCCCTCATTTAATTGAGAGATAGCACTTAACTATTGGGCTCTGCTATTTTTTTTGATATCGTTTTTATGATAACAATAATACCAAGTAACAAACCTAACAGCGCTGTCAAATAAAGAGCCTGGCTCTGGATGCTCCTGTCACACTTACCTTAGTCGTTAGGCGATATTAAAATTTTCGGATATCAAATTAAAGAGAACAGATGTGGCACACATAAACAATTGGGAAGATAAAGGTCTTTATAGAGAGTTCACAAACAGCGTTACCGGAAAGGAAGTTTTAAACATAAACCTTACCTTACAAGGTGATCCGCGATTTGATGAAATAAAGTATGTTATTAATGATTTCACACAAATTACTGATTTTGATTTTTCTGACATAGATATTAAACGAATTGTAGTTACAGATAATGTCGCAGCATTAAGTAACCCAGTATTAAAAATTGCTTTAATTATAACGCTTGAGCCTTTATTAGAATGGGCAAATATCTATTGTAAATACATGAAAGACTCTCCATATATATGTGAAATATTTGACAATGTTAGTGATGCAAAAAAATGGGTTTACAAATAATATATGTGTTTACAATTTGTAATATTTTCTGCCTAACAAGGATCTATAATGAGACATTACACCACATTACTGCTTGCGACCCACAGCTTAAAAATTATGTGTAAGGAGTGGATTAACATTGGTCAATAAATCGCGTAACAATGAGAAACTGCAATCTATTGAGGTTGCCGATATCGACATTGCACTGCAGATGCTAACGAAGTTTCTGAATGATCAGGATATCAAGCCGTTACTATCTTCTCTGGAAACATTAAAAACAGAACCACAAAATGAAGCTTATCAGGAACAAGTGTTAAGCGCTTTTAATGAGATGGGCCACCTGCAAGGTGCAGCATTAACGTATGCTCCCTATCTCAATATCTTTGTTTCTGATGATCCGTTCGGCGATTAGCATTAATCAAGATTCGTAATGAAGTTTGTCTGTTACTCCGACTGGAACCAACTACCGGAGAGTGCTAATGCACTTTTCGTGCAGGGAGAGAAAGACAGTGTCTTTTTCTCGCGTGCATGGCTTGAGTGCCTGACGACCACGGCACTGGATGACAACCACTCTCTGGTGCTGGCCTGCGTGGTGGCCGGGGATAGAGTGATGGCCATTCTTCCGCTGATCGAGAGCACCGGGAATAAAATCTGGTACTCTATCCGGCACGGATTTACACCGCTTTATAGCTTGTTACTGGCGAATGATGATCAGGAACAGGTTCTCTCCTGCCTGACGCAGGCTTTGAGTCAGTTACCGGTTAACGGATTGCTATTGGAGCCGGTTGACGATGATGACAGCAAGATAAATAACTTACATAGGTCCCTGCAATCAGCCGGGTTTAGTTGTGAACATATTTTTCGCAGCTATAACTGGATTTACCGCCTGCAGGGGCAAACATATGCGGAGTATATGGCCGCTCGCCCTGCCCAACTGCGTAATACCATCGCCCGCAAAAAGCGTAAACTTGAACGTGAACACGGATACGAAATTCGCCTTTTTATTGGCGATGAAGCTCTGCAGGGTATGCCTGATTACTATGTGGCCTACAATGCCAGCTGGAAGCAGAATGAAATTAAGAACGCAGACTTTCAAGATTGCTTTATTGAGGACTTTTCAAGAGCGGGCTGGTCGAGGCTGGCGATTCTGTATATTAAAAAGCAGCCAGTCGCCGCACAGATCTGGTTTGTACACCATAAGAAAGCGAGTATATTTAGACTGGCGTATGACAAGGCGTGGAGAGCGTATTCAACGGGGTCAATACTAACCAGTTTCCTGATGGAGTACGTGATCGATACCGACAGGGTGAATGAGATCGACTTTCTGGTGGGTAATGATACCTATAAGCAGGACTGGATGTCTGAACGCAGAGAACGTTTTCTGTTGAGTTGTGTAAAAAGTAAAATTCCCGCCAGCAGGTATGAGCGGTTTGTCGAAGCACTAAAACGCAAACTGAAAAGATAATTCCATTAAAATATAAAAGTCCTGATGGGACTTAACAGGAGTCAGAGCGACACTTCCAGTGACTCTGGAAAACTGTAACTATACCTAAGGCTATAAATATAATCTTTGGCAAACAAATCACTGTTTGGAAAACAAAGAAAACCCATCAAAAAACGGACAGGGAGAAACTACATAGACTGTAGTAATATAAAAAAGTGCTTAACAACGCGTTTGTGTAAGATTAATGTATTGGAGGAGTAATGACTGAAGGAAAAGGACAATGCCTTTGTGGCGCTGTAAAGTTCACTGCTAAGGACATAAGCAATAATGTGGACGCTTGCCATTGTGGCATGTGTAGGAGATGGGGCGGCGGCCCACTGATGGTCGTTAGTTGTGGTACTGAGGTCTCATTTGAAGGAGAAGAGAATATTACAATCTATAACTCTTCTGACTGGGCTGAGCGAGGATTTTGCAAGAAATGCGGCAGTCACTTATTTTACCGACTCAAAGAAATCCATGACCATCAAATGTCAGCAGGTCTCTTTGATAATCAAGAGAGTTTCAATTTTAACTTGCAAGTTTTTATTGATAAAAAACCATCTTTTTACAGCTTTGCCAATAAAACAAACGAAATGACCGAAGCGGAAATAATTGAAAAATATGCGCCTGAGCAAAACACATAACAAGGGACTCAAGTAAGTACTTCGCGCCGGCCGCTTAACAATGCAGGCTTTTCAAACATGCCGGACTCTCAATAGTTATGTATTTTTAATTAGGAAGCATTAAGACAAGTTATGATCAAAAGGAGTTTAGATTATGGCATCACACACTGAAGACAATAAAAAAGGAAGCACAGGTATTTGGGTGATTTTGGTTTACCCAGTAGTATTACTATTAATTAGTCTTTCACTTAATTATTTTTTATTCGGGGTTAAGTCCTGTGTAATTGCACTTCCTTCCATCGAGCACATCCGTTCCATTATTATAGCCGCTGTATTATTAACAATTAATCACACATGGATAATGACGGCTACAGAGTTGGTGCGTGCCAAGTTCAAGATACACTCAACTCCAGAAGAATGGGAAAAGAAAGGAAGCAACTATAATGATGTAGCTGAAGAAGGAGTGAGAGAACTTAAAAGGCACCATGACACACATTTAAACACAACAGAAAACACTATATATTTTATTTTATTAGCACTGCCTTTTATTTTTGTTTCTCCACCCGCTGCCGCTATAACCGTATGGCTTATTGGTTATGCTATCGCGCGAATTGGATACACATATAGTTTTCTTTCTGGCAATGATGGTGCTCGTGGCTTATTCATGACCTTAGGCTTACTGTCAATGTATGGAATAGCAAGTTATCTGGTTGTTTGTTTGTTCAAATAGCTGGTTTAAAATATGATCCATGATTAACAACAAAAAATGAGCAACCACCATGAAAGTATCCGCTTTTATCGCAACCAGTTTAGATGGTTACATTGCCAGACCTGATGGCGATATTGAATGGCTAATGAACGCTGATAATTCAGGCGGAAAAGAAGATTACGGTTATAAAGAATTTTCAGACACTGTGGATTGTATGGTCATCGGTAGAAACAGCATGGAAAAGGTTATGAGTTTTCCTGAATGGCCATACGAAAGTAAACGTGTAGTAGTCTTGAGTAACACATTAAAAGAAACACCATCTCAACTTAAAGATAAAGTCGAACTCTATTCCGGTTCTTTAAAAAAGTTAGTAACAGCACTAGAGAATGAAGGATGTAAGCGCATTTACATTGATGGCGGAAAAACTATTCAATCCTTTATCAATGAAGCCCTTCTAACTGACATCACCATTACAAAAATACCTGTTTTACTCGGCGAAGGTTTGTCTTTGTTTGGTAAAACCAAACATGATATTAAACTAAAGCATATTGAATCAAAATCGTACCCAAGCGGATTTGTTAAATCAACATATGAAATTTAGCCATGCATAAAAATCAGTTTGAGGTTGTTCGCTGTCGCTGTCGGGATGCTGTGCATATTACGCGTTGTGTGAACCATTGAAAAAGATGCCGACGGTGTTATACCTGCTGTTATTTATTATTTTCTCAAGCATGAAGGCGGCACGATCGAACAGGTGCGTGATTTTCTTCTTACCACGAGTGCAATTGGTGGTTTAATTAAACACCGTAGTTCTGTCTCTGGTGCTGAAGTGGGTTGCCAGGGTGAAGTTGGTTCTGCGGCAGCAATGGCAGCTGCTGGTTTATGTTCCGCTCGAGGCGGCAGTCACTACATGCCACTGGATAATTGTATTGAAGCAAACCGGACTGGAAATGTCACATAAATATAAAGAAGCATCATTAGGTGGGCTTGCAGTAAGTTTTACAGAATGTTGATGCCCGACAAATAACAAGTTGTTTAAAAGAATGCTCCGCACACACTTTTAAACGCCTTTTATTTTAATCGTTATACAATAACAACCAGATAAATTCTCTATGAGCAAAATGGCAGATAAGACTATGATCAAACTGACTGTTAATGGGAGATCTGTCGAGCTGGATAATGATTCGACTTTGCTTGATGCAGCCAGAGAAGCTGGTGTGTATATTCCCACACTCTGTCACTACCCTCGCTTGCCCTGCCGTGCAGTATGCCGACTCTGTCTTGTTAATGTTGAAGGTGAATCTAAGCCACAAGCGGCTTGTGTCACGAAAGCAAAAGAAGGCGATATTGTTGAAACGGACTCCAGTGAGTTACAGGCGTTTCAAAAAACAGATGTCCAGTGGTTGCTGGCACGACATCCGAATGACTGCATGCGATGTGAAGTTAACGGCTCGTGCAAGTTGCAGAGTTTTGTTAGCGAAAATCAGTTAGATGACAGCTGGGAAAAACTACCGATAGGATCGGTTGAACATCCAGAGCACTTACTAACTGATCACACATCACCAAGTATCTGGCGTGATCTGTCAAAATGCATTGAATGTGGTTTGTGTGTAGAGGCGTGTGGTGATCCGGGCCAGCAACAACACGTGATCGGTTTTGCTGAACGTGGAGCCGGCCGCTTGCCTGTCACTGTTTTCGATAAATCTCTCGCTGAAACCAAATGTATCTCCTGCGGTCAATGCACGCTTGTGTGTCCGGTCGGTGCATTGATCGAGATGCCTCACTGGCACGAAGTTCTTCACACTCTTGATGCGCATAGACGGATATCTGCGGTACAGGTTGCTCCGGCAACACGCATTGCCATTAGTGAAGAATTCGGCATGAAACCCGGTACTGTGAGCACAGGCCGATTGATAAATGCACTAAGACAGCTCGGTTTTGATTACGTGTTTGATACCAATTTTGCAGCTGATTTGACGGTGATGGAAGAAGGAACCGAGTTTCTGGAACGCCTCAAAAATCAAAAGCAGTTACCTCTTTTTACTTCCTGTTGTCCCGGATGGGTGAACTGGGTCGAGATTAACCGACCTGATCTTTTACCACACCTGAGCACGACAAAATCACCGCAGCAAATGCATGGCGCACTGACGAAACGGGGCGCGTTTGCACGATCGCTTGGTCCTGAATTTGCCGAAGGTAAAGCTGAACCCTACGTTGTCAGTGTGATGCCCTGCACCGCTAAAAAAGATGAAGCCGCGCGGCCTGGTGTAGCTGGCGATGTCGATCATGTTCTCACCACACGCGAACTGGCCAGAATGATTAGAGCGCGTGGTATTGGTTTTGGCGCGTTGTCGGAAGATGGTGCTTTCGATAATCCGCTGGGTGAAAGCACCGGTGCTGGCCAGATTTTCGGTGCATCGGGCGGCGTCATGGAAGCGGTTATGCGTACCGCATCTCATTTCATCGGTGAAGAAAACACACTTCCGTTAGACTGGCATCAGCTCCGCGGCGTAAGTACAGGTGTGAAAACGGCTGATATTCCCGGGGTCGGCAAAGTCGCTATTTGTAATGGTATTGCCACCGCACAGAATATGTTAAAGAGCGAAGCGTGGCGAGATGAGTACGTTGCCATTGAGGTCATGGCCTGTGTGGGTGGTTGCCTGGGTGGTGGTGGCGAACCAAAATCTATGGATCCGCAGGTGCTGGAAAAACGTATGCAGGCCATTTATTCAATAGACAAAAATGCACCGCGAAGACGCTCGTATCAAAATCAGGACGTTCAAAAGTTATACATCACAGAATTAAAGCAACCAAATTCTGCTGAAGCACACGCATTGCTTCACACCAACTTTGCCGCACGAAATTCCAAACGCTTACTTTTGATGCGATTCCTCGATTGCGTCGACAGGCGAGACGGCAGTGATGCGGCCAGCCTGTTTCATCCGGATGCATTGTGGTCTACGGCCTCACCTTTTGGTGACATACAGGGCAGTTCGAATATTGAGGCGTTTATCAATACGCGCTTACCACCACGCAAGTTTGGCCCGAGTTATGCCCGCCACCGGATGGCATCCAGCTTGGATGTCGATGACCTTACCGTCATCACACCCACAGGCGAGCGATGCCAGTTCAGCATGGAGGTCGAAACTTTGAATGAAGGTAGTCAGTCCAGAATGGTCATTAGAAAACTTGTACGGGAAGTACTGTAATCAGTTTGTACTTTTGGTTCGATTTCGCGAGCTGGAGTCTCATTATTTCACGTAGACA